>ERZ1370068.10204-contig-8920_pt1 | contig 24239 bp, 27 predicted proteins | sample MGYA00561227_ERZ1370068 | MGnify/ENA primary metagenome ERZ1370068 (study PRJEB38410, sample SAMEA6850437) | metagenome | study: Metagenomic assessment of the ecological functions of the soil: analysis of the soil microbiota associated with the...
AGTTACGTATTGCTGGCACATCGTCGCGAACGCGTTGTGCGCGCCGAGCGAATAGCAGCTCGAGCGTCTCGCGCAGGAGTTGCTCGATCGTGTCGGGCAGGTAGCCGTACTGAAAACGCTCGCGCACTCGCTCGACCTCGACGAGGTTCGGCGCGAGCCTCGACTCGGTCGTGCAGCCGATCGTCCGCACGCCCGGCGCGCAAGGAACCGCGGCTCGTTGCAAGCCGCGCAGCGGAACAACAAGCCGGCGTGCTCGCGGTCTTCGTTTGCGCGAGCACTTCGTACGATGGGTTCGCGACTGGCAAGAGTTGCGCGTGAGTGCCGCAGTGCGGACACATGCGCGTGATCGGCTCCGTCAGATCGAAGCCGTTGTCGGAATTTACATAAATCGCCAAGGGTGGGCCCTTTCTTTTCAGTGTAGCAGCTCCGACTTCTTCGTGACGCTAGCTCAAGCTTTTGTAACGAATGCGGTGCGGCTGGATCGGCGTCCTGGCCCTTGCGCCGCTTCAAGTCCTCGGCGTAGTCCGCGTAGTTGCCCTGGAAGAACACGACCTCGCTGTCGCCCTCGAACGCGAGGATGTGGGTCGCGATGCGGTCGAGGAACCAGCGGTCGTGGCGAGATCACGACGGCGCAGCCCGGCGAAGCTCGAGCAGCGCCTCCTCGAGCGCGCGCAGCGTGTCGACGTCGAGGTCGTTCGTCGGCTCGTCGAGCAGCAGCAGGTTGCCGCCCGCTGCGAGCAGCTTCGCGAGGTGCACGCGGTTGCGCTCGCCGCCCGACAGCATGCCGACCTTCTTCTGCTGGTCGCGTGCCGCGGAAGTTGAAGCGGCCGACGTAGCGCGCGCGACGGCGTCTCGTAGGTGCCGACGCGCATGATGTCCTGGCCGTCGGCTGATCTCGTCCCAGACGGTCTTGTCGTTGTTCGAGCGCGTCGCGGCTCTGGTCGACGTAGGCGAGCTGCACCGTGTCGCCGATGCGGATCGTGCCCGACGCCGGGCTTCTCCTGCCCGGCGATCATGCGGAACAGCGTCGTCTTGCCGGCGCCGTTCGGGCCGATGACGCCGACGATGCCGCCGCGGCGGCAAGCTGAACGACAGGTTCTCGAACAGCAGCGCGGTCGCCGAACGCTTTGCCGATCTTGTCGGCCTCGATCGACGACGATCGCCGAGCCGCGGGCCCGGCGGGATGTAGATCTCGTTCGTCTCGTTGCGCGTCTGGACTTCCTTCGACGTGCAGCTCCTCGAAGCGCGCGAGGCGCGCCTTCGCCTTCGCGCTGCCGCGCGCCGGGATTCGTGCGCACCCACTCGAGCTCGCGTCTTGATCGTGCGCTGCCGCGCCGACTTCCTGCTTCTCCTCGAGCGCGAGCCGCTGCTCCTTCTGCTCGAGCCACGAGCGTGTAGTTGCCCTGCCACGGAATGCCGTGGCCGCGGTCGAGCTCGAGGATCCAGCCGGCGACGTTGTCGAGGAAGTAGCGATCGTGCGTGACCGCGATGACGGTGCCCGGGATAGTCCTTGAGGAAGCGCTCGAGCCACGCGACGGACTCGGCGTCGAGGTGGTTCGTCGGCTCGTCGAGCAGCAGCATGTCGGGCTGCGACAGCAGCAGCCGGCACAGCGCGACGCGGCGGCGCTCGCCGCCCGACAGCGTCTGCACGCTCGGCATCCCACGGCGGCAGCGCAGCGCGTCCGTCGCGATCGTCGAGCTTGCGCTCGAGCTCCCAGCCGCCGACCGCGTCGATCTGCGTCCTGCAGCTTCGCCTTGCTCCTCGAGCAGCTTCGTTCATCTCGTCGTCGTCCATCGGCTCGGCGAACTTGTCGCTGATCTCGTTGAAGCGGTTGACGAGCTTCATGCTGATCCGCGACGCCTTCCTCGACGATCGCGCGGACGTTCTTGGCGGGATCGAGCGCGGGCTCCTGCGGCAGGAAGCCGATCTTGATGCCGGCGCTGCGGCCGCGCCTCGCCTTCGAACTCCGTGTCGACGCCGGCCATGATCCGCAGCAGCGTCGACTTGCCCGAGCCGTTCAGGCCGAGCACGCCGATCTTCGCGCCGGGGAAGAAGCTCAGCTGATGTCGCGCAGGATGTAGCGCTTCGGCGGAACGACCTTGCCGACGCGGTTCATCGTGATAGATGTACTGGGCCATGACCTCGGGGTTGCGAGCGGGGCAGCGATTATCGGTGCCGCTGCCAGCGCGGCAACTGCTCCTGCGTTGCTCTACCTGGGCATTCATGCCCTCGCAACTGCTGCCCGGCTCAACGCCTATGCCGGCGGCGAATGCTGGCTTTCAGCTCGTCGATGTACGCGCGCGCGAATCTCTCTCGGCCGTCTCGGGGTCGGGCGGAGCCCGCGTCGCTCGGACATTGCCTGACTGATCTCGTCGCGGCTGTTGACGCGCGGAAACGGCGCGTCGGGAACGGGAACGCCGAGGAAGGCGACAGAGGGGTCTCCACGCCTTCCTTGGGCGAGAAGACGAGGAGCCGGTCGCGCGGCGAACGAATCGACGACGGATTGATTGCGGCGGACGAACCAATCCGTCATGAACGCCCGGTCGTTCGCGCGGCCGCCGAACGCATCGAAAATGACGCCCTGCATCATGGCTCCGACCGGCGAGCCGGCGAGCGATCCCTGCATCTTCGGCGAGAAGATCGTCTCGCTGACCGAGTCGAACCAGCCGTCCGCGTCGCGGACCGTCAAGATCACCTTCGCGTGCGGGTAGAACGCCGCGAGCTCGCGCCAATACGTGCAGGCGGGATAGTCCGTCGTCGATTGGAAGCCGGCGAAGACCGCCTCCCAATCCGGTTGCCCGCGCACGACGTCGAGCCAGAGCGGCACGCTTCGCGCGCGGCGGCGAAGACCTCGGACATGTGGTAGCAGGGACCTGCACCTAAGTGCTCGAGCGCGAACTTCGAGGCGAGAACGTGGCCGTCCTGCCGAGTCCCAGCGCCGATCACCTTCAGTGCCATGGTTTTCCTCAGGTCGGCTCGTAGCTGCCGCCGGTTGCAGCGCGCGCCCCGCGCGTCGCCGTGAAAGCGCGCGCGACGAACGCCGCGAACGCGACGCACGCCAGACGGCGAATACGAGGTCGCCCGGGCACTCTAGCCCAAACGAGCGCCTGCATCACCGGCCCGTGAATGACCTCGGCGCTGCGCGCATAGGCGTAGTCGCGCGTGAAGCTCGCGTAGGCCTGATACAAGCCCTGCGGCAGCAGCGACAGGAACACCATCATCGCCAGGCCGATGTTGAGGCACCAGAAGCTGGTCGCGAGCAGCGCGCTCGCTCCAGCGCGTGACGGATCGGTGAGCCCGCGCATGCAGAACAGCATGAGGCCGAGGCCCAGCATGCCGTAGACGCCGAACAGCGCCGCGTGGCCGTGCGTCGCCGTCGTGTTCAGTCCCTGCATGTAGTAGAGCGCGAGCGGCGGATTGATCAAGAAAGCCGAACAGGCCCGCGCCGATCAAGTTCCAGACGAGCACGGCGCCGAAGAAGCATGAACGGCCAGCGATAGGCTTTCTGCCAGTCGAACAGCTCCTCGTGCTTCGCGCGGCTATACGCTTCGAAGCCGACGACGATCAGCGGCACGACCTCGAGCGCCGAGAACACGCTGCCGAGCGCGAGCACGCCGATCGGCGTTCCGCTCCAATAGAGATGGTGGAACGTGCCGAGCACGCCGCCGCCGAGAAAGATGATCGTCGCGACGAGCACGGACGTCGTCGCAACCGAGACCGCGCACGAGCCCCATGCGCACGAGCAGCGCCGAGACGATGGCCGTCGCGAACACCTCGAACACGCCCTCGACCCAGAGGTGCACGACCCACCAGCGCCAGTACTCCATGATCGAGATGTGGGTGTTGCGCGCCGTAGAGCAGCCCGGCGCCGAACAAGAGGCCGATCGCTACGGTCGCGACCACCACGAGGAACAGCAGCGAACGGGTCTGCGGTTCCTTCGAGCGCCGGCCTGAGGCCGCGCAGCACGAGCCCGACCCAGAGCAGCAGGCCCGACGAACAGATAGATCTGCCAGAAGCGGCCGAGGTCGACGTACTCGTAGCCCTGATGGCCGAACCAGAAGTTCCGCGCCGCGATCGCCGATCATGCGGTTGATCGCGAGCCATTCGCCGGCGAACGATCCGGCGACGATCACGACGAGGCTGACCAGCAGGAACCACACGCCGGCCGCTTGCAGCTTCGGCTCCCGGCCGCCGAGCATGCGGCGCGACATAGAGGCCGGTGGCGAGCCACGCCGTCGCGATCCAGAGCACCGCGAGCTGCGTGTGCCACGTCCGCGTCACGGAATACGGGAAGTATTCCGACAGCGGCAGACCGTACAGGCCTTGTCCTTCGACGGCGTAGTGCGCGGTCACGATGCCGAGCAGCGACCTGAGCGGCGAACAGCGCCGTGACGACCATGAAGTACCACGGCGTCGCGCGCATCGACGGCGTCACGGCGGTCGCGTTCATGAAATCCTGGCGCGCGAAGCCGGTTTCGGCTCGCCGTCGCGGCGCCAGATGTCGAACTCCTTCGCGTAGTACCAGACGAGCGCGCCGATGCCCGCCGAGCAGCACGAAGATCGAGATGAAGGTCCACATGAACACCGCGCCCGTCGGCGTGTTGCCGACGAGCGGCTCGTGCGGCCAATTGCTCGTGTAGGTGATCGAGTCTCCGGGCCGTTCCGTGCCCGCGGCCCATGCCGTCCAGAAGAAGAATGCGTTGAGCGCGGCGGCTTCCGGTGCCGTCAGCACGGCGTCGAGCGGGAACGCGTACTGCTCCCGCAGCGCGCTGCGCCTCGGTCGAGCGGCCCTCGAAGAGATCCGAATAGTGCAGTGCGACGGAGCCGATCGCGCGCGCCCGGTCGTCGCTGACCGTGACGACGTCCGCGGCCGCGTCGTAGGTGTTCGTTCGCATCGCTCGCTGCAAGATCGATTTCAGGCGCGCTTGCTCCGGCGCCGCGAGCGCGTCGTAGCCCTGTCCGCTTTCGTTGCGTGCGAGCAGCTCGAGCAGCGCGACCGCTTCACGGTGCAGCCAATCCGCCGACCAATCCGGAGCGACGTAGCTGCCGTGGCCCCAGATCGAGCCTTGCTGCATGCCGCCGATCGATTGCCAGACGTTCTGGCCGCGCTCGATGTCCGCTCGCGTGAACAGTGTCTGGCCGCCGGCGCTTCGTACCGTCGCCGGTATCGGCGGCGCGGCCTGGTAGATCTCGCCGCCGAAGTAGAGCAGCGTGCCGAACATCGCCGACCATGCTCGTCGCCAGGATGATCCACAGGCGCCGGATCGAGAACAGCGTGTCATAGGGCGGCATCGGAAACCTCCCGCGGTTGATCGGCCGCAGGACCTGCACGTCAGGCCGAGCGCCCGAAGGGTATTTCGCCTGCTCGCGGTCAGCCAGTGGACTTGTGGCCTCAGCTGACCGGCGCCGCGTCTTGTTCTATAGATTGCTGCGTGTCGTCTCCGCCGTCGAGAGCCTCTTCGCTTTGCATCGTGGGATGCGTCGCCCTGCTCATGAGCGCGTCACCGCTGCGCGGCCGACGAGGACGTCGCGGCATCGCCGCCGAGCCGGTTCAAAGACCCGGACGACGGCCACTTCGACGTCAGCGGGTTTCTCGACACCGCGTACGGCTTCGCGCGTTGCTCGTGCCGGATCACGGAACCCGCAGTCGGTTACGGCGCCGTCGGCGCGGCCGTTTTCATTCACGGCGATCCGCCGGCGCCCGGGGAGGAGTTCGTTCGGCCAACGATTAGCGCGCTTGCGGCGCTGCGGACGGAGAACGGCACTCGCGGCTGGTTCGGCGGCAACCTCGGCAACATGGTGGGGCGGCCGCTTGCGCACGATCGCGGCGCTCGGCGACCTCGACCTGAACCTCGAATTCTTCGGTCTCGGCGGCGATCGTGCCTGGACGACGGCTCCGGGCTACCGGTTTCTGCGCTTCCGGCTTCAAGGGGCGTCGCTGGTTTTTCCGTGCGCGGCAGCGCCAAGGACAGCTCCGACGGCACCCTGTTCTACTTGCGGCCTCATGTGTCGTTGCGCGGCGTGCAGGCGTTGCAGTACCAAGCGCGAGCAAGCGGCCGAGCTCGAAGCGGAGGTGCGCTGGCAGCTCGGGCCGCGGTACAGCGTCGTGGGCTTCGCGGGCACGGGGGAAGCGCGGATCTCGGCCGGCGCGCGCGAGCGCAGCGAGAACGTCACCGCGGGCGGCGCGGGCTTTCGCTACGTCGTCGCGAGACGCTACGGGCTGCAAATGGGCGTCGATGTCGCCGACGGTCCGGACGACAGGGTGCTGTACGTCGTCTTCGGCAACGCTTGGCTGCGCCCCTGACGCCGGCACCCCGGCCGCTCGCTCGCGCGAGCTCACTGCGCCCTCACGTTTGACACCCGCCGTTATGTGACGCGCGTCACAAAATTCCGCCGGCCGTGCGTCGGCTCGAGCAGCGCCGCTCGGAGGCGCGCTGCGCTGCAATACGCGCGTCAGATACCGCGTTGAGAAAACGATGAAGAACTTGCTCCGGACGTCCCGGCTTCTGCCCGGGCCTCGCCGCATTGGTCTCGACCGCGATCGCGACCGCGCAAACGCAAACGGACGCCAGGTACATCGTGCAAGGCGCGTCGCTCGACTCGGCCCGCACGCACGTGCGCGCGCGTGGGTGCCGAGCCCGAACGGGACCTCGAGATCATCGCATGCGGTCGCCGTTCGCTTGAGTCCGGCGCAGCTCGCTCGCTTGCGCGAGAGCTCGGATGTGCGCGTCTACGACGATCGCGCGGTTAGCACGCGCGGCACGCTGCTCGGCGGCCTCACGGACCTCGTCAACGACGTCAACTCGACGCTCGCGGCAGACCCGCTGGTCCAGACCGTGCAGACGGTCGCCGCGCCCGGTCGTCTCGACCGTCGCGCTGCAACCCGCTCGTGAGCGCCGTCACCGCTCCGCTCGTCGGCAGCTCTGCACGAGCGTTCAGGGACGGCACGGGTCTCGCGCACGCTGCCGTTGGTCTACGAGACCAACTATCCGGCCATGATCGGCGCGGACAAGCTGCAGTGCCGCGGGATCACGGGCCGCGGCGTCACGATCGCCGTGCTCGACACGGGGCTCTGGCAGCGACACCTTTCAGTTCTACGGCAACCGCATCGTCGCCTCGGTCGACGTGACGAACGGCGGCTCGCGGTCCGCGTCACCAGCGATCCGTACGGCCACGGCACGCACGTGACGTCGATCGCCGCGAGCGGCGCGCAGGCGCTGAACGGCGCGTATCAGGGCATCGCGCCGCAGGCGAACCTCGTCGCCGTGCGCGCCTTCGACGGCACGGGCGCCGGGCGCTACGTCGACGTCATCGCGGGCCTGAACTGGATCGTCGCAGAACCGCGTGAAGTACAACATCCGCGTGCTGAACCTGTCGTTCGGCGCGGCGCCGCAATCGTACTACTGGGACGATCCGCTGAACCAGGCGGTGATGGCCGCGTGGCAGGCCGGCATCGTCGTCGTCGTGTCGGCCGGCAACGACGGCCCGGACCCGATGACCGATCAACGTGCCGGGCAACGTGCCGTACGTGATCACCGTCGGCGCGCTGACCGACAGCAACACGCCGTACAACTACGCCGACGATCGGCTCGCGTCGTTCTCGTCGACGGGTCCGACGTACGAGGGCTTCGTGAAGCCCGAGCTCGTCTCGCCGGGCGGCCACATCAAGGCGTCGATGTCGAGCAGCAGCTACCTCGCCTACCTCGACCCGGACTCGGTGCAGGCGACTGCAGCAGCTCTTCACGATGTCGGGCACGTCGCAGGCGCGCGGCCGTGACGTCGGGCGTCGTCGCGCTGATGCTGCAAGACGAGCCGTCGCTGACGCCCGATGACGGTGAAGTGCCGGCTGCTCGCGTCCGCGCGGCCCGCCGTGAAGACGAACGGCAAGCTCGCGTACAGCGTGTTCCAGCAAGGCGCGGGCCTCGTCAACGCGCTCGATGCCGCGAACAGCACGGCGACGAGTTGCGCGAATCAGCGGCCTCGACATCGAGCGCCGATCTCGCGGGCACGATGCACTTCGGCGGCCCCGCGAACGAGGACGAACGGCCAGCTACTACATCATGGACATGGGCGGCACGACGTGGGGCGACCCGCTCGACTCGGACGGCTACACCTGGTCGCGCGGCTATCCGTGGGGCCAGGGCTACGCGTGGAGCGACGGCTACACGTGGAGCCGGGGTTACACCTGGAGCCGCGGCTATACGTGGAGCCGCGGCTACACCTGGTCGCGCGGTTACACCTGGAGCCGCGGTTACACCTGGAGCCGGAGCCTGTCGTGGTGGAACGGCGCCGGCTGCTGACATCCCGTTGACCAAGCCGGCGTCGATCGCGACGTGGGTGCCGAACGAGTAACCGGAGTGTGACGCAGGTCCGCGCGCGGATCCGGCCGTCACCTCCGCGGCCGGATTCCCGACGCGGATCAACGCGGGACGACGCGTGCTCGCGGAGACTTCTGACACGTGAGATCGATTGACCGGCCGGGCGCCGCATGGCGCTCGCGCCTAGCCCAAGGATTGCTGTCGCGATGATGGGGGCGTCGGCCGCGACGGCCGACGCCCCGCCGCTCGTTCTCGACCACCTCACGACCGAGGATGGTCTGCCGCAAGCGACCGTGATGACGACCCTGCAAGACTCGCAGGGCTTCGTCTGGCTCGGCACCGAGGACGGCCTCGTGCGCTTCGACGGCAGCGAGCTCCACCGCTACGCGCGCTCGCGCACCAGAGCCGGATTCGCTGCCGGGCAACTACGTCTGGCAGGTCGTCGAGGACGCGGACGCCAACCTCTGGATCGCGCTCGACGGCGCAGGCGTCGCGAAATGGGACCGCCACACCGACAGCTTCACGAGCTATCGCCACGACGCGAACGACCCGGTCTCCATCGCGAGCGACCGCGTGCGCACGGTGCTCGTCGACGCTCGCGGTAGCGTGTGGATCGGCACGTATCGACGCCGGCGTCGACGTGCTCGATCCGTCCTCGGGAAACATCGAGCACCTGCGTCACGATCCCGACGATCCCGGCTTCGCTCGCGAGCGACCGCGTTTCGGCGCTGACGCTCGACCGCGCCGGCGACGTTTGGATCGGCACGGACCGCGGGCTCAATCGCTGGCATGCCGAGGCGCGCACGCATGACGCGCGTCGGCCCGCCGCTCGGGCGTACGCACTCGCTGCGCGACATCGAGGTCTCGCGCGTCCTCGAGGATCAGAGCGGCGCGCTGTGGATCGGAACGTTCGAACGACGGTCTCTTCCGCCTGGACCGCGACGGCCGCGTGCTCGAGACGTTCCGTCACGACGCGCGCGACGCGGCGTCGCTCGCCAGCGATGACGTGCGAGCGTTGCTCGAGGACCGGTCGGGCCGCTTCTGGGTGGGCACGGCCGACGGTCTCGCGCTGCTCGACCGGTTCACGGGTAAGTTCAGTCACTATCGGCACGACGCGAACGACGGTGCGTCGCTGCGAGATTCGTTCGTGATGTCGCTGTATCAAGACCCGGCGGGGCTCGTCTGGGTGGGCACGCGCACGGGTGGCGTCAGCCGCTGGAACCCGCGCAGCTGGGAGTTCGGCGGGCATCGGCCCGCTTGGCTCGACGAATCAGCCCGTCACGGCGTTCGCGGACGCGCCCGACAATCAACGTGTGGATCGCGTCGCTCGCCGCGGGCTCGTGCGCTTCGATGCGGCCGGCGGCGTCGTCACGCCGTCTCGACACGGCTCGTCGGCCGCGCAAGACGCAGATAGGCGATGCGGCCCGTGACGTCGCTCGAGCTCGATCGTCGCGGCGCGCTCTGGATCGGCACGATGGGCGGCGGGCTGCAAGTGCTCACGCCCGACGGGCGCATCGAGTCGATTCCCGTGCAGCCCGGCGATCCGCGCTCGCTCGCGCACCGACGGGTGTTGGCGATTCTCGAGTCGCGCAGCGGCGCGATCTGGATCGGCACGTTCGGCGGCGGCCTGAACGTGCTCGATCCGGCGACGCGCACCGTTCGCCAGCTCCCGTACGGCTCGGCAATCCCGGCGAGATCAGCGCGCCCGTCGTGACCGCCATCGTCGAGGACGCGCGCGGCAACCTCTGGCTCGGCACCGAGGGCGGCGGGCTCGAACCTCGCGCGCGCCGACGGCACGGTGGTCCGAGTGTTTCGCAACGATCCGGCCGACGCGTCGACGCTGCCGTCGAACACCGTGCTACGCGCTCGCCGTCGACGAGGACGGGCGCGTCTGGGTCGGCCACGGATGGTGGCGGCCTCGCACGCGTCGTCGATCAGCGAGGCTGCTCCCGATGCAATCGAGTTTCAGGTGCTGTCGCGCGCCGACGGCCTGTCGAGCGACACGCTGTGGGGAATAGTCCCCGATGCTCGCGGCGCGCTCTGGTTGAGCGGCAACGCGGGCTCATGCGCTTCGATCCCGCCACGCGCGCCGTCAAGACCTACCATCGCGAGCACGGGCTTGCAGGGCGAGGAGTTCTCGTCCGGCGCCTACTTTCGGCTTGCGCGACGGGCGCGTCGCCTTCGGCGGCCCCGGCGGCTTCAACGTCTTCGATCCGGCCGACGCTGTCGGAGAACGGCGAGCCGCCGCGCATCGCGCTGACGAACGTCGAGGTGCTCGGCGTGCGCGCCGGATGGCGCGACGCCGTTCTGGCAGCGCGATCGTATTGCGCTCGACTATCGCGGCACGATCGTCTCGCTCGATTTCGGCGTGCTCGATTTCAACGTCGCCGGAGCACAACCGGCTCGCCTACCGCATGACCGGTCTGACCGACGAGTGGATCGATCTCGGCGCGCAGCGTCGCGTCACGCTGACCAATCTCGATCCCGGCGACCACGTGCTCGAGGTCCGCGCTGCCAACTCCGATTCGGTGCTGGAGCGACGACGCCGCCTGCGCTTGACGATCCATCGCAACCCGGCGCCGTGGGCGTCGCCGCTGGCCTACGCGCTATACGCGCTCGCCGTGGTCGGCGTTCGTTGGCGCAGCGAATCCGCCGCCACCGGCAGAAGATCCGCGAGATGGTGCAGGCGCGCGAGCCGCCTCGAGGCCGAGGTGCAGCTGCGGACGCGCGAGCTCGTGGAGAGCAACCGCCAGCTCGCCGAAGCGGCGCGTGCGAAGAGCGATTTCCTCGATCGCATGAGTCACGAGCTGCGCACGCCGATGAACGGCGTGGTCGGCATGACGGAGCTCCTGTCGCGCACGTCGCTGTCGGCGACGCAGTCGCACCTCACGAAGACGATCCGCTCGTCGGCGCAGATCCTGCTGCAGATCGTCAACGACCTGCTCGACCTCTCGAAGATCCGCGCCGGCAAGGTCGCGCTCGAGCGGCTGCCCGTCGATCTCGGCCAGGTGCTCGAGGAGTGCACGAGCATGTTTGCCGGCGCGCGCGGACAACAAGGGCGTCGAGCTGATCGTGTGCCCGCCGCCGCCCGTGCGCGCGCGTGCTGCTCGGCGATCCGCTGCGCCTGCGCCAGGTGCTCGATGAACCTCGTCGGCAATGCCGTGAAGTTCACGGAGCGCGGCGAGGTCGTCGTGCGCGCGGACGTCGCAGCCCAACGGACGGCGACCGCGCGATCGTGGCGGCTCGCCGTCACGGACACCGGGTATCGGCATGGACGCGGCAGTCCATGGACAAGATCTTCGAGCCTTTCGCGCAAGCCGACGAGACGACGACGCGCCGCTTCGGCGGCACGGGCTTGGGGCTCGCGATCTGCCGCGAGCTCGCTGACCTCATGGACGGCACCGATCACGGTCGAGAGTCAGCCGCGGCGTCGGCTCCACGTTCCGGCTGTCGCTGCCGGTCTCGATGGGCGCCGCGATCGTGCCGGCGCGGCCATCGCTGCCGCGCGGGCACGGTGCGCATCATCACGCGGCGGCCGTCGCTCGCGGAGTCGATCGCGCGGCATGCCGCGGCGCTCGGCCTCGACGTGCTGCCGGCGGACACCGGGCTGTCGACGGCGACGTCGTCGTCGTCGACGCGAGCAGCACGCCCGAGCACACTGGAGCTCGCTGCTCGCAGCGGCGGAGGCAGGTCGCACCGGCGCTCGTCGTGATCGCGACGTCGGCCGACGTCGAGTCGCGCGCGTTGCAGCGTGTTGCTGCCGGAGAAGCAGATCGTCTTGAAGCCGGTTCACTGCGACCGCGCTGCAGCGAGGCCTTCGCTGTCGGCGCTCGGCGTGCAACCGCGCCCTGATACACGACGCGCCCGTTCAGGCGGCCGGACGTGCCGCTGCAAGGCGCACGTGCTGCTCGTCGAGGACGAGGCCGTGAATGCGGCGGTCGCCGAAGGCTATCTCGAGGCGCTCGGCTGCTCGTCGACTTGGGTGACGAGCGGCGCGGAGGCCGTCGCCTGCGCGGCGGCCGAGCGCTTCGACTTGATCCTGCATGGATCTCAACATGCCCGGCATGGACGGCTTCGAGACGACGGCGCTGATTCGACGCCACGAGAGCCGAGCGCAGAGTGCCGGCGGCGGCACCGCGTGCCGATCGTCGCGCTGACGGCCTCACGACGCGAGTCACTACCGCGACAAATGCCGAGCCGCCGATATCGACGACATCATGAGCAAGCCGTACACGCTCGAGCGAGTGTCGACGTCTGCTGGACGAAGTCGGGTCAGCCGGCGGAACGACCTCGATGCGGGCTGCGCCTCCCGGCGGCGCCGCGCCTGCGGTCGATCTCGCCCGAGTCGCTGGCGAGCGTCGACCCGGGCGCCGTGCGCGCTGCGCTGCGGCAGCTCGGCGCCGGCAAGCAAGCCGACCTGTACCTGAAGCTCGTCCGGCTGTTCGACGCGAGCTCGACGCACGCGCTCGACGCGAGCTCGCGAGCGGCCCTCGAGCAGGACGATCTGAACGCGCGGCCGCGGCGGTCTGTCACAGCTCGCGTCGGCCGCCGCCAACGTCGGGCGCGCTCGCGTACGCGCAACGCGTTCGAGGATCTCGAGCGGCACGCGCTCGCAGGCGAGCGCGCGGCGCGCGTCCGACTGTGCCGAATGCTGCGCGCGCGCACGTGCCGCTGCTCGAAGCCCTGCAGGCGCCAGTGCTTGCTGAGCGACCGCATGAGCCACGAAACAGCCGAAGAAACGGCTCGCGATCATCGCCGACGACGAGGATCTCGGGCGCGTGCTGCTCGGCGAGGCGGTCGCCGCTGCCGGGCTCGAGTGCCTCGCGTTCGCGGACGGCGGCGCGGCGCTCGCCGCGGCGCTCGATGCACGACGCGGCGATCGTGCTGCTCGACGTCGACATGCCGGTGCTCGACGGCAACGAGGTCTCGCCGGCGTCTGCGTGGCAGATCCTCGCTTCAGCACCGTGCCGATCGTCATCGTCACCGGCCATCAGGATTCGGATGCAGTGCGCCGCGCGTTCGAAGCCGGCGCCACGGATTTCATCTCGAAGCCCGTCAACTGGGCGTTGCTGCCGCACCGGCTCGAGTACATTCTGCGCAACGCCGCCGCGGCGGAGCACATCGAGCGGCTCGCCTACTACGACACGCTGACCGGGTTGCCGAACCGGCGGCGCTGCGTCGATCTGCTCGGGCGCGATGTTCGCCGAGGCGGAACGCGGGCCGCGGAGTCCGTCGCCGTCGTCTATCTCGACTTGAACAACTTCAAGCGCGTCAACGACACCTTCGGCCACTCCGTCGGCGACGAGGTGCTGCTCACCGTCGCGAGCCGTCTCAACGAAGACGCTGCAGAATCGCTCGGACGACCGTTCCGGCGCGATGGTGGCGCGTTTCGGCGGCGACGAGTTCGTCGTCGCGTCGCGTCACGCGCAAGCTCGCGACGTCGGACTCGACATAGCGGCGGCTTGCAGCGACGCGTTCGCCGAACCCATCGTCTACGACTCGCTCGAGTTCTTACTCGGCGCCGAGCATCGGGATCGCGGTGTACCCGGACGACGGCGCCGACGTCGGAACGGTGTCTCAAGCACGCCGACATCGCGATGTATCAGGCGAAGTCGGGCGCCACGGGTCCCGTCGCGGTCTATGCGCCGGCGATGAGCAGCCGCCTGCGGCACTGGCTCGAGCTCGAAGCGAAGCTGCGCCGCGCCGTCGACGACGATTCGCTCACGCTGGTGTTCCAGCCGAAGTTCAGCCTCGAGGACAACCGCCTCGTCGGCGTGGAAGCGCTGCTGCGCTGGTGCGACGATGAGTACGGCGACATCCCGCCGTCACGCTTCGTGCGAGATCGCCGAGGACAGCGGCCTCATCCTCGACATGAGCGCGTGGGTCGTGCGCACGGCGTGTCGCCAGCTGCGCAAGTGGCTCGATCTCGGCTTCGCGGATCCCCGTGGCGATCAACTGCTCCGGCAAAGAGCTTCTTGCACGGCGATCCGGCGCGCGTGATCGAGGCGGAAGCCGCGGCTGCAGGCGTGCCGACGTCGCTGATCGAGGTCGAGATCACGGAGTCGTTGCTCGTGAACGATTCGGCGACGGTGAAGAACGTGCTGCAGCGCTTCCGCAGCTCGGCTGCCGCATCGCGCTCGACGATTTCGGCACCGGCTATTCGTCGCTCGCCTACATCACGCGTTTTCCGCCGGATCGAATCAAGATCGACAAAGCGTTCGTGCGCGAGGTCGACCGTTCGGCGAGCGATGCGGCCATCGCGAACGCGATTCTGTCGCTCGCGAAGAGCCTGAGCCTTACGGTGACCGCGGAGGGCGTCGAGCGCTCCGGCCAGCCTCGACTGGCTACGCGCGCGGTTGCCACGAGGTCCAGGGGCTATCTGCTGTCGGAGCCTCTGACCGCCGCGGTGCTGGAGCAGCGGTTTCTTTCTGCACGAGACAACGACGGGCCGGTCAGCGCAGCCGATACCGGTGCCGCGGCTTGCCGTCTCCATCGGCTCGAACGCAACGTTCAGCGCGGCGCCAGTAGATCGCACGGGGTGATCGGTCTCTCAAGCAACGAGCGCGCTTCGACGCCGTTGATGACGAACTGGACGCCGATGCACGACCAGCAAGAACCCATGATGCCGGTCATGCCGCTCATCCCGCTCGGCCCGAGGAAACCGCGCGAGACCTCGTCGCGGCGCGCAGCACGAAGTAACAGATCACTGGCCGGTCAGCGCGATCCCGACGACGATCATGGCGTGATGCAGAATCGCGGAGGTCGCTCGCCTGCGCCGTCGTCGACATCCCGATCACGACGGCGATCGCGCCGGGGCCGGCCAGGCTCGGAATCGCCAACGGCGTGAACGAGATGTCGTGCTTCGGCGCCGACTCCGCGTACAGGCTGCTGCTTCCCGGCTGAGGCGGCAAACAACATGCGGAACCCGACGCCGGCGATGACGAGCCCGCCGGCGACACGCAGGCCCGGAATCGAGATCCCGAGAAACTGCATGATGAGACTGCCGGCCACCAGGAACGCGGACAGAATGCAGAACATGTAGATGCACGCGCGCCGAACCTGATCGCCGCGCGCGTCGTCGTCCGTCAGCGATGCCGTCATGCTGACGACCATGCGGCGCTGCGCGCGAACGGGTTGACGATCGGAATCAAAGCGCCGATCGTGCTCAGCACATAGGGAGGCGATTTCTGCCGTGAGATTCGCGATGCACGATCAGGTGCCGGCGTTGAGCTACGCCAGACATGGGTTCGTGCATCATCGGCAATGGCCACGCAGCGGTAACTGCACGATGTCGCAAGCACTCGTTCTGATCTCGGGCCCTGAGATCGCGCGCGGTACGGATTTCCGCAGGGCATCCGTTCGGTGCCGGATCGGCACGGCAGCATTCATGGCGCGCGCTCGAGCAATCGCCGGTCGCCGCGAGTCTCGTCCGCAAGTCGGCGCGACAGGCGACGCGCGAGGAGCTCGAGTATTTCCACACGCCGCGCCTACGTCGACCGCGTCATCGACGCTGTCGGAGCGCGGCAGCGGCTTGCTCGACGCCGGCGACACGCCGGCGTTTCCCGGCGTCTACGAAGCCGCGGCGAACGTCGTCGGCGGCACGCTCGAGGCGCTCGCGGCGATCGTCGCGGGCCCGGCGCGGCGCGCGTTCATCCCGATCGGCGGCCTGCATCACGCGGCGCGCGACGGCGCCGCCGGGCTTCTGCGTGTTCAACGACTGCGGCGTCGCGATCGAAGCCGCGCGGCGGCTCCACGGCATCCGCCGCGTCGCCTACGTCGACATCGACGCGCACCACGGCGACGGCGTGTTCTACGCGTTCGAGGCGGACCCCGAGGTCTACGTTCGCGGACTTGCACGAGGACGGCCGGTTTCTCTATCCCGGCACGGGCAGCCGCAGCGAGACCGGCCGCGGTCCCGCCGCGGGCACGAAGCTCAACATCCCGTTGCCGCCGGGCGCCGACGACGCGGTGTTTCTCGCGGCGTGGCAGGAGGTCGAGCGCTATCTCGAGGAAGCGCAGCCCGAGCTGATCCTGCTGCAGTGCGGCGCCGACTCGCTCGCGGGCGATCCGATCACGCACCTGCAGCTCACGGCCGAAGCGCACGCGCACGCGGCGCGCCGGCTCGGCGTGCTCGCCGATCGTTTCGCGCAAGGGCGCGTGCTCGCGCATGGGCGGCGGCGGCTACAACCGCACGAACCTCGCGCAACGCGTGGACGCGCGTCGTCGAAGAGCTGGCGGCCTGACATGTTCGACTTCGCGCACGCCTCGCGGACGTCGACGCCGCAGCTCGCGCGCGCGCTCGCTGCCGAGCGGCAGCGGCAGGAGACGTACCTCGAGCTCATCGCGTCCGGAGAACTACGTGAGCCCGCGCGTGCTCGCGGCGCAGGGCTCGCTGCTCACGAACAAGTACGCCGACGGCTATCCCGGCGCACCGTCACTACGCGGGCTGCGAGCTGGCGGACGTCGCGGAGCGGCTCGCGATCGAGCGCGCGCGCGAGCTGTTCGGCGCGGGCTACGCGAACGTGCAGCCGTACTCGGGCTCGCAAGCGAATCTCGCCGCGTATCTCGCGTTGCTCTGCGCCCGGCGACACGCTGCTCGGCATGCGGCCCGCGCACGGCGGCCACCGCACGCACGGCGCCGCCGACAATCAGTCGGGCACGCTCTACGACGTCGTGCCGTACGACGTCGACGGCCGCGACGGCGAGCTCGACTACGACCAAGTCGCGACGCTCGCGCGCGAGCATCGGCCGAAGCTCGTCGTCGCGGGCTTCTCCGCGTACTCGCGCGTCGTCGACTGGGCGCGTTTTCGCGCGATCGCCGACGACGTCGGCGCGCTGTTCCTCGCCGACATCGCGCACGTCGCGGGCCTCGTCGCGGCCGGGCTCTATCCGAGTCCCGTCGCGCTCGCCGACGTCACGACGACGACGACGCACAAGACGCTGCGCGGCCCGCGCGGCGGCATGATCCTCGCGCCGCGCGCGCTCGACGCTGACGGAGCGCGTCGACGCCGGCGGTGTTCCCGGGCACGCAAGGCGGCCCGCTGATGCACGTCATCGCCGCCAAGGCCGTCGCGTTCGCAGGAAGCGCTCGAGCCCGAGTTCGCGGCGTATCAGCGCCAGACGCTCGCGAACGCGCGGCTCATGGCGACAGGTGCTCATCGAGCGCGGCTATCGCGATCATGACGGGCGGCACCGACAACCACATGCTGCTCGTCGACCTGCGCGGCACGCGCATCGACGCTGCGCGCGCCGAGCGCGCGCTGCACGCGGCGCACATCGCCGTGAATCGCGCCTCGCTGCCCGGCGACGCAGGCAGCGAGCCGACGCAGGGCGACGGCGGCCTGCGGCTCGGCACGCCGGCCGTCACGACGCGCGGCCTGGGCGAGCCCGAGATCCGCACTGTCTGCCGGCTGGATCGCCGACGTCCTCGACGCCGGCGCGGCCGACGCCGTCGTCGCGCGCGTGCGCGCCGCAGTGCTCGAACTGTGCGCATCTTTCCCCGTCTACGGTGCACCGCATATCGTCGCGGCGGATGCGACGAGCTGCGGAAGCGCGACGCGTGCGACACTCGTAACTATGCATTGCCCGTTTTGCAGCTTCGAGGACACGAAGGTGATCGGATTCGCGCTTGGCCGGCGAAGGCCGCCAAGTGCGCCGCCGCCGCGAGTGCCTGTCGTGCGGCGAGCGGTTCACGACGTTCGAGATGCCCCGAGCTCGTCATGCCGTACGTCGTCAAGCGCGACGATCGCCGCGAGCCGTTCGACGTCAACAAGCTGCGCAGCGGCTTCTTGAACGCGCTGCAGAAACGCCCCGTGCAGCGCGAGGACATCGAGCGCAGCATCGAGCACATCGAGCATCACCTCCAGACGCTCGGCGAGCGCGAGGTGCCGAGCCGGCTCGATCGGCGATCTCGTCATGGAGGAGCTGCGCCGGCTCGACGAGGTCGCGTACGTGCGGTTCGCGTCCGTGTACCGCAGCTTCCAGGACGTGACCGAGTTCCAGCAGGAGATCGAGCGGCTCCAGTCGCTGCCGAGCCTGCTCGAGAGCCGCGAGCAGATGTCGCTGCTGCCGACCGACGACGCCGAAGAAAGAAGTGACGCGCGACCGCGAGCTCGCATGGCCGACGCGACCGATCACGAGCACATGGCCGCGCGCTGCAGCTCGCGGCGAACGGCCTCTACGACACGGCGCCGAATCCTGCCGTCGGCTGCGTGCTCGTGAACGACGCGCGCGTCGTCGGCACGGGTGGACGGCGCCGGCCGGCGGGCCGCACGCCGAGCGTCGTCGCGCTCGCGGCGGCCGGCGCCGGCGCGCGGCGCGACGGCCTACGTGACGCTCGAGCCGTGCTGCCACACGGGCGCACGGGACCGTGCACGAAGGCGTTGCTCGAAGCCGGAGTCGCGCGCGTCGTGTTCGCGGGCCGCGACCCGAATCCGCGCGTGAACGGCGGCGGCGCCGCGCGAGCTCGATGGCCGCCGGCATCGCCGTCGAAGGCGGCGTGCATGGAGAGCGAGGCCGAGCCGTTGAACCGCGGCTTCTTCACGCGCATGCGGCGCGGCGTGCCGTACGTCCGCAGCAAGCTCGCCGTGAGCGCTCGACGGCCGCACGGCGCTCGCAAACGGCGCGAGCCAGTGGATCACGAGCGCCGCGGCGCGCGCCGACGTGCATCGCTGGCGCGCGCGCTCGAGCGCCGTGCTGACGGGCAGCGGCACGATCGTCGACGACGATCCGTCGCTCGACGCGCGGCGCGAGGAAGCGCAGATCCCGGAGTCGATCGGCATCAAGCAGCCGCTGCGCGTCGTCATCGACGCGCGGCTGCAAGATGCCGCCGACGCGCGAAGACACTTGTCGCTGCCGGGCGAGGTGCTCGTGCTGACGACGCGCGCGCTCGACGATCCGAAGGCCGCGCGCTGCGCGCGGCCGGGGCGCGCGTCGACCGAGTGGCCGGCGACGCGGAGCATTGCGATCTGCGCGCCGTGATCGAGCGCCTCGGAGCGCTCGAGATCAACGACGTCTGGGTCGAGGCCGGCGCGCGGCTTGAACGGCGCGTTGCTGAAAGCGGGGCTCATCGACGAACTCATTATCTATATGGCGCCGAGCGTGCTCGGCGCCGCGGCGCGCGGGATGTTCGACGTGCCGGCGCTCGAATCGTTGGCCGACGCTGACCCGCGTCACGTTCGACGACGTCCGCCAAGATCGGCGCCGACTTGCGGATCACGGCCCGCGTCAGTAGGGTGGCGAGCGCCTGAGCGCGCGAAGGAGAGACGCACGTGTTCTCGGACTGGTGAAAGGCATCGGGCGGGTCGCGTCGCGCACGAACTACGGGCGCGACGCGCCGCTTCGTCATCGAGCTCGGCAGCGCACGCGTAGCGCCGCTCGCCGTCGGCGGCAGCGTCGCCGTCAACGGCGTCTGCCTCACGGCCGTCGCCGTCGCGCCGCGGCGAGCTTCACCGCCGACGTGTCGGCTGCGACGCTGGCCGTCACGACGCTCGGCCGCCTGGCCGCGGGCGCGCGCGTGAATCTCGAGCCGCCGCTGAGAGCGGGCGATCCGCTCGACGGTCACATCGTGACGGGCCACGTCGACGGCGTCGGCGAGGTCGTCGCCGTCGAGGCCGTCGGAGGCTCGAAGCGCATCGTCGTCGCGGTTCCGGCGGCGCTTGGCCGCTACATTGCGCGCGAAAGGCTCGGTCGCCGTCGACGGCGTGAGCCTCACTGTCAACGCGGTCGGCGCGGCGCGCAGTTCGAGGTCAACATCATCCCGCACACGCAAGTCCGTGACGGTGATCGGCGAGTACGCGCGCGGCACGGCTGTTAATATTGAGGTCGACATGCTGGCGCGTTATCTCGAACGCCTCGTGCAGAGCCGACAGCGCGCGCGGCGTCGATCTCGCGCTCTTGAGGAAACATGGCTACGCACGCGACGACCGATACGGCCTGGTCTCAGACTCGAATACGACCGACGACATCGTCGCGGCGATCCGCGCCGGCGAGATGGTCGTGATTCTCGACGACGAGGAGCGCGAGAACGAAGGCGACCTCGTCATGGCGGCCACGAAGGTGCGCGCCGAAGACGTCAACTTCATGGCGACGCTACGGCCGCGGGCTGATCTGCCTCACGCTGACGCGCGCGCGCTGCGAGCAGCTGCGGCTGCCGCTGATGGTCAGCAACACCGACGTTCGTCAAGACCACGAACTTCACGATCTCGATCGAAGCGGCCGAGGGCGTGACGACCGGCATCTCGGCGCACGACCGCGCGCGCACGGTCCACGCCGCCGTCGCGGCCGATGCGCGGCCCGAGCGACCTGCGCCAGCCGGGCCACATCTTCCCGCTGATGGCGCAGCCCGGCGGCGTGCTCACGCGCGCGGGCCACACGGAAGCAGGCTGCGATCTCGCGCGGCTCGCCGGCCTCGAGCCGGCGGCCGTCATCGTCGAGATCTTGAACGACGACGGCGCGATGGCGCGCCGCGACGACCTGGTCGAAGTTCGCGCGCCGCCACGAGCTGAAGATCGGCACGATCGCCGACCTCATCGAGTATCGCTTGCGGACCGAGGAGTCGGTCGAGATCATCGGCGACATCGAGGTCGAGACGGAGTTCGGCCCGTTCCGACTGGTCTGCTTCGAGGACCACGTCAATCGCGCCGTGCACCTCGCGCTCGTGCGCGGCACGCTCGACGCCGAAGACGCCGACGCTCGTGCGCGTGCATCGGCAGGACACGCTCGAGCGACGTGCTCGGCGTGCACGACGCCGACGCTGCATCGGCCGCTGCGCGACGCGCTTGAAGCTGATCGCCGACGCAGGATCACGGCGTCGTCGTGCATGCTGCGCGCTCGAAGAGACGGCGCGCGACCTCATGACGCGCGGTGCGGTCGCTGATCGGCCGCACCGAGCCGGAGCTCGGCGCCAGCCGCGATCGCGCGATGGATTTCCGCACGTTCGGCATCGGCGCGCAGATCTGCGCGCGCTCGGCGTGCGGCGCATGCGCGTGCTCGGCGCGCCGCAGCAGCATGCACGCGCTGTCCGGCTTCGGCCTCGAGATCGTCGAGTACGTCGTCGCACGCGGCTGCGAGCGGGACGACGCGCATGGATGACCGCATCAAGACGCTCGAAGGCGACTTCAACGCGCGCGGCCTGCGCTTCGGCATCGTCGCGTCGCGCTTCAACGACTTCATCGTCGACCGGCTGCTCGACGCCGCCGTCGACACGCTGCACGAAGCACGGCGTCGCGGCCGAGCGACATCGAGGTCGTTCGCGTGCCCGGTGCGTTCGAGACGCCGCTCGCGCATCAAGAAGATGGCCGCGGGCCGCCGCTACAACGCGCTGATCGCGCTCGGCTGCGTGATCCGCGGCGCGACGCCGCACTTCGACTACGTCGCGGGCGAGAGCGAGCCGCGGCATCGCGCAGGTGCAGCCTCGAGCACGACATTCCGGTCGGCTTCGGCATCCTGACCGTCGACACGATCGAGCAGGCGATCGAGCGCGCGGGCACGAAGGCCGGCAACAAAGGGCGCTGACGCGGCGCTCGCCGCGATCCAGATGGCGACGGTGCTGCGGCAGCTGAGCAGTAGGCTTGACGTCGCGAGCCGCGCGTGCGGGAGCGCGGCAGCGGGCGCGGAGCTCCTCGGTCAAAGCGCTCTATCAGTGGCAGCTCGCAGGGCCACAGCGTCGGCCGAGATCACGGCGCAGTTCGCGCGCGCTGAAGACTTCGGAGCGCTGCGACGCGCGATTACTTCGGTCGAGCTGCTCGCCAGTGATGATCGACGACGTCGCCGGCGCTCGACGAGCGTCATCGCGCGGCAGCGCCACGCGCGGCGTCGACCAGCTCGACGCCGTCGGCCGCGCGATCCTGCTGCTCGGCGCTCGCCGAGCTCAAACATCGCGACGACGTTCCCACGCAAGGTCGTGATCAACGAGGCCGTCGAGCTCGCGAAGCGCTACGGCGCCGCCGAGAGCTTCAAGTTCGTGAACGCGGTGCTCGACAAGAGCTCGCGCGAGCTGCGCGGCGCAGCCCGGCCGGCCGAAGCCGAAGCGTCATGATCGGCGAGTTCGAGATCATCGCGCGCTACTTCACGCGACCGATCGCGATCCCGACGTCGTGCTCGGCAGTCGGCGACGACGCGGCCGTGCTCGCCGTCGACGGCCACGTCGCCGTCACCGTCGACACGCTCGTCGCGGGCGTGCACTTTCCCGACGGCATGGCGCCGCACCTGCTCGGCTACCGGCTCGATGGCCGTGAACTTGAGCGACCTCGCCGCGATGGGCGCCGAGCCGCGCTGGTGCACGCTCGCGCTCACGCTGCCGACGGCCGACGAGCTCTGGCTCGACGGCTTCAGCCGCGGCTTGTTCGAGCTCGCCGAGCGCTACGGCGTGAGCCTCGTCGGCGGCAATCTCACGCCGCGGGCCGCTGACGCTGACGCTGCAGCTCATGGGGCGCGTCGAGCGCGGACGCGTGCCGCGCGCGGCGGCGGCCACGTCGGCGACGACGTCTACGTGACGGGCACGCTCGGCGACAGCGCGGCGGGCATCGCGCTGATCATCGAGCGCGTCGACGGCGCCGCACGGCTCCGCGGCCGCGGCGCTCAAGGAACGCTTCTACCGGCCCGTGCCGCGCGTCGACGCCGGGCTCGCGCTCGGGCTCGCTCGCGACGCGCCGCGATCGACGTCTCGGACGGGCTGCTCGCCGACCTCGGCCACATCTGCGAGCGCGAGCGGCTGCGGCGCCGTCGATCGACGTCGAGCGCGTGCCGGTGTCGGCCGAGCTCCTGTCGCTGTTCCCGCCGCAAGCCGCGCTCGCGCACGCGCTCGGCGGCGGCGACGACTACGAGCTCTGCTTCACTGCGCGCCGCCGTCGCGCGCGCAGGCAGATCGAGGCGGCGCTCGAGGCACCGGCGCCACGCCGACAGCGCATCGGCCAGCTCGTCGCCGGGCGCGAAGTCGTCGTGCCGGCGCGACGGCGAGCCGTTCGAGCCGCCGTGCGCGGCTATCGCCACTTCTGACGCGGCGGCGCCGATGCGCGACTCGGCTGGCGGAGCGCTGCTCGATCCGGTGCACTTCGTCGCGCTCGGCTTCGGCGCCGGGCTCGCGCCGCGCGCGCCGGGCACGTTCGGCAGCGCTCGTCGCGCTGCTGCCCGGCCTGGTGGCTGCTTCGCGCTGCCGCTGCCGTGGCGCATCGGGATCGTCGTCGCCGTGATCGCGGCTCGGCATTTGGATCTGCGGCGAGAGCGCGCGGCGGCTCGGCGTCCACGACCACGGCGGCATCGTCTTCGACGAGATCGCGGGCGTTCTGCTGCACGGCGCTCGCGCGCCGCTCGAAAACTCGCCGTTGTGGCTCGCATTAGTCTTTGTTTTGTTTAGGATTTTCGACATCTGGAAGCCCTGGCCGATCCGCGAGGTGGATCACAGATTGGCGGCGGCGCCGGCATTATGCTTGACGACCCAATGGCCGCGCGTCTACGCCGCGGTTTGCCTCGTGACGGTCCGAGCTCTTTGCCGACGACATAAACTCCATGGTGCAGGCCAAAGCCCCAGCCGCCGCCGAGGAAGCGCGGCGCGCGCGACGTGCCGGACCGAATCGGCAAATACGTGATCATCAACGAGGTCGGGCAGGGCAGCACCGGGCCGCGTGTTCCTGTCGCACGATCCGTATTACGGCCGCGACGTCGCGATCAAGCTCTACAACATCGAGAACGAGGAAGACGAGCAGAAGGCGCGCGTCACTCGGAAGATGTTCTTCAACGAAGCGCAGATGATGGGGCGCCTGCAGCACCCGAACATCTTGCCGATCTACGACGCGGGCGAAGAGAACGGCAGCTACTACGTCGTCGACCGAGCACGTGCACGGCGCGCGCACGCTGGCCGCGTATTGCCGCCCGGACAACTTGTTGAGCAATGCAGCCGTGCAACTGAACGAAGTAATAA
>ERZ1370068.10261-contig-8975_pt1 | contig 24238 bp, 28 predicted proteins | sample MGYA00561227_ERZ1370068 | MGnify/ENA primary metagenome ERZ1370068 (study PRJEB38410, sample SAMEA6850437) | metagenome | study: Metagenomic assessment of the ecological functions of the soil: analysis of the soil microbiota associated with the...
GATATGCTTCGTTCAGTTACGTATTATCGATGAAGGATCGGTCGAGCGGCGAGCCGCCGATGTGCGCGTGGGTCGAGATGAGCCCCGGCGTCAAGATACGCGTCGCGCGCCTCGACGATTTCGACGTCCGGCCCCGGCGCGTCGCGGCCTGACGTGGTCCGACCGAGACGATGCGCTCGCCCTCGACGACCACGGCGCCGTCGCGCAGGAGACGGTGGCCGCGGCCGTCGAACGCGATGACGTGACCGGCGTGGATGGCGATGCGACGGGGCATGTTCTGGCCCTCCTCAGGCGAGCGATCCTACCGCGGTTTCGCCGCGCCTTGACAGGCCATGACGGGCGTGGTTTCCTTCGCGGCACCATGCGACATCCCGGCTCTGGGTCTCAAGCGCAAGCAGTGGGAACCCCTACGCCTTCGCCTCGCCCGTCGATGGTGCTGATCGCGTTCGTCATCGTCTTCCCGCTCGCGTACTCGTTCTACCTGTCGTTCCAGAACTTCGACCTGTCCGTCGGCCCCGAGTACGAGTTCGTCGGCATGAAGAACTACACCGAGGCGATCTTCAGGGACCCGCGGTTCATGGGCTCCGTCTGGAACACCGCGCGTGATCATCGCGCCGTCGCTGGTCCTCGAGCTCTTGCTGGGGCTCGGCATCGCGCTGCTGCTGAGCCGCGTGCTCCGCGGCCGGCCCATCATCACCGCGCTCCTGGCCATCCCGCCGATGGTCTCGCCGGTGATGGCGGCGATGGCCTGGCGGATGATGTATCGGGGTCAAGTACGGGGCCATCAACAACCTCGGGACGGCAGCTCGGGATCCTCGACGTCTACTTCGACTGGTTCTCGTCGCCCTTCATGTCCGATCGTCGCCGTCGTGCTGGTCGAGGTCTGGCACAACACGCCGTTCATGATGCTGGTGCTGCTGGCCGGACTGCAGTCGATCCCGACCGGAGCTCTACGAGGCGGCCAGAGCCGACGGCGCCAGCGCCTGGCAGCGCTTCTGGTCGATCACGCTGCCGCTGCTCAAGTTCACGATGGCGGTGGGCGTGATGATCCGGCTCATCGACCTCACCAAGCTGTTCGGGCTGATCTTCGTGCTGACCTACGGCGGGCCCGGCGGCAGCACGGAGACGGTCGCCTTCACGACTTACCTGGTGGGCTTCAAGGACTTCCGGATGAGCTACGCCGCGGCGCTCTCGTACGTCATCGTCGGCGGCGTGCTGATCCTGACGCTCTGGTCTTCATGTGGATCCAGCGCGTCCGGGAAGCGCGGGCGGCCTGATGGCGATCGCGCTCGAGCGGAGCGCCGTCGGCGCCCGGCGGGCCAAGCGTCACCGCCTCTGGCGGCGCCTCGGCCACGCCCTGACCTACCTCGGCCTCGCCGCCGCGCTGGTGTTCTTCCTCGGCCCCTTCTTCTGGATCGCTGACCACGTCGCTCGAAGGGCAACGAGGACTTCTTCGCGTTCCCGCCGGTGTGGATCCCGGCCGAGCCGTCGCTCAAGCACTACGTCGGCGCTGTTCACGCGGTCGAGCGGGGCGCGCTACTTCACGAACAGCCTGGTGATCTCGACGCTCAGCATGATCTGCCGCGCTGGTGGTCAGCCTGCCCACCGCCTACTCGATCGCCCGCTGGCGCTTCGGCGGCGGGCTCCTGTCGATCTTCCTGCTCGTGCTGCGGATGCTGCCGGCCATCGCCCTCATCATTCCGATCTACATCGTGTACCAGACTGCTCGGCATCACCAACAACTACCTCGGGCTGGTGGTCATCTACACCGTGCTCTACATCCCGTTCGCGGTGTGGCTGCTGGTCGGCTTCCTCCGCGATTTCCCGGTGGAGATCGAGGAGGCGGCCGATGATCGACGGCTGCTCGCGGCTGCGGGCGCTCGTCCAGGTGGTCGTGCCGATCATCGCGCCGGGCATGGCGGTCGTCGCGCTGTTCGCGTTCATCGCCACCTGGAACGAGTTTCTGTTCGCGATCGTGCTCACCGGCATCGAGACCAAGACGATGATGGTGCTGGTGACGTCGTTCACGTCAGGCGGCACCGACATGTTCTACGGCGAGGCCTCCGGCCTCGGTCGTGCTCGGCGTGCTGCCCGCCTTCGCGGTCGCCTTCATGCTCCAGCGCTACCTGGTCAAGGGCCTGGCGCTCGGCGGCACGAAGGGCTAACGCGCAACGACAACAAGGGAGATTTCCATGAAGACGGTTCTGGTCCGCGACCTCGGTCGCGTTCCTGCTCGGTGGTCTCGTCACGCTCGGCTGGCTCGCGCTGCCGGGCCCGGCCCGCGGCGCCCGGCCCTACGAAGGCACAGACGATCCGCGCGGTGGTCAACGCCGAGTTCGTGAAGTACTCGCTCACGCCTGGTCGAGCAGGACCTCTACGACAAGCTCGGCATCAAGCTCGAGACCGAGGTCATCCCGGCCGACGCGTTCGTGGCCAAGACGCTGCTCGAGTTCAACAGCGGCCAGAGCCCGTGGGACCTCGTCATGTTCGGGCCGCTCGAACATGCCCGACTACGGCCGGCACTTCGAGCCGCTCGAGCCGTGGATCGAGAAGCTGAAGCTCGACTTCGCGCATGGACGACATCGTCCCGGTGTTCGCCAAGGTGATGCTGCGCTACCAGGGCAAGCTCGTCAGCATGCCGTACGACGGCGACATCCACATCATGTACTGGAACAAGGTCGCCTTCGATCGCGCCGGAGAACAAGCAGAAGTTCAAGGCCAAGTACAAGTACGACCTGCAGCCGCCGAAGACGTGGAAGCAGTGGGACGACGCCGCCGAGTTCTTCCACGGCTGGGGCTGGGACGGCACGCCAGGCGAAGCTCTTCGGCGCCGGCGCCTCCTACAAGCCGTCGGGCAGCGGGTTCTCCTATCACTGGTGGCGGCCAGCGGTTCTTCTCGTACGGCGGCCAGTACTTCGACGCGAACATGAAGCCGCTCATCAACACGGCGGCCGGGTGCGCGCGCTGGAGGAGATGGTCAAGACGATGCCGTACTACCCGCCGGGCGTGCTCCTCTTCGAGGCGGAGGAGCCGAAGACGATGCTGGTCAAGGGCGAGGTGCCGCTGCTCTATTCGTGGACCTCGACCGGCAAGCGCGTCGGCAACGCCGGCCGAGTCGGTCATCGTCGGCAAGGCCGGCTTCGGCCTGGTGCCGGGCGCGGACATCGACGGCAAGATCGTCAACCGGCCCGGCCATCACGCCCGGGCGCGCGTTCGCCGTCTCGAAGTACTCGAAGAAGATCGAGGCCACCATGAAGGCCCTCGAGTTCATCTCGCTGCCCGATCAGAGCCTCAAGATCGTCATGGACGCCAAGACGATCATGGACCCCTGGCGGGTGAGCCACCTGCGCTCGGAGAAGTTCCGCAAAGCTGTTCCCGGACGCCGACAAGTATCTCGACGCCATCCAGGCGAGCTTCCCGTATCTGGTTCCCGACCCGGTCATCCCGGCCGCCGACGAGTACCAGCGCAAGCTCTCGTTCGAGATCACCGAGGCCCTGGCCAAGCGCAAGTCGCCGAAGGACGCGCTCGATTCCGCCGCCAGCGAGTGGGACAAGATCACCGAGCGGCGCGGGCTCGACAAGCAGAAGGCCGCCTGGGCGCGAGAAGCTCGCGGAGATGAAGTCGCTCGGCATCGAGTACCACGCGGACTGGGCGGCCAGTGGCCGCAGCGAGCGAAGCCAGCTGAGCGATGAGCCGAGGCAGCGGTCGTGCGCTCTGCGCGGTCGTGCGGCGCTCGACGCGCTGACCGGCCGCGGCAACCCGGGCAGGTGCTCCGCAAGGTGCGCGACCTGCCCGCGTCGATCGCGATCCTGGCGCCGGATCAGTACTACAAGGGGCTACACGATGGTGGTGTCGAAGACGCACGCGACCGAGCTCTACGAGCTGCCCGAGCGCCAGAGCACGCAGTGACTATCAGCGACATGGTGGCGCGTCGCGCGGGCGATCGCCACCGCGTTCAAGCCGCGCAAGATGAACTACGAATTGCTCGGCAACACCGTCGCGCACCTGCACTGGCACCTGTTCCCGCGCTACGAGTGGGATCCGAACCCGAAAGGCCCGATCTGGGAGACGAACCATCCGCCGCGCCTGCCGGGCCCTGAGGAGTACGCGGACACGCTCGCGGCGATCCGTCGCCATCTTGCCTGAGCCGTACGGCCCCGAAGGCCGGGAGCAATCATCATGATCGTGCCCCTCACCCTGGCTGATTTCCTGGAGCGCGCCGAGCACGTCTACGGCGACCGCGAGGCGATCGTCGACGAGCCGAACCCGCCCGGCGGCGGCCTCGGCCGCGATCACCTACGCGGCAGTTCGCGGCGATGTCGCGCAGCCTGGCGGCGGCGCTCGACGACCTCGGGCGTCGCGCGACGGACGAGCGGGTCGCGATCATCTCGCCCAACGCCGCGCGCTTCCTGGTGAGCCTCTTCGGCGTGAGCGTGCTTCGGGCGCGTCATCGTCCCGGTGAACTTCCGGCTCAACGCCGAGGAGGTCCGCTACATCATCGAGCACTCGGGCTCGACGGTCGCCCTGATCGACCCCGAGCTCGACGAGCCGCTGCAAGCAGCATCACCGTCAAGCACCGCTTCGTGCTCGGCGCGTCGACCGACGCGCAGCTGTTCGGGCGCCGCGACGCCGCGCCGCGCGGCTCGCGTCACCGACGAGAACGCGACCGTCTCGATCAACTACACGTCGGGCACGACCGCGCGGCCCAAGGGCGTGCAGCTCACGCACCGCGGCTGCTGGCTCAACGCCGTCACGTTCGGCTGGCACCTCGGCCTCTCGGACCGCGACGTCTACCTGCACACGCTGCCGACCTTTCACTGCAACGGCTGGGGCATGCCCTACGCCGTGACCGCCATCGGCGCGCGCCAGGTCATCATCCGCAAGATCGACGGCGAGGAGATCCTGCGGCGCGTGCGAGGCCGAGGGCGTGACGCTCTTCAACTGCGCGCCGGCGGTGATCGCCGCCGTGCTGGACGCGGCGGCCGCGCGCCGCGCGCGGGCGAGACGGTGCCGGGCGCCGGGCGCGTGCGGGTCGTGGTCGCCGGCGCGCCGCCGCCGTCGAAGACGATCGAGCGCATCGAGACCGAGCTCGGCTGGGAGTTCATCCAGATCTACGGGCTCACCGGAGACCTCGCCGCTGCTCACCATCAATCGGGCGCCCCAGGAGTGGGACGGGCTCGACCGGTCGGAGCGGGCCCGGCGCCTCTCGCGCGCGGGCGTGCCGGCGGTCGGCGTGCGCATGGCTGTCGACGCCGAACGGCGAGATCCTCACGCGCACCAACAACGTCTTCGAGGGCTACTGGAACCAGCCGGAGGAGACCGCGCAAGGCGCATCGTCGACGGCTGGTTCCACACCGGCGACGGCGGCCACGCCGAGGACGCCTACATCGTGATCGCCGACCGCAAGAAGGACGTGATCATCACCGGCGGCGAGAACGTATCGTCCATCGAGGTGGAGGACTGCCTCTACCAGCACCCGGCGGTGGCCGAGGCCGCGGTGATCGGCGTGCCCGACGAGAAGTGGGGCGAGACGATCAAGGCGCTGGTCGTGCTCCGTCCCGGGACGTCAGGCGAGCGCCGGCGACCTGATCGCGTCACTGCCGGAGCCGCATGGCGCACTACAAGTGCCCGACGTCGATCGAGCTCCGCGACGCGCTGGCCCGCACGGCCACCGGCAAGCTCCAGAAGTTCAAGCTGCGCGAGCCCTTCTGGGCCGGCCGCGAGCGCAAGGTCAGCTAGCGCGCGTTCGGGTCACCGAAGCCGGTTCGAGCCTCCGGAGCGACCGGGCGCCGCGAGGGCGAGACCGATCACGAGAGAGCACGCTCCCGCTATCGCTGGCACAGGTGGAACCAATCCGTGTAGCCGACGGCCGGATGCACACCGATGGCCCGCGCCGAAGCCCGCGGCACCGGCTCCGGCCAGCGCCTGCCACAGACTCCGGGAAGGCGTCGCGGACCAGCGCGCACGCGGCGACGGTGAAGCCGGCCGAGGAGGAGGCCGCCCTCCGAACCCGGCGCGGTCGTGCGCGATCAACGGAACGAGCCGAGGGTTCGCCGCGTTGAGATCGGCGATCTGCACCCCATGAACTCGAGATCCTGTGGCACGAAGGCCGGGTCACTGCCCACCGTATGAGGATCGTGGCCCCGGCGAGCAGCATCCCCACGCCGGTCGCCAGGAGGGCGAGGTGGCCGAGCCGCCGGCGGCCCTCGAGACGGCGAAGGACCGAGCCGGCGTGGCCGCGCGGGGCATTCCGCACGAGGACGCGCGAGCGCAGGAAGACCCGCCAGGAAGATGGGCGCGAGGGCAGCGGAGCCGACGCCGTGCCATGTGTCGAGATAGCCGTGGCCGAGATACGACAGGAAGCTGAAGGAAACCGATCCCGCCGCTGATGGCGATGGTCCACCACGCCCACGCCGCGCCCTCGCCGAGCGGCACCGCGGCGAGCCAGAAGTAGAGAATCGCGATGGCGACGAGGACGCCGCCGAAGGCGACGCGATCGTGAAACATGAAGGCCACGACCCGGCAGTCGGCGATGGCGCACAGCTGGTCCGGCGTCATCCCGAGAAACGTGATGTCGTGCGGCAGGAACTCGCGCCTGATCGACAGGAAGAGCGCGAAGCAGCCGGAGAAGAGCAAGGCGAAGGCGGTGAGCTGGAGCAGGGGGCCGGCCATCGGCCACGACCGCTTCGAGGAGACTCGGGCTCTTCGTCGCCACCAGTGTTGTCGGCTCAGCCCGCCGACCGGCCGCGGTGCTGCGTCCGCCAGCGGGCGCAGAGATCTCAGGCGGCGTCCGGCCACTCCGGGAATCTGAACGCAAACCCCTCGCTGAGGAGACGGCTGGGGACCACTCTCCGGCTCTTCAGAAGCAGCTCGGTCTCGGTCCGCATGAAGACGGCGCCCAGCTCGAGCATCCATCGACTCGCCGGCAATCCCACGCGTGTTCCCCACGCGCGTCGGAGCGCGGCCATGAAGTCGCGGTTCGGAAGCGGATTGGGGGACGCCAGGTTCACGGATCCGGTCATCTCCCGCCGGTCCAGGAGCCAGTGAGATCGCGCGAACGAAATCCGCGTCGTGGATCCAGGAGACGTACTGTCGGCCGTCACCGGCGGTTCCGCCGAGTCCGCGGCGCACGAGCGCCAGGATCGTGTCGAAGATGCCTCCGCGGTCCGGGCTCAGAATGACCGCCGACCGCAGCTTGACCTTTCGGGTGCCGGGAACGTCCGCCTCGTCGAGGGCGCGCTCCCACGCGGTAGCGACGTCGATGCTGAAGCGCCACGTGTCCGGTGTGTCGGCCTCGGCTCCCCGAGAATCCCGGACTCGTCGTCGTTCGGCGCGTCGTACCGGTGCGCGTAGATCGTCGCGGTGCTCGCCTGCAGCCACGCCGATGGCGGCCGCTTCGCTCGGGCGATGGCCTGGCCCACGATCCGGGTCGAGCCAACTCGGGACTGGAAGATCTCGTCACGATTCTTCGCGTTGTAGCGGCAGTTGACCGATCGCCCCGCCATGTTGATGACCGCGTCGGCGCCGTCGATCGCGCGCGCCCAATCACCGAGCTGCTCCGGATCCCAGCGGACGATGCGCCACGGGGCCTGAGCCGGAGACCGCCCGAGGGCGATGACGTCGTGTCCGTCGCGGTGAAAGGCCCGGGCCAGGAGCGTCCCGACCTGCCCGGTGCCGCCGGGAATGACGATCTTCATCGGATCACGCGAACTTCGCGCCGCTCTTCGCGACGGTAGGCCCGGACCGCGAGCGTCAGGAAGAGCGCGGTGTAGCCCGCGAGCCACAGCAGGCTCGCGCCGAGGGATTCGCGCCCGGCGCCGAGCGCGCTCCACGCCAGCTGCGCGTAGTGATAGCTCGGCAGGAAGGGAGCCAGCGTCCGCACGAAGCCGGGCAGCTGGTTGAGCGGCACGAAGAGTCCCGGAGGCGAAGGACAGCGGGAGATAGATCAGGTTGGCGACCGCCGGCGCCGCGTGGGGTCCCGACCAGTAGCCGATCGCGAAGCCCAGCGCGATGAACGGCAGCGAGCCGGCGAGCAGCCGCGCGATGATCGTCAGCCCAGACGGCCGGCGTCTGCTGAATGCCCCCGCGACGATGCCGAACCCGATCAGCAGCACGAGCGCCAGGAACGCGAACACGCAGAGCCGTCACGACCTTCGCGAGCATGAATACGACGGGAGGCAACGGGCTCGCCCGCATCAGGCGGTCGACCTTCATGCCGCGCTCGTTGGCGACGCCGATCCCGAAGCCGTAGACCATGACGTTGCCCACGGCGTACGCGCCGAACGAGGCCAGGAGATAGGCGCCGATGCTCACGCCGTCGCCCCGCACGACGTGCGCGACCGGCAACCCGAAGAAGGTGAAGAAGACGATCGGGAGCGCCAGGTTGGTGACACTGAAGGCCGGAACCCGCCAGCGCATGAGGAGCTCGCTCCGGGTCTGGGCGAGGAGCATCTGCGGAAACGGCGCCGCCGCCGGCCGTGTCACGCGCCGGCTCGTGAGGCTCAGAAACGCCTCCTCGAGGTCGGCGCCCGTGACCTCGAGGTCCCGAATCGCGACGCCGCGCTCGAACAGCGCCTTGAGAACCAGCTCGGGCTCGCTGCTGAGCAGGCCCACCCGATGGTCCCGACCTCGAGGCTCTGCACCGGAAGCCCCTGGAAGGTCGCGTCGCCGACGGACCGCCGCCGCGCGTGAAGGTGATCCGCTTGCTCGGAATCCGTGCCTTGATCTCGCGGGGCGTCGCGTCGGCGATGACGACACCCCGATCGATCACGACGATGCGGCTCGCCAGCTGATCGGCCTCCTCGAGATAGTGGGTGGTGAGCACGATCGTCTTGCCGGCTGCGGAGAGCGCGCGGATGCTCTCGAGCACCGCGCGCCGGCCTTCCACGTCCATGCCGACGGTCGGCTCGTCCAGGAAGAGCGCATCGGGATCGCCGCAGACGGCGAGCGCGAAATACAGGCGCTGGCGCTCGCCGCCGGACAGCGTGCCGATCCGCGCGCTCCGCCTTGGCGTCCAATCCGGCCAGCGCCGATGGCCCGATCGGCCGGGAGCGACGCCGGATAGTAGGCGCGGAAGAGATTCACGATCTCCTGACTGTCAGCACGCCGGTCGTTCCCGACTCCTGGAGCATCACCCCGCAGCGGCTTCGGGCGCGCCGGTCCGTCGGGTCCAGGCCGAAGAGGCGCGCCTCGCCGCCGGTCGGATCGGCGAAGGCCGAGCATGAGGCTGATCGACGTGGTCTTGCCCGCGCCGTTCGGGGCCGAGCAGCGCCACCAGCTCGCCCGGGCCGATCGCGAGGTCGACGCCCTTCAGCGCCTCGACCTGACCGAAGCGCTTGCGGGCCGCGCGGAGCTCGACCACGGGAGTCACGGCACCCAGAGTATCGCCGAAGCGATCCAGTTTCGCGGAGGGCCGGGTTCCTGTATCTTTGCTGGAACCGACGACAGCTCATATTCACGACCAAAAGGAGCCCGGGCCATGGCAGACCTCAACATCTGGATGAACGGCAAGCTCGTCCCGCCGGCGCAGGCCGTCCTGCCCGTCAACAGCGCCGCCGTGTTCTACGCGACCAACGTGTTCGAAGGGCTCCGCGCCTACTGGAACGCGGCCGACGACGAGGTGTACTCCTTCCGTCTGCCCGAGCACTTCCAGCGCTTCCGGGAGTCGATGAAGATGATGCGGTTCACGATTCCCTACAGCGATCTCGACCTCTACGAGGCCGTGCGCCGGGTGCTGTCCGGAAACGAGGTCCGCGAAGACATCCACATGCACATGTGCGCGTACGTCACCGGCACCGGACTCAACGCCACGACACCGACCGGGATCTACATCAACCCGCGGCGCCGGCCGCGCGTTGCGGAAGGCAGCGGGCTCAGGTGCTGCGTGAGCTCCTGGGTGCGCACGTCGGACAACGCGATTCCCGATCCGCCTGAAGTGCGGCGCCAACTACCAGAACGGCCGGCTGGCGACGCTTGCAGGCGAATGCCGACGGCTACGACCAGCCGATCTTCCTGAACAGGGAAGGCCACGTCGCCGAGGGCAGCGGGCGCGACGTTCTTCATGGTCCGCAAGGGCCGGCTCGTCACGCCGCCGATCACCGCGGACATCCTCGAGAGCATCACGCGGACCACGCTGATGGACTCGATCTGCCCCGAGCTCCTGGGCATGGGCGTGGTCGAGCGCGAGATCGATCGGACCGAGCTCTACGTGGCCGACGAGGCGTTCTTCTGCGGCAGCGGCTACGAGATCACGCCGATCCTCTCGATCGACAAGTTCCCGCTCGGCGACGGCAAGGTCGGTCCGATCACGGCCCGTCTGACGCGCGCGTACATGGACATCGTGCGCGGCGTCGACTGCGCGGTTCCCGGAGTGGCGGACGCCGACCTATCGCCCCGTGAGGGTCTAGTCTGAACTTTCCCGGCTTCCGGCTGCGCCGGACGAGCTGCTCGTCGCTGCGCGAGCAGATCCGCCGCGTCGTGCGCGACGAGGTCGATCCCGCTCGAGCAGCGGCATCGACCCCGACGCGCCGCGAGCTGCCCGAGGACGACTGCCGAGCGCATCTCGGCCAAGACCAAGGCCGCCGGCCTCTGGGCGCTGGGCGCGCCCGAGCAGTACGGCGGCGGCGGCCTCGACACGTTCTCGATGTGCGTGGCGCTCGAGGAGATGTCGCAGCACCGCATGGGTCTCTACAACCCGGGCTGCGGCGTCGTTCGGCCGCTATCCGCCGCCGGCGATCTGGGCGGGCAGCCAAGGCGCAGATCGAGAAGTACGCTGTCCCGACCATCCGCGACGGCCTGAAGACGTTCTTCGCCATCACGGAGCCCTCCGGCGGCTCCGATCCCGCCGGCGCGATCCAGCGCCGCGCCGAGCAGCGCGGCGACCGCTGGGTGCTGAACGGCCGCAAGGTCTTCATCTCGCACGCGCACGACGCGCCGTGGGGCATCGTGTGGGCGCGCACCGACAAGGCGAAGGGCCGCGGCGGCATCTCGTGCTTCATCCTCGAGAAGGGCACGCCCGGCTTCACCGCGAAGCCGATCCAGGTCGATCCGGACCTCCGCGATCCCGAACGACGTCACGTTCGAGGACTGCGAGATCCCCGCCGAGAACGCTCGATCGGCGCAGGAGGGCAGGGGCTCGACCTCGCCTTCGATCTCCTGGTGAAGAACCGCTTTCCGTACTCGGCGTGCAATCTCGGCGTGGCCGTCGCCGCGCATCGCATGGCGATCGCTCACGCCAAGCAGCGCTCGACCTTCGGCGCGCCGCTCAGCCACGCGCCAGGCCATCCAGTGGATGCTGGCCGACGCCGAGGTCGAGATCCGCGCGTGCCGCTGGCATCATCTGGGAGGGCGCGTGGAAGGCCGACCGCGGCGAGGACGCGCGCGTCGAGGCGTCGATGGCCAAGCTCTACTCGAGCGAGGTGCTGGGGCGCGTGGTCGACGCCGCCGTGCAGATCCACGGCGGCTACGGCGTGTCGAAGGAGTTCCCGCTGGAGCGCTGGTATCGCGAGGCGCGCGTGCGCCGCATCGGCGAGGGCCCGTCGGAGGTGCACCGCATGGTCATCGCGCGCTCGCTCTTCCGCTGACCCCGAGGAGTAGGTCCCATGGCCGACGAGATCCTGTCACGCCGTCGCCGACGGCATCGCCACCATCACGCTGAACCGTCCGAGCGGCGCAACGCGCTGAACACCGCCCTGCTCGACGAGCTGCGCCGGCCGCTTCGACGAGCTGGAGCGCGACGCGCGCGCGTGCGCGTCGTCGTGATCCGCGGCGCCGGCACCGCGTTCTGCTCGGGCCGCGATCTCGACGAGATGAGCCGGCGGCAGCGACGAGCCGGGCGAGCCCGAGGCCGACGTCATCGAGCTGCTTCCAGCAGATCGAGGCCTCGAGCCGTCCGACGCATCGCGATGGTGCACGGCGCGGCCTACGCGGGCGGCTGCGAGCTGGCGCTCCACTGCGATTTCCGCGTCGCCGCCGACGTCGCGCGGTTCGCCATGCCGCTGGCCAAGCTCGGGCTGGTCGTGCCGTTTCCGCTCGGCCAGAAGCTGGTCGAGATCATCGGCCCGGCGTTCACGCGGCAGATTCTCCTGACCGGCCAGCCGGTCGACGCCCGCCGCGCGTACGAGATGGGGCATGGTGCACACGGTCGTCCCGGCCGCGGAGCTGGAGCGGGCGACCTACGACCTGGCGCGCGGACCATCGCCGGCAACGCGCCGCTCTCGCTGGCGGGCATGAAGGCGACGATCCGCCGCTGCGGTCGCGCTGCGCGACCGCATCGAGCACGCCGACCTCGACGAGATGGCCCACCGCGCCCGCGCCAGCGCCGACGCCCGAGAGGGCGTGCGCGCGATGCTGCGATAAGCGCAAGCCCGACGTTCCGCGGCAGCAACGTACACCGCTCAGGTCGCGTCCCCGCGGATCGATCTCGAAGACCGGCAGACGACGATCCGGGGCGCCGTCCATCGGAGCGGCGCACGGTGCTGGTCGCCGCGCGCCCATGCGGACGTAGAAGCCGGCCGCGAACGGATCCGGACTTCGATGACGACGACGCCGGGGCGGAGCTCGCGACCGCGCCGAGGGCGTGCAGCGAAGAGGCGTCTGCCCCGAGCCGCGCGCGCGCTCGGCCGGCTCGACCCATTACGTGCCTCGGAGCTGACCAGCGGTCACGCGCGCGGCTCGAGCGCGTAGAATCCGATCGGATCTCCGTCCGCACGCCCGACGAACACGATCTGCGCGCCGCACGTAGTCCGGCGTGATCGTCAGCGCCGGCTCCCAGGCGGTGAGCCAGTGCGTCCGGGTATCGCCAGTGGGACTTTGGCGGCGCGGGCGATGGCCGACAGGCGCGGCGTCGTCAGGGCGCCGCCCGCCGGATCTCGAGCCGCAGCGGGCCCGGTCATCACGCTCGATCGACGAGAACGAAGACACAGCCGGTCTCCGAGTGCACGTCCGTCGGCGAGCCGGATACGTTAGCTGCGTCTGTCGCCGGGCGCGACGGCAGCCCGCGAGCTCGGCGAGCACCGGCACGGTCATCTCCCAGCCCATGCAGGCGTCGGTGATGCTCTGGCCGTAGCGCAGCGCGGCGCGGGTCGCTCGAGATCCTGGCGGCCGTCGACGAGGAAGCTCTCCATCATCACGCCGAAGATGGCCGGCCTCGCCCTGGGCGACCTGCTCGGCGATGTCGCGCGCGACGACGGGCTGGCGGCGGTAGTCCTTCTCGCTGTTGCCGTGGCTGGTGTCGATCATGAGCCGCGGCGGCAGCCCGGCGTCGCGCAGCGCCGCCGGTCGTCTTCTGCACGCTCGACGGCGTCGTAGTTGGAGCCGCTCGCGCCGCCGCGCAGGATGACGTGGCAGTCGGGGTTGCCGCTGGTGGCGACGATCGCGCAGCAGGCCCTGCTCGGTCACGCCGAGGAACTGGTGCGGATGCGCGGCGGCGCGCACGGCGTCGATGGCGATCTGCACGCCGCCGTCGGTGCCGTTCTTGAAGCCGACGGGCATCGAGCAGGCCCGAGGCCAGCTCGCGGTGCACCTGGCTCTCGGTCGTGCGCGCGCCGATGGCGCCCCACGGCGACGAGGTCGGAGGTGAACTGCGGCGAGATCGGATCGAGGAACTCGCAGCCGGCCGGCAGCCCCAGCTCGGCGAGGTCGAGCAGCAGGCGGCGCGCCCGTCGCAGCCCCTCGTTGATGGCGAAGCTCCCGTCGAGGTCGCGGGTCGTTGATGAGCCCCTTCCAGCCCACGGTGGTCCGCGGCTTCTCGAAGTAGACGCGCATCACGATGCGGAGGTCGCGCGCGAGCTCGTCGGCCACGCGCCTTGAGCCGCCGCGCGTACTCGATGCGCCGCGCGCCGGATCGTGGATCGAGCACGGACCGACGATGACGACGAGCCGATCGTCCTCGCCCCGGAGGATCCGGGCGATCTCCGCCGCGCCCGCGTGACGGTCTGCGAGCCCCGCTCGCTCAGCGGCTGCTCCTCGAGGAGGATCAGCCGGCGGCAGGAGCGGGCGGAAGCTCTCGACGCGCAGGTCGCGGGTCCGTTCCGACATGCAGCGCAATGTACACGGAAGGGCCGCTGTTCAACGGCCCGCACCGTGTTACGCTTCGACCCGCCGTGAGCCGCCTCGAAGTCCTCGAGCGTATCCAGAAGACGGTGCCGTGGCTCAGCACCTACATGGTGCACCACGCCAACAGCATCCGGCCCAACCCGGAGGGCGTGAAGGTCGGTCGGCCACCAGGCGTCGTCGTCGTCGGTCGTCAGCCTGCTGACCGCGCTCTACTTCGACGCTGCGTCCGGAGCGACGATCTGTGGCGCGTCAAGGCGCACGCCTCGCCGGCGTTCTACGCGGTCCAGTACCTCGCGCGGCCGTCTCGCCGCCGGGGCGTTCGCGCGAGCTGCGGAGCTTCGGCGGGCTCCAGGCCTATCCGAGCCGGCGCAAGAACCCCGGCGTCGTCGACCTCTCGACCGGCTCGATGGGGCTCGGCGCCGTGCAGGCCACCTTCGGAGCGCTGGCGTCCCGGTACATCGTCGACCACTTCGGCACGCGGACGCCCGGGCGCGTCATCGTCATGGTCGGCGACGCCGAGCTCGACGAGGGCAACGTCGGCGAGGCGCTGGCCGAAGAGGTCGTCGGGCGGCTCGGCGAACGTGCTCTGGATCGTCGACGTGAATCGCCAGTCGCTCGACCGGATCGTTCCCGACGGGCGCCTGCGCCAGATGCGCGCGATGTTCCGCGCGGCCGGCTGGCACGTCATCGAGCTCGCGCTGGGGCCGCAAGCTTCGCAAAAGCTCTTCGCGAAGCCCGGAGGCGAGTGGCTGCGCACGCAGCTCGACGCGATGTCGAACGTCGAGTACCAGCGGCTGCTCCGCCTCGCGCCGGGCGGACATCGCAAGGCGCTCGTCACCGACCGCGAAGGCCGGGCCGACCGCGTGCTCGATCGCCTCCTCGGCAACATCGGCGACGCGGCGCTCGGAGAGCTCGTCGCCGATCGCGGCGGCCACGACCTCCGGGCCATCCTCGACGCGTTCGAGGAAGCCGGGCGCGGTCCGCGACCGACCGGCGGTCATCCTCGCCCACACGATCAAGGGCTGGGACTTGCCGTTCGCGGGCGACCCGCTCAATCACACGGCGCTGCTCACGCCGGCGCGCAGATCGACGCAGCTCCGTGCATCGCTCGGGTATCGCCGAGGGCGAGGAGTGGAACGGCTTCGCGCCGGGCAGCGAGGAGGCGGCGCTCGTGCGCGCGCTCCGCCGCTCTTCACGCCGCCCGCGCCGCGCGCCTCGACGCCGCGAGGTTCCCGCCGCGCTCGACGAGAGCTACCCCGGCGGAGTGCTCGACGCAGGAGGCGTCCGGCCGGGTGCTGGGCGCGCTGAGCCGGCTTCCCGTGGCCGACGCGCATCGTGACGGTGTCGGCCGACGTCGCGGTGACCACGCACCTCGCGGGCTGGATCAATCGCAAGGGCGTCTATTTCCCGAGGCGCCGGACCGAATCCGTTCGCCGATCAGCCGCAGGCGATGCAGTGGAAGGAGTCTCCGGCGGGCCAGCACATCGAGCTCGGCATCGCGGAGCACAATCTGTTCCTGCTGCTGGCGCGCTTCGGTCTCGCGCGCGAGCTGTACGGGCGAGACCCTGCTGCCGATCGGCGACGCTCTACGACCCCTTCGTCACCCGCGGGCTCGACGCGCCTGTATCACGCGCCTCTACTGCGGCGCGCGCTTCATCGTGGCGGCGACGCCGTCGGGCGTCGAGCCTGGCCGCCCGAGGGCGGCGCCCACCAGTCGGTCATCACGCCGGGCATCGGCGTCGCGCTGCCCGGCCATCGTCTACTCGGGATCCGGCGTTCGCGCTGGAGACCGAGTGGATCCTGCTGACGCGCTGCGGCGCCGCGCGGTGAGGACCGAAGCGGCTCTACCTGCGGCTCAGTCGACCGCGCACCGTCGGATCAGGCGTCTCGCGCCGCCGCCGAGCGCCGGCGCTCATCGCGCGCGCCGTGCTCGCGCGGCGCCTACCGGCTCGTCGACGCGCGCGGCGAGCCGGGTGGAACCCGGAGACCAGCGCGGTCAGCCTCTTCGCCGCCGGCGTCGATGGTGCCCGAGGCGGTCGCACGCGGCGCGCGCGCTGCGCGAGCGCGCGGTGCTGGCGAGCGTCTTCGTCGTGACCAGCCCCGATCGGCTCTTACCGGGGACTGCGCGAGCCGCGGCCGTATCTCGAGACGCTCGTGAGCGCCGACGAGGAGGGCGTGCCCGTGGTGTCCGTGCTCGACGGCCACTCGCACGCGCTCGCCTTCATCGGCGCGCGCGCTCGGCGTGCCCGCAGACGGCGCTCGGCGTGGACGACTTCGGCCAGTCGGGCACGCGCGCGGATCTCTACCGCCACTACGGGATCGACGCCGCCGCGCATCGTCGGCGCGGCGCAGATTCTGCTCGGCGGGGTATAATTCGCATCTACCGATGGCGACGCTCGACGCCTTCCGCAAACGCGAGCTCCGCCGCGAGCTCGAGGCGATCGTCGGGCCCGGCGCGGTGCTCTCGGACCCGGACGAGCTGCTGGTGTACGAGTCCGACGGGCCTGACGCTGCTTCCGCGCGCTCGCCGACTTCGTCGTGTTCCCCACGTCGGCCGAGCACGTCGTCGGCGATCGTCAAGCTCGCCAACCGCGAGGAGCTGCCGTTCGTCGCCCGCGGCGCGGGCACGGGCTCTCGGGCGGATGCCTGCCGGCCGAGGGCGGCATCGTCATCTCGCTCATGCGGATGAACCGCGTGCTCGAGGTCGACTACGACAACCAGATCGCCGTCGTCGAGCCCGGGCTCGTGAACCTGCACCTGTCGTGGGCGGTCGGCCCGCGCGGCTACTACTACGCGCCCGACCCGTCGAGCCAGCAGGCGTGCACGATCGGCGGCAACATCGCCAACAACTCCGGCGGCCCGCACACGCTCAAGTACGGCGTCACCACCAACCACGTGCTCGGGCCTCGAGGTCGTCATGCCCGACGGCGAGATCGTGTGGCTCGGCGGCAAGACGCGCGACGCGCGCGGCTACGACCTGGCCGGCGTCTTCGTGGGCTCCGAGGGCACCGTTCGGCATCGCCACCAAGATCGTCGTCCGCATCCTCAAGAAGCCGCAGGCGGTCAAGACGGTCCTCGCGGTCTTCGACGAGATCGACCAGCGCCTCCGAGGCGGTGTCGGCGATCATCGCGCGCGGCCTCGTGCCCGCGGCGATGGAGATGATCGACCAGCTCACGATCCAGGCGGTGGAGGACGCGTTCGGCTGCGGCTATCCGCGCGATGCCGCCGCGGCGCTCCTGATCGAGCTCGACGGCCTCGCCGTCGGCATGGACGCGCAGGCCGAGCGCATCGTCGCGGCGTGCCGGGAGGCCGGCGCGCGCGAGGTGCGCGACGGCGCGCGACGAGGCCGAGCGCCAGCTCCTCTGGAAGGGCGCAAGTCCGCGTTCGGCGCCTACGGCCGCATCTCGCCCGCCTACATGGTGATGGACGGCGTCATCCCGCGCACGAAGCTGCCGTACGTGCTCCAGCGCGTGAACGAGATCGTCGCGGCGGCACGGCCTGCGCGTCGGCAACGTGTTCCACGCCGGCGACGGCAACCTCCACCCGAACATCCTCTACGACCCGCGCAAGCCGGGCGAGGAGGCGCGCGTGGTGGCGGCCGGCGCGCGAGATCATGAAGGTCTGCGCCGAGGTCGGCGGATCGATCTCCGGCGAGCACGGCATCGGGCTCGAGAAAGCCGACTTCATGCCGTTCATCTTCTCCGCGGCCGATCTCGCGTTCATGCAGCGCGCTCAAGAGCGCGTTCAACCCGACCGGGCTCTGCAATCCGGGCAAGATCTTCCCGACCAAGAAGTCCTGCGGCGAGGTCGGGCCCGTCGCGTACCGGCCGCACCCGATCGAAGAACAGGGCCTCGCCCAGCGCTTCTGAGCGCGGGCGGTTGACGCCGGCGTTGCCGGACGCGCTGCTCGACAAGCTCCGCGCCATCGTCGGCGCCGCGCACGTGCTCACCGGCGTCGAGCTGCTCGCCCGTACGTGCGTCGAGGGCCGCACGCCCGAGGCCGCGGTGTTTCCCGGCATCGGTCGACGAGGTCGGCCGCGGTCGTCGGGCTGGCCGCCGAGGCCGCGCGTGCCGGTGATGCCGTGGGGCGGCGGCACCGCGGCGAGCGTCGGCACGCCGCCGCCGCCGCGCCGGGCTCGTGCTGGGCCTCGCCGGCTCGAGCCGGCTGCTCGAGCACGAGCCCGGCGATCTGACGGCCACCGTCGAGGCCGGCATGACGCGTGGACGCGTTCCAGACCGCGCTCCGCAGCCGCGGCCAGTGGCTGTCGCTCGATCCCGCCGACGCCGATCGCGCGACGCATCGGCGGCGTGCTCGCGACGCAACGCGTCGGGCCCGCGGCGGCACCTCTACGGCACCGCGCGCGATCTGCTGATCGGCGTCACCGTGGTCACCGGCCGACGGCGCGGTCGTGCGCGGCGGCGGCAAGGTCGTCAAGAACGTCGCCGGCTACGACCTGCCGAAGCTCTTCGTCGGCTCGTACGGCACGCTCGGCGTCATCGTCGAAGCCGACCGTGAAGCTCCGTCCGCTGCCCGATCACGAGCGAGCTCCTGTCGCGTCCGTTCGATCGCCTCGAGGACGCGGGCGCCGCCGTCAGAGCCTTGCTGGCCGGCGACCTGATTCCGAACGCCATCGAGCTCCTGCGACGCCGCCGCGGCGCACCGGCGCTCTCGGGGCGGACAGGCGCCGCGCTCGTCGTGGGCTTCGATGGGCTCCGGGAGCAGGTCGACTGGCAATGCGCCGAGCTCGACCCGTCTGGCCGTGCGCGTGCGGCGGGCGGGACGGCGCCCTCTCCCGGACGACGCGTGGCCCGCCTCGCGACCGCGGCGCGCGCGGCGTTCGCCGCCGCGGCCGCGGTGATGGCGTTCTCGGTGCTTGCCGAGCCAGGTCGCCGATCTGATGGAGCAGGGCGCGGGCGGCGGCCCGTGCCCGCGGGCTCGCGAGCGCGTGGGCCGCTCACGCCGGCGTCGGCGTCGTGCGCGCCGCGGTCGCCTCGCCGACGTCAGGCCGAGGGACCCGTCGGCGATCGCCGCCGTGCTGGCAGGAGTGGCGCGAGCTGGCGCGCGGCGGGCGGCGGCCACGGGACCCTCGAGTGGGCGCCGCTGGCGGTGAAGTCTCAGGTTCCGGTCTGGGACGATCCGGGCGCGGCCGGGCGCGATCATGGAGCGGATCAAGGCCCAGCTCGACCCGCGCAACATCCTGAACCCCGGGCGGTTCGTTGCCGGCATCTGAGACGGCATCGCGTCGCGACGCTGTCGCGACTCGCCGCTCAGCGCCTTCACGGGCTCTCGCGTGGAGGGCGTGAACCAGTGCGTTCACTGCGGGCTCTGCCTCGCGTATTGCCCGACGTTCTCCGAGCTCGGCACCGAGATGGACTCGCCGCGCGGGCGCATCTTCCTGATCAAGTCGCTGGCCGAAGGACGGATGTCGCTCGAGCGACTCGACCGTGCGCGCATCTCTCCGCTCTGTCTCGACTGCCGCGCGTGCGAGACCGGTGTGCCCGGCCGGGGTGCCGTACGGCCGGCTCATCGAGGCCGCGAAGGCCGAGATCGAGCGCCAGCGGCCGGGCGGCCCGGTTGCGGCGCGATCTTCCGCTGGCTGAACTTCGGGCTGCTGCTCGGGCACCCGCGCCTGCTCGCGCTCGCCGCGTCGGGAGCGCGCCTCTACCAGGCGAGCGGCCTGCAGCGGCTCGCGCGCCGGACTGGCCTGATCCGGCGCCTGCCCGGAACGCTGCCGGCGTGGGAGCGCGCTGCTGCCGACGATTCCGTCGAAGGCCGAGCGCGCGGCCGCCGCCGCGCCTGACACCCGCCGAAGGCCCGCGGCGGGCGCGCGTGGCGCTGCTGACCGGATGCGTGCAGTCCGTCGTCTTCGGCGCCCATAACCGCGCGACCGCGCGCGTGCTCGCGAAGAACGGCTGCGACGTGGTCGTTCCAGACGGCCAGGGATGCTGCGGCGCCCTGAACGCCCACGGCGGCGATCACGCGCGGGCGCGTCGCGATGGCCCAGGCGCACGATCGACACGTTCGAGGCGGCGGGCGTCGAGGCCGTCATCGTGAACACGTCGGGTGCGGCGCCCACATGAAGGCGTACGGCACCTGCTCGCCGACGATCCGGCGTACGCGAGCACGCGCGCAGCGCTTCGCGGCGTCGGTACAGGACCTCGCGCGAGTTTCTGGCGCGCGAGCCGCTGCGCGGGCCGCTCTCGCCCGTCCCGCTGACGTGCACGTACCACGACCCGTGTCACGTCGTGCACGGCCAGAAGATCAAGAACGCAGCCGCGTCAGCTCCTGGCCCAGATTCCCGGGCTCCGGCTCGTCGAGCTGGCGGAGTCGGACTGGTGCTGCGGCTCGGCCGGCATCTACAACCTCACGCAGCCCGAGATGGCGACGCGGCTCCTGCATCGCAAGGTCGGCCACGTGCTCGCCACGCAGGCCGAGGCGGTCGTCACCGCCAATCCCGGGTGCATTCTGCAGATCCAGGCCGGACTGAGCGCCCACGACGCGAAGGTGAACGTCCTGCATCTCGTCGAGATTCTCGATCGGCGCCTACGGCGGCCGCGGTCACGGGGAGCGGACGTGTGAGCACACCCGATAGCACGCCGCTCGAGCACAAGGCGCACCGCGCCGCGCACGGTCGGCTGCTGGGTGCTGACGGTCTCCGACACCAAGACGCCCGAGACCGACACGAGCGGCGCGCTCATCCGCGAGCTCCTCACCGAGGCCGGTCACCCGGTCGTCGGATCGACCATCGTCGCGCGACGAGCCGAAGGACGTTCAGCGCGTCGATCCGCGAGGCGTGCGCCGAGCGACGCGCGTGCAGGTGGTGATCGCCACCGGCGGAACCGGGATCACCTCGCGCGACTCGACCTACGAGGCGATCGGACGCGATGCTCGACAAGCGACTCCCGGCTTCGGCGAGCTGTTCCGGATGCTGTCGTACCAGGAGACCGGCGCCGCCGCGATGCTCTCGCGCGCTCAGCTCGGCATTCACGCGCGGCGCATCGTCGTCTCGCTGCCGGGCTCGCCCAACGCGTGCCGGCTCGCGCTCGAGAAGCTGCTGATTCCGGAACTGCCGTCACCTCGTCCGCGAAGTCAGCCGCTAGCCGCCCCGACGCTCGTCGGGCGATCGGGACGGCGCACTTGTAGATGTCTCCGGGAGGACACGGTATGATCGGCTCGCGTCGACGTGCCGCTGGTGGCTCTGGTGGCGGTGGTGGGTCTCGCGGTGGGGCTGCGCCGGTCCGTCGACCGGCGGCGGCGCGCGTGGCGCGAGAACCCGGCCGCGAGCGCGGCGCCCGATCTGGCGCGGGTCAACACCCTGCTCGCCGATCTCGCCGAGCGGCTCCAGCCCGGCGCTCGTCCACGTCAGCGTGCAGCGGGCCGTCAAGAGGACATGCCAGGCGAGGAGGACCGGGAGCCCCGGCGCGGCACCGGCTCGGGCTTTGTCATCGATCCGAGCGGGCTGATCGTCACCAACGCCCACGTGATCGACGGCGCCGCGTCCATCCAGGTCCCGCCTGAACGGCGGCAAGCGGTTCCAGGGCAAAGTGATCGGGCGGGACAACCGCGTCGATCTGGCGCTCCTGAAGATCGACGGCGCCTCCGGCCTGCACGGCGCTCCCGCTCGGCGATTCGAACCGGCTGCGCGTCGGCGAGTTCGTGCTGGCGCTCGGCCAGCCCGTTCGGGCTCGAGCAGAGCGTGTCGTTCGGGATCGTGAGCCGCAAGGGCGCGCCGCTTGACGGTCGCGACGCCGGGCTTCGACTTCATCCAGACCGACGCCGCGATCAATCCCGGCAACTCCGGCGGGCCGCTCGTGAACATGGCCGGGCGAGGTGGTCGGCGTCAACAGCATGGCCGCGCGCAACGGCTCGATCGGCTTCGCGATCCCCTCGAAGCCTCATGAAGATCCTGCTGCCCGCAGCTCGCCGAGAAGGGCGAGGTCGACTGGGGCTGGCTCGGCGTCTCGATCTCGGACGTGACGGACGACGAGCTGGCGCGCCTCAAGCTCCGCGAGGCCAGGGGCGTGTGGGTGCGCCGCGTGATGCCGGGCGACCCGGCGGATAAGGGCGGCGTGCGCGCCCGACGACGTGATCGTCGGCATCGACGGCGCCCGGCTCGAGACCACGCGCGACCTTCAGCGCGTCGTCTCGTCGACGCCGGTGGGCAAGAAGGTGCGCGTGGTGCTCCTGCGCGCAGGGGCGGGAGACCGAGGTCGAGGTGACGATCCGGGCTCTGCCGGGAACCCGACGCGTCCCAGTAGTCAGGCGCGCGCGCGGGCTCCGCGAGCGCGGCGAGCGTGGCGCGCGCCGGGAGCTCGTCGACGCGTCGGCGCGGGGGCGCTACCGGACCGCGCCGGTGATCCGCATCCGCCCCTCCCAGTCGGCCGGCGCGTCCTCGAACACCTCTTCGACGGCGAGCAGGAAGTAGCCGAGACCGTATTCGTCGCTGCCGCGAGACCGCCAGCGGTCACGTCGACCGTTCTGAGCTTCACGTACACGGTCGCGTCGGGCTCGACGGCCAGCAAGGTTCCCGTCCCGCGCTCCGTCAAATTGCGGGCGCTCCGCGTCCAGGCGCCGATCACCAGACCGACGGTTGCCGGTGTCGTAGGCACGCAGCTCGAGATACGACAGGAGCATCGGATGGGGCCGTCCGTCGGGGTCCACCGTGACGAACGGGAGCGCCGTGCCCAGGCGCCGGGCGAGGTCGCGCTGGGAGAAGCGCTCGACAGGCGGGCGTGAGTGAGCGCGCCGCCGAGAGAGCGGGTCATGCCCCTGCGGTCGGTGAAGCGCGAGATCCAGCCGCCGGCCTTGGGGAGTCGCCGCGGCCGCGACCGCTTCGCCGTGGCCGTCCGCCGAGACGTCGCACGCCCCGCCCGCGCCGTTTCGATGGACCGACAGATCCCGGATGGTCGGCGACGTCCCGCACAGCGGGCACTTGGGATCGCGGCGCAGCCTGACCTCGCGGAAGCGCATGCCGAGCGCGTCGTAGGTGAGCAGCCGGCCGATCAGCGGCTCGCCGATGCCGAGCAGCAGCTTGACGGTCTCCGTCGCCTGCACCGACCCGATCACTGCCTGGGAGCACGCCCAGGACGCCGGCCTCGCTTCAGGAGGGGACGAGGCCCGGCGGCGGCGGCGTCGGATAGAGGCAGCGATAGCAGGGCCCTGGTTCGGGCGCGAACACCGTCGCCATGCCCTCGAACTGGAAGATCGAGCCGTGGACGTTGGTCTTGCCCGCGAGGTAGCAGGCGTCGTTCACCAGGTAGCGCGTCTCGAAGTTGTCCGAGCCGTCGACGACGAGGTCGTAGTCCTTGATGATGTCCATCACGTTGTCGACGGTGATCCGCGTCGGCAGCGCGATCACGTTGACGTCGGGATTCAGCGCCTTCGAGCGTCCGCGTGCCGGACTCGACCTTGGGCTTGCCGACGTCGGCGGTGGTGTGCAGGATCTGCCGCTGCAGGTTCGTGATGTCGACGGTGTCGCCGTCCATCAGGCCGATGCGTGCCGACGCCGGCCGCGGCCAGATAGAGCGCGGTGGGCGAGCCGAGCCCGCCGGCGCCGATGAGCAGCGACCTTGGAGCGCAGGCAGCTTGCGCTGTCCCTTCTCGCCCACCTGGTCGAGCAGGAAGTGGCGGCTGTAGCGCTGGATCTGGTCGGCCGTCAGCGGCGACGTCCTTGACCGACGGGCAGCCCGGACTGCGCCCACTTCTGGTAGCCGCCCTGGAGGTTGATGACGTTCTGATAGCCCAGATCCTTGAGGCGCTTTGGCCGCGAGCATCGAGCGCAGCCCGGTCTGGCAGTAGAGCACGATCGGGCGTCGGACGGATCGGTCACGGCGCGTGCCGACGCGGAACTCGAGGAAGCCGCGGCTGATGTTGGTCGCGCGCCTCGATGTGGCCGTCGCCGGTACTCGTCGGGATCGCGGACGTCGATGACGGCGAGCTGTCTCGCCGGCGTCGAGCCGCTTGGCTGACCTCTGCGGGCCCCTGCTCGGGCACGACCTGCCGCGCCTCGGCCAGCATGTCCTTCAGCGTCTTCATGATTTTGATATTACCCCCTATTCCCGGTCGGCTCAAGGGTGATGCGCCATCCAGGACCTTCATCGCGGCGGGATGCCGCTGCTATACTCACAGAATTCCATGACTAGTTCCATCAAGGGCATCATCCTCGCGGGAGGTTCAGGGC
>ERZ1370068.7178-contig-611_pt1 | contig 24229 bp, 34 predicted proteins | sample MGYA00561227_ERZ1370068 | MGnify/ENA primary metagenome ERZ1370068 (study PRJEB38410, sample SAMEA6850437) | metagenome | study: Metagenomic assessment of the ecological functions of the soil: analysis of the soil microbiota associated with the...
CGGCCGTGCCGAGATTCTATCAATGGTGGGCCATGGAAAACTCCTACGACATCGCGGTCATCGGCGGCGGCATCATCGGGCTCGCCACCGCGCGCGCCCTCGGCGAGCGCACGCCCGAGCCGCGCGCATGCGTGATCCTCGAGAAGGAAGTCGCGCTCGCCACCGCACCAGACCGGCCACAACAGCGGCGTCATCCACTCCGGCATCTACTACAAGCCCGGCTCCTACAAGGCGCGGCTCTGCGTCGAGGGCGCGCGGCTGATGAACGGACGTTCTGCGACGCGAGCACGGGATCCGCGTCGATCGCGTCGGCAAGGTGATCGTCGCGACCGACGCGAGGCGGAGCTGCCGCGGCTCCAGACGCTCTACGAGCGCGGGATCGCCAACGGCGTGCCGGTCGAGATGCTCGGCTCGGCACGGCAGCTGCGCGAGATCGAGCCGCACGCCGCGCGCGCTCCGCGCGATCCGCTCGCCGCCGACCGCGATCGTCGACTACGGGAGGTCTGCGCGGCGATGGCGCGCGAGCTGACCGCGCGCGGCGTCGTCGATCGAGACCGGCGCCGCGGTGACGTCGATCCGCGCGGAGCGGCGAGGGATCGACGCTCGTCACGCGCACGGGCCGGTCGCGCGCGCAGCGCATCGTCAACTGCGCCGGGCTCTACTCCGACGTGGTCGCGCGGATGGCCGGCGCGAGGTCGACGTCCGGATCATCCCGTTCCGCGGCGAGTACTACATGATCCGGCCGGAGCGCCAGCGACCTCGTCCGCGGGCTCATCTATCCGGTGCCCGATCCCGAGTTCCCGTTCCTCGGCGTCCACTTCACGCGCACGGTCCACGGCGAGGTCGAGGCCGGCCCCAACGCGGTCCTGGCCTTCGCGCGCGAGGGCTACCGATTCGGCCGCGTGCAGCCCGCGGCGAGCTCGCGGGCACGCTCGCCTACCGCGGGTTCTGGAGCATGGCCCGCCGCTACTGGCGGATGGGCAGCTACGAGATGTACCGCTCGCTCAGCAAGGCCGCGTTCGTGCAGGCGCTGCAGCGGCTCGTGCCCGCGCTCGCGCGCCGAGGACGTCACGCCGCGGCGGCGCCGGGCGTGCGCGCCCAGGCCGTGAGCCCCGACGGCTCGCTGGTCGACGACTTCCGCATCAGTCGCCGACCGCGGACGCGGTCCACGTGCTCAACGCGCCGTCGCCCGGCGCCACCGCCTCGCTCGCCATCGGCCGTCACATCGCGGGGCTTGCCGTCGAGGCTTCGGCTGAAGTAGCGCGTCGCCACTAGTCGCGCGCGAACGCCACGCAGACCACCCCGGCGAGCACGACCGAGGCCCCGGCGAGCCGCGGGGCAGCCGCCCCTCGCCGAGCCACAGGCTGCCGATGAACGCCGAGAACAGGATGGACAGCTCGCGCGACGCCGCCACGACGTAGCCGACCTTCGAGAGCCGGAAAGCGAAGAGCACCGAGCAGGTAGCTCGTCAAATTCATCGCCGAGGCCACGATGATCGTCCGCCAGTGACGACGCCACTCGCGGCCGAGGGCTGGACGATCCGCGAGCACGACGGGCGCGAGCACCACGCTCAGGCCGGCGCCCATGAGCGCGATGTAGGGCATCGGATGCAGCCGGGCGACCCCGCCTTGTCGACGAGCGAGTAGGCGGCGATCGTCAGGCCGGTCACGAGCGCCCACGCGGTTCCGGCGCCGCCCGCCCGGGCGATCGACGCCGGCATCGCTGCCGGCAGGGCGCTGAGCGCGACGATCCCCAGGACGACGAGGCCGACCCCGAGCGAGCCGAGCCACGACAGCCGCTCGCCGAAGACGGGCAGCGCGGCGAGCGGAACGAGGGCCACGCCGAGCCCGCGGGCCATCGGATAGACGCGCGAGAGAAGTCGCCGTGCCGGTACGCGCGGCCGAGCGCCCAGAAGTAGAGCGCGTGGATGCCCACGCTGGCCGCGACGAACAGGGAAGGCCAGCCTGCCGGTGCCTGCTCAGCGGGGAGGCGCAGGAGGCCCAGCGGAGCAGGAGCGCGGTGGCCAGCGACACGGAGCACCACAGGAAGACGAACTGGTTGTCCGCCCGCTTGGCCAGGGCGTTCCAGACGGCGTGCAGGATGGCGGCGCAGACGACGAGCGCGAGAGCAGGGCCGCTCACGAGGCGATATTACCGAACTTCAGGTGCGGATATTGGCCAAAAACCCTCTATTGACAGGGGTTTGGGGATCAATTAACATGTCATGATCCATGATTACCGTCCCGACTCGACGCGTGAAACAGTTCGGCGTGGAGTTCTACCAGGCCGGTCTTTCCGCCAAGGATATCGATCGGTTGGTGAAGTTCGAGGTCCTGGGCTACTCAGGCGGCCCGAAGCAACGAGCCGCCGAAGAAGACGCCGGACGAACCGCTCGCGCGTCAACTGGGACAGCCTCGAGAAGCGGATCGGCGAGAGCGAGACCGCCTACCAGCGGCCGGTCATCCGCCGCAAGATCGACGAGCTGGTCGCCTACTACCGCGAGTGCAAGGACGCGGCGACCCTGCCCGCCATTCCCGGCGCCGTCATCATCACCTCCGAGAAGCGTTTCACCTTCACGCCGGTCGCGGGGCAGCACGACCTCGGGCTGCTGCAGATTCCCGAGGAGCACGGCGTGCTGCGAGTGCTGGACGGCCAGCACCGGCTCCTGGCGCTTCATGCGCTCACCCAGGCCGGCGAGAACCTGGCGATCGAGGTGCCGGCGGTGCTCTTCGACTCGCTCGACGCCCGCCAGATCGTCGAGCTGTTCGTCACCATCAACGCCAAGCACACGCGGCTGAACCCGTCGCACATCATCAGCCTCGCCGGCCGCAAGCTCTATCCCGACGCGAACCAGGCGCTCGCCCACGACGTGATCCGCTCGCTCAACGAGGACGACACCTCGCCGCTCCACGGCGAGATCAAGATGCTCGGCACCGGGCGGGGCCGCGTGAGCCAGGCGCCGCTGGCCGAGGAGATCGTCGACTTCTTCGAGACCGTCGAGAAGGTCGGCAGCGGCGGCAAGCTCCAGGAGCTGCGGGCGGCGCCAAGCGCTTCTTCCTGAACTACATCAAGGCGCTCTCCACCACCTTCCCGGCCGCGTGGGCGGGGCGCAAGTACTCGATCAAGACCGGCGCCGCGCTCCGCGCCTTCATCCGCGCGGCGCCCGACGTGATGGCGCGCGCCCGCGAGCTCCGGCGCGATCCGTTCGATCTCAACGCGATCCGCGAGGCGATCAAGCCCTGGGGCGAGCGGCTGCGCGACCGGCGCTTCGAGACCGAAGGCGAGTGGAAGCTGAAGCTCGCCGGCGGCACGCGCGGAACCGTCGAGGTTCTCACGCGCGAGCTGCGCGACGCGCTCCGGTAGCTGCCCGCTCGCTACTTCTTGAGCGTCACGTCCTCGTAGGGCGCCGACCAGGGGTACGGGTCGATCTTCATCAAGCGCCGGGCTCCGCCACGCGCGGCCCGATCCCGCTCGGCCAGATGTATTCCCAGATCGGGCCGAACCGCACCCGCTCGTGGAGGAGCTGCTGGATCTGGTGCAGCATCGCCTCGCGCTTCTTCCGGTCCGTCTCCGCGCGCCTGCTGCTTGTAGAGCGCGTCGACGTCGGGATCGGCGCCGCGCGCGAAGCGATCCGTCGCTCGGCACGAACTCGGCCATCCGCGAGGCCGCGTTGCCGTACGGCGCGTGGACGCAGAAACAGACGCCCTTGCAGCTTCTTCGACAGCCACGCCGTCTGGAAGGCCGCGCGCTCCATCGTGACGGATCTTCGTCTTGATGCCGACCGCCGCGAGGTTGGTGGCGACCGCCTCGCCCATCGAGAAATACGGCGGATACGGATAGAAATCCCCGGCGTCGAAGCCGTTGGGATAGCCGGCCTCGGCCAGCAGCTGCTTCGCCTTCGCCGGATCGTAGGGATAGGGCTCCAGCGGCAGCGCGAACTCGAACTTGCGCGGGACCATGCCGCCGGTGAGACGCGAGGCGCCGAGGTTCTCCGCCTCGTTCAGTGAGCGGCGGTCGATCGCGTAGTTGGCGGCGAGCCGCACCCGCCGGTCGTGCCACGGGGACTTGGGGTCCCACTGATCGAAGAAATCGAGGAAGTGGATCCCGATCGCACCGGAGAACGCCACCTTGAGGTTGGGATCGCGCTTCAGCTCCAGCGCCGCCGGGCGTGTCCAGCAGGTAGGCGATATCGACCTCACCCTTCTTCAGCATCGCCGCCCGCGTGGTCGGCTCCGGGACGCTCTTGAAGACGAGCCGCTTCACCGAGGGCATCTTGCGCCAGTAGCTCTCGTTGGCCTCCATGACGAGCTCGATGCCGGGGTTGTTGCTCACGAACTTGTACGGCCCGAGGCCCGACCGGCTGCTTCATGAACCCGTCGTCGCCGACCTTCTCGACGTACTTCTTGGGCACGATCCAGCCCGACGCCGGTCGCCAGGGTGCCGTAGAAGGCCATGAAGTCGGGGAACGGCTCGTGCAGATGGAAGCGCACGCGGTAGGGATCGACGATCTCGATCTCGCGGACCTTCTCCTTGAGGACCTGCGAGCTCTTGGCGCGCTGGAAGCTGAACTTCACGTCCTCGGCGGTGAAGGGATCGCCGTTGTGGAACTTGACGCCCTGGCGCAGCTTGAACTCGTAGGTCGCGCTGATCGGGGCTGAGCGTCCACGACTCGGCCAGGCTCGGCGTCATGATGTTGCCGGGCATCGGCTTCACGAGCGCGTCGTGGAGCGCGTACTGGATCCAGAACGGCGTGATGAAGCCCAGCACCTCGCCGGGATCGAGCCAGGCCGGGGCGACCGTGACGTAGAGCGCCCAGCGCATCTCGCCTTCCGGCTTCGGCTGTGCCTCCGCGCCGACCAGTACCACCGCGAGCAGGGCGGACAGCAGGGTACCGGTCACGGCCCGCGCAAGCCGGCGGGCACGGTGCGTTCGAATGGTCATGCTCGTTTCCTCCGTCGTCGTCGTCGACTAGACCACGCCGGTCCTTCCGGAGGGTGGCGATCTCTTCGTGGGTGTACCTAGCTCGCGCAGGATCTCGTCGGTGTGCTCGCCGTGCGTGGGTGCGGCGCGGCGAATCGCGCCGGGCGTGCGCGAGAGCGTGCGCCGGCAAGCCCCTGCACCCGCATCTCGCCGCGCTCGGGATGGCGCGACGGGCTGGGCCATGCCCGAGGTGCCGGATCTGCTCGTTCTCGAAGACCTCCTTCACGTTCAGGATCGGTCCCGAGGGCACCCCGGCGCGTTGAGCGCCTCGATCCGCTCGGCGCTCGGCTTCTGACGAGGTATCTGGTCGAGCTCGGCGTTCATCTGCTTGCGGTTCTTCGAGCGGTCGGCCAGGTTCTTGAAGCGCGGATCGTCGATCAGCTCGGGCGACGCCGATCGCGGTGCAGAGCCGCCGGTACATCGTCTGGCCGGACGCGGCGATGTTGATGTGGCCGTCGGCGGTCGTGAAGACGCCGGTCGGAATCCCGGTCGGATGATCGTTGCCCGCCTGGGGCGGGATCTCGCCGTCGATCAGCCAGCGCGCGCGCCTGGAAGTCGAGCATGGTCACCATCGCCTGCAGCAGCGAGGTGTGCACCCACTGGCCCTTGCCCGACTTCTCGCGCTCGAGCAGCGCGACCAGGATGCCCTGCGCCAGGAAGAGCCCGGAGGTGAGATCGGCGACCGGGAATGCCCACGCGCACGGGTCCCTGGCCCGGCAGCCCAGTGATCGGACATCGAGCCCGCCCATGCCCTGCGCGATCTGGTCGTAGCCGGGACGGTCGGCGTAGGGACCGTCTGGCCGAAAGCCCGAGATCGAGGCCGTAGACGAGCCGCGGGTTCACCTTCGACAGGGCCTCGTAGTCGATGCCGAGCCGCTTCTTGACGTCCGGCCGGAAGTTCTCGACGACGACGTCGGCGCGCCGGCGATCTTCTTGATGACCTCGGCCCCGCGCGGATGCTTGAGGTCGAGGGTCATCGAGCGCTTGTTCCGGTGCAGGTTCAAGAAGTCGAAGCCGAGCGCGGTGGAGTCGCCTTCCATCTCCTCGCGCTGCTCGATCTTGATGACGTTGGCGCCCATGTCGGCGAGCTGGCGCACCGCGGTCGGGCCGGAGCGGGCGCGGGTGAGATCGAGGACCGTGCAGCCTTCGAGTGGTAGTGGCATCAGCGTCTCTCCGCGCGGAAGGACGGCCGAGCCCGTCTGCGGAGGCGGGATTGCGCCGCGTCCACTTCCCGGCGTCCACCGCCGTGAGGAAGTCGAGCACGGCGCGGTTGAACGCCTCGGGCTCCTCCAGGTTGATCGTGTGGCCCGACTTCGGCAGGACGACCAGGCCCGACGTCGGGATCTTGCGCTTCATGAAGATGCCCGGCTCGAGGCACGGATCGTCCTCGTCGCCGGTCATGATCAGGGTCGGCACGTCGAGGCGTCTCGAGCTCTGGCCTCCAGCTCGAGGATCGACGGCCGCCGGCATCTGCACGCCGCGCATGGTGTGAGCGCGTGGCCCTTCGCCGAGCCGTCCGCGAAGCTGCGCGTGGAACTCGCGCCAGCCGATCGGGTCCTTGTCCATGAACTGCACGCGCGTCGGCCCCCGCGAGTACATCTCGGCCGTCTTCACCATCCCGTCTTCCTCGAAGCGGCGCGCGACGACCGTCGGTGTCCCTGCCGGAACTTGTCGCGCTCGCCGGGCACGCTGCCGTAGCCGGCGCCGGCGACGACGAGCGAGAGCGCGCGGTCGGGATGCCGGAGACCGAAGTGGAGCGTCGCGAAGCCGCCCATCGAGAGGCCGCACGACGTGGGCCTCTGGCATCTTCGAGCCGCGTCGAGCATCGCCCCGGATGTCCTCGGCGGCGCGCTCCTGCGAGTACGCGCTTCGACGTCGTCGGGCACGTCCGACGGGCGGATAGCCGCGCGCGTTGAAGGCGATCGCGCGCGATAGCGGCGCGAGAAGAAGCGCATCTGCAGGTGCCAGCTCCGGTGATGTCGCCGGCGAACTCGTGGACGAAGACCAGCGGCAGTGCCCTGACCCGACTCTTCGTAGTAGAGGTTGACGCCGTCGACGCGCACGGTCGGCATGCTAGTCGCCTCACTCCGTCCACGGGAAGTTCGACCTCGACGATGTCGAACGTCTTCTTGCCGCGCCGGCAGCTGCGCGGTCACGCGTGTCGCCGACGCTCTTGCCGATGAGGGTCCGGGCCAGCGGCGACAGGACCGAGATGCGGCCCGCGCGCCGGATCGGCCTCGTCGGAGCCGACGATCCGGTAGCGGATCTCCCTTGCCGTTCTCGTCCTCGAGCAGCACCGTCGAGGCGAACGTGACGCGGTCGCCCGAGGTCGGCGGGTCGATGACCTCGGCGTTGCCGCACCTTCGCCTCGAGCTCGGCGATCCGCCCCTCGGTGAAGCTCTGCTTCTCGCGGGCGGCGTGATACTCGGCGTTCTCGGAGAGGTCGCCGTGGGCCCGCGCCTCGGCGATGGCCTTGATGATGGCCGTGGCGATCGACGCGCTTGAGCCGATCGAGCTCGTCGCGCGAGCCGCTCGAAGCCCGCCGCGTCATCGGCGTGCGCTGGACGGACATGCCCTTCCCCGAGACCTTCAGCTAATCGTCGTCCTCGACCCGCGATCGCTTGAGGCCCGCCGCCGCTTCTTGCGCGCCTGAGCCTGCTTGCGCTTGCGCTTGACCGAGGCTTCTCGTAGTACACCCGCCGCTTCATCTCCTGGAAGAGCCCCCTTTGAGCATCACCTTCTTGAGGGTCTTCAGGGCGGCCTCGACCTGGTTGCCCATGACCTCGACCTTCGCTCCGGGTCAGGCTCGCCATCGGCCGCGCAAGCGAGGTGGAGCGGTACGGCCGCGGGGGCTCGGACCGGTCTACCGTGTTCATCTTTTTCGAGGCGGCGCGTTCCTCTCCGCGACGGCGATCGCGATCGTGCCGAAGGCGGCGCGTGACTCCTCGACGAGATCGCCCGCGTAGTTGACGATCCGCGCACACGCCAGCCGGGCTGTTTCGGCGTCGAAAACGCCATCACGTGCACGACGGCCTCGCGGGTCGCCGCGCGGCTTGGTCATGGGCCTTGTCCTTGTCCGACTTCCGTCCACCGTGCACGACCGGAACTCGAAGAAGCTCGGGTCGCGGCCTGGCAGTGGGGCAGGTTCAGTTGAACCGACGGTTCGCCAGGCGCCCGTAGTGTGACCCGGCTTTGGGCGAGACACGCAGAGGGTCTGACGGGCGTTAGCCGCGGCGGGACGGAGGCAGGTGCGTCTCGATCTTCGGCGTTCGCGCGGGCTCCGCTGAGCCAGGATTCCCAGGCGAGGCTCTGCTTCTGGACGAGCATTTCCTTCAGGAGCTTGTCGCGCTCGGCCCCGAGCCCGCTCATGTCCGGCGGCACGCGCTCGAGCACCTTCACCACGTAGTAGCCCTGCTGCGCCTTGACCGGCGCGCTCAGTCTGGCCGGCGGGCGTCTGCAGCGCCGCCATCATCGCGTCGGCCGGCAGCCGCTCGGCGGGCTTCGCGCGGGAGAACCGCGCCGTCTCGCCCGTGACCGCGCCCGCCTTCCGGGCGGCCGCGGCGAGAATCGCCGCTCTCTGGGCGTCGGCGGCGAGCTGCTTGGCGCGTTCGAGCGCGGCCGTTTCGGCCTTCTGGCGCTTGACCGACGCCGTCACCTTGTCCCTGACCTCGGCGAGCGGCGGCACGCCCGCGGGAACGACGCCCACGACCTTGATCAGGACCAGACCCGCCGGCGTGGTCACCGGCGTCGAGACACCGCCCTGGGCGAGGGCGAACGCCGCCTCCTCCAGCGTATCGGTGAGCCGGCGAGACCCGGCACGCGATCGACGTCGAGCCATGGTCGTCTCGACCGGCGCGAGCCCGAGCGTCTTCGCCTCGGCCATGAAGTCCTTCGCGGCCTGCAGCGGCGGCCGGATCTGCTCGGCCTTCTCCTTCACCGCCCGGTCGGCCGCCTCGGCCGAGAGGCGGCTCCGGATCTGGCCGGCGACGTCCTTCACGGGCTTGCGACCGCCCTCCTGGACGTCGGATCACCTTGATCGCGTGGAAGCCGAACGGCGTGCGAACCGGCTCGGGTGATACTTCGCCTTTCTTCAGCGCGAACAGCGCCTGCTCGAACTGCGGCACCACCTCGCCGCGGCTCACGAGCCCAGGTCGCCGCCGCGCGGCGCGGTCCCGGAATCTTCCGAGACTCTGCTGCGCGAGCTTGCCGAAGTCCTCCCCGCCTTCGCCCGGCGGATGACGTCGGCGATCTTGCTGCGGGCCTTGTCCTCCGCCTCGCTCCCGCCCGTCTCGGGGACGCGGACCAGCACATGCGCGGCGCGAACCTGATCGCGGGCTCTCGAACTCCTTGGCGTGCTCGCGGTAGTACTTCTCGACCTCGGCGTCGCGTCACTGTCGGCGTGAAGCTCTTGGGGCTCAGCGTCACGTACTGCACGCGCCGACGGTCGGGCTGGCGGAACTCGTCGGGGTGCTTCGCGAAATACGCGGCGAGATCCTCGTCGGTGACGCTGGCGGCGCGCCACGATGGGCGCCAGCTCGACCAGCGCCCACGCCGCGCGCACCTCTTCGCGGCGCATACGGAAGGCCTGCTCGAGCTCGGTCTCCGATACCTTGACGCCGCCGCGGACCGCCGATTCCACCTTGGCGCGCGTCAGCTCGCGCCGGATCTCGCCCTCGAACGCCGCCGGGTTGAGCCCGCGCCGCTTGAGGATGTCCTGGTAGCGCTTGAGCGAGAACCGCCCGTTCTCCTGGAACGCCGGAATCGAGTGGATCCGGGCGTTCAGCTCCTCGTCGGTCACGGCGAGCCCCTCGGCCTGTGCGCGCTGCACGATCAGCGCTTCCAGGACGAGGTCACCGACGACCTGCTGGGGCAGCCCGAGGCGCTCGGCCAGCTCGTTCGTGAAGCGGTCCCGGTACATCTGCGCGTACGCCTCGAGGTACGACTGATAGCGCCGCTGAAAGCGCTCGATCGGAATGCTCTCGCCGTTGACCGTCGCGACCCGGTCGCGCGCCTCGTCGCCGCCCATGCGCGAGCCGCTCGAGCCGAACACGAAGAGCGAGGCGACGAACGCGGCGATGACGACCAGGAGGCCGATCTGCAAGCGACTTCCGGTACCGCCGCATCACCGTGATCATCGGCTAGCCCTCGAACTCCTGGCGCCGCAGGCGCGCGCCCGAGCCGCCCTCCTCCGGCACGACTCGCCGCGCGACGCGTGATGAATCCGGTGTGAGCGACCATCCGGTGATACGGACGAACCGACTGGCCCTCGATGTTCCAGGGCCGGTAGAGCGTCTCGAATGTCTCGACGAGCGCCCAGTGGGGCTCGCGCTGGAGCGCCTCGGCGATCTGGTGCGACTGCACGATGGTCGGCACGTAGCAGAGGAAGATCCCGCCCGGTCGCAGCGCCGCCGCGACGAGGCTCGTGAGCCTCCACGGCTCGGGCAGATCGAGCAGGACGCGATCGACCGGCTCCTCCTCGGGGAGACCGTCTTCCACGGGCCTGAGCCGGACCATCAGATTGGCCACCTCGCCGAGCCGCATGTGAATGTTCGCGAGCGCCCGCCGCGCGAACTCGTCACGCTGCTCGTAGGTGATGACCCGGCCCTCCGGACCGACGGCTCTCAGAAGGGCGAGCGTCAGGGCGCCGGAGCCGGTGCCGGCCTCCAGCACGCGGCAGCCGGGATAGACGTCGGCCCAGAAGAGAATCATGGCCAGGTCCTTGGGATAGATGACCTGGGCGCCGCGCGGCATCTCCAGGACGTACTCCGCCAGCGTGGGGCGCAGCGCGACGTAGCGCAGGCCCATCGAGCTGCGCACCCAGCTGCCTTCGGGCTGGCCGATCACCGCGTCGTGCGGCACCCAGCCGCGGTCGGAGTGGAAGGTCTCCGACTTGCGGAGAAAGATCAGGTGTCGCTTGCCGCGCTGATCGATGAGCAGGACCTGCTCACCGTCCTGGAAGGGAAGCCCGTCGTTCACCTGGCGTCGACCACCGGCAGGAACGCCGGCAGCGATCCCTGATTGAGATCGACGACGAAGTGTCCGAGCGACAGGAGCGCGATCAGCTTCGCGTTGGGTCGGACGCGGTCGGCGATCGGGGAAACGAGAGCCTGCACGGCGGGTGCGCTGTAGGCCGCCGGCTTCGAATCAGCCATGACCTCCCAATGTTACACTACTCGCCCGCGCGCGGCCCCGCGCTGCCGCCCGGCGCGGCGCGCGCACGCGCCACATCGAGACGACGCCGGCGGCGAGCGCCAGCCAGACGAACCCGAACGCCGGGAGATAGCTCCCCACGCGTCGAAGCTCCAGCCGCCGAGCCACACGCCGAGCGCCTCGCCCGGCCCCACGGCGAGCGTGATCCAGCCCCAGATGGCGCCGAACGATGCGCCCGCGAAGAGGTCGACCGCGCGCGCGGAGGCGACGATACCCGACGAGCCCTGGGCCATCCCGTAGAGCGCGACGTAGGGGAACGAGCCACCACGACGCGCCCGTGAAGCCGAGCACCGCCAGGCAACCGACGCCGAGCGCGGCGCTCGTGTAGGTGAGCGTCAGCGCCGGCGCGCGGCCGATCCGGTCGCAGAGCACGCCGGTGGTGAGCCGCCCGGCGAGGCTCACGAGGCTCACGGCGCCGAGCGCGGCGGCGGCGGTGGCCGGCGCGATTCCGTTGCCGATCGCATACGCGACCATGTGGACGTTCATCACCGGGAAGGCGCACGAGCCGAAGAAGCGCATCGCGGCGAGCCACCAGAATGCCGGCGATTCGAGCGCGGCGCCGAGCGTCGTCCCCGGTCGGGGACCCGCCCGGTCGTCGTGCGCCGCCGCCCTCGTCTCCGGCAGCCGTTGAAACGCGTTGAGCGGCACCACGACGAACACGAGGGCCGCGGCCCACACGAGGAGCGTCGTCCGCCAGCCGAGCGCGCTGACGAGCGCCTGACCGAGCGGGACGAAGCAGAAGGCGCCGACGGCCGTTCCCAGGTCGACGACGGCGATCGCCCTCCCGCGCGCCCGCGGATACCAGAGCGCCGCGACCGTCATGTTCGTCTGGCTGCTCAGGGGCGCCAGCGCCAACCCGCCCCATATTCCGTAGGTCAGGACCAGCATCGGCAGCGACGTGACCCGGCTCGCGGCCACGAGCGCGGCGGCCGCCAGCAGGGCGCTCGCCTGGAACAGGATTCGTGGTCCGAGGCGGTCGAACGCCGCGCCGACCAGCGGACCCGTGACGCCGGCGAGCAGGAGCGCCGCCGACTGCACGGTCGCGACCTCGGCGCGCGAGCCGCCGAACTCGTCGATGAGCGGGAGATAGAGAACGGCGAAGGACCCGAGGACGCCGTTCTGGACCGCGAGCGTCACCGCGGCGATGGCCAGGCTGAGCCCGGCGTGGCGACCGGCGGCCGGGGTCAGCGGGTCAGCTGGCGCCGGTCGGGCCGGTCTCGAGCCGACGCATCGCCAGCGCCGTCTCAGAGCCCGCGAGAGGCTCGAGATCTCGAGATGGCTTGGTGACGAAGTCGTGTGCGCCGAAGGCGAGCGACCGCTTCAGGACGTCCTCGTTCGCGGCTCCGCTGATCATGATGACCTTGGCGTGCGGGAGCCAGCGCCACGATCGTGGGGAGCGCCCCGACTCCGCTGAGCCCGGGCATGTAGACGTCGAGCAGCACGACGTCGGGCGACTCGTCGAGGACCGCGCGTACCGCCGCGGCGCGCGTCGGCCGCCGTGCGCGTCCGGTAGCCCAGCGAGGTCAGCACGTCCTCGAGCATCTTGCGCACCTCGGGGTTGTCGTCGACCACCAGGACCCGCCCGGTCGGCGCGCCCGCCTCCGCGACGGGCGGTGCGGCGACCGGCGCCGGGCGGCGGCGGCGCGAGCCGGCGGCGGGCCCGGCGAGCGCGGCGACCAGCGTCGCCGCCGGGACGGGCCTGTGAACACGCCCGCCGCGCCGGCCGCGAGTCGCCTGGCGCTGGAGCTCGGGATCGATGTTGCCGGTGACGACGAGGACGCGGATGCCCGGGTTGAAGGAGTGGATCCGCTCGAGGGCCTCGACCCCGCCGAGGCGCGGCATCATGAGGTCGAGCACGACCGCGTCGGGCCGCTCCCGCTTGACGTACAGGAGGGCCTCGAGCCCGTTCGAAGCCGCGAGCACGTCGAAGCCCGCCAGCCGGAAAGGACTCGACGAGGATCTCCCGGACGTCGCGGTCGTCATCCACGATCAGCACTCGCATGACAAGCCCTCTCCCCTCGTCGAGACCGTCCGGCGCGCGCTCACACGCCGAACGCGTCGAGGCCCGTGATGTCGCGGCCGATGATCAGCGTGTGGATGTCGTGCGTGCCTTCGTACGTGTTGACGGTCTCGAGATTCATCATGTGCCGGATGATCGGATGCTCGTCCGACGATGCCGGCGGCACCGAGGATATCGCGGCGCCAGCCGGGCGCCGTCGAGCGCCATCTGCACGTTGTTCATCTTCGCCATCGACACCTGCTGGGGGCGCGCCGTGCCGGCGTCCTTGAGCCGGCCGAGCTGCAGACACAGGAGCTGGGCCTTGGTGATCTCGGTGATCATCCAGACGAGCTTCTGCTGGACGAGCTGGAACGAGCCGATCGGCTTGCCGAACTGGATCCGCTGCTGGGCGTACTGCAGCGCCCAGTCGTAGCACGCCATCGCCGCGCCCACGGCCCCCACGCGATCCCGTAGCGCGCCTGGTTGAGACAGCCGAGCGGGCCGCGCAGCGCCCTTCACCTCGGGGAACTTGTTCGTCGAGCGGGATCCGGCAGTCCTGGAAGGACAGCTCGGACGTGATCGGAGGCGCGCATCGAGAACTTGCCATGGATATCGAGCGTCGAAAAGCCCGGCGTGCCGCGTCTCGACCAGATAACCGTAGATCTCACCATCGTCTTCTTTGGCCCACACGACCGCCACATCGGCGATCGATCCGTTGGTGATCCACAGCTTCGTCCCATTCAAGATGTAGCTCGTCGCCCTGGCGCGCGGGCCCGCGTCTTCATGGCGCCGGGGTCGGAGCCGTGATCGGGCTCGGTGAGGCCGAAGCAGCCGACCTTCTCGCCGCGCGCCATCGCCGGGAGCCACTTCTCCTTCTGCGCCTCCGAGCCGTAGGCGTAGATCGGGTACATCACGAGCCCACTCTGCACCGACGCCGCCGAGCGCAGCCCGGAATCGCCCCGCTCGAGCTCCTCCATGATGAGCCCGTAGGCGACGTTGTTGAGCCCGGCGCAGCCGTAGCCCCCGAGCGTCGCGCCGAACACGCCGAGCTCGCCCAGCTTCGGGATGAGCGCGACGGGGAACGTGCCGGCGCGGTGATGCTCGCCGACCACGGGCAGGAACTCGGCCTCGACCCAGTCGCGGACCGCGTCGCGGATCATCCGCTCCTCTTCGGACAGGAGGCTCTCGATTCCGTAGTAGTCGACGCCCCGAAACTTCTCCATGACCTAGTCTCTCCGACGCAGCGCCCGCCAGGGGCACCGAGAGGAGCGCCCCCAGCGCCACCGTCAGTGTCGCGGCGTGAAAGAAGTGAATCGGCGTGTTCCAGCCCACGAAGCGGCCGACGACGTCGCGCGGCGCGTCTCGCCGGGCCCCGCAGCACGCCCGCCTCGAGCGCCCCGAATCCCGACGCGTAGTGGACGGCGATCCAGAGGGCGCCCGCCACCCCGGCCACCAGCGCGGCGGTCCGGTGCCGGCGCGCCGCCAGCGCCACGACCGGAACGCGCTCGTCCCCAGTACCTGAAGCCCGGCGAACGCGTAGTAGGCGTCGAGCCCGGCTCCGCCCGGCCGTGGACCGGAACGCAGGATACGCCTGGCTCAGGGCCGGGGCTCCCGGAGGAGCAGCCAGTCCAGGAACTGCGCCAGGATCAGCGCGTGGCCCAGCATGAAGCCCGCAACGAGTCCGGTCAGGAGCGCCGCGAAAAACCAGCTCGGCCAGTACAGGCGCGCCGTCACGTCAGAGCCTGATGGGGTTGAAGTCGGTGTCGTAATCGTACGTGTCGGTCCGCTCGCTCGCCTTCAGCCAGGCGACCGCGGCGTACGTGAGCGGCGTGGCGGCCGCCTCGTAGAGGACCTTCGCGATCCACTGGCCGACCATGATCCCGGTCAGCGCGCCGAGCCGGGACCGCGCCGCCGAAGGCGAGCGCGACGAACACCGCGGTGTCGAGCGCCTGCCCGACCACCGTCGACCCGATCGTGCGCGTCCAGAGCCAGCGTCCGCGGGTCATGATCTTCATCTTCGCCAGGACGGTAGGAGTTGGCGAACTCGCCGAACAGATAGGCGACGAAGGACGCCGTCAAGATCCGCGGCGTCTGGCCCAGGATCTCGGCGTACGCCGCGCCGCCCTTCCAGAACGGCGCGCTCGGGATCTCGCCGCCCAGCCAGATGGCCGCCACCATCAGCGCGTTGCAGGCGAAGCCGAGCCAGATCACGCGACGCGCCGCCGCGTAGCCCCACACCTCGGTCAGCACGTCGCCGACGATATAGGACACCGGGAAGACGACGATCCCGGCGGTGAGCACGACGCCCCCGAGGGAGATGAGCTTGGCGGCCATGATGTTGGCGGTCAGCAGGCAGGTGACGAACAGCGCGGCGAACGTGACGAACCGCCAGCTCATCATACGTTGGTCAGAATGGAGGGCGGCTCCTCGCTGAGCGCGCGCTTCAGCGCCAGGGCCAGCTCGGCGTCGCGTTCGTGGCTCATGGCGAAGATCCGGCACTGCGCGACCTTGCCCGGCAGATACTTCAAGATCTCGGTCAGCGGCTCCTCGGAGACGCGCTTGCTGGAGGAGTCGTACACGTAGATCTGCCGGTCGCCCATCTTCAGCGGATTCAGGGGCCGCGGGTCCTGCAGCGCCATGTCGATCTCGAACGGAACGTCACGCAGCGCCGGCGGCAGGAAGGTGCGCACCCGCTTCTTCACCGTCTCGACGTCCAGGAAGCTCTGGCCCTTGCGGGTCTCGAACTGATCGAGCACCTCCTCGCTCGACATCCGCCACTTCAGCTTCCGGTCGAGGATGTACCGCCACTCCGCGCCCAGCGCCCGGCGGTCCGCGTCCTCCGCGTCGTGCCAGCGCCCGACCTCCTCGAGCAGCGTCCACTCCGTCAGATGGAGGTACGGATGGAGCTCCTTGCGGAGATCGAAGGGGAACGCGATGCGCATCGTGTCGCGGAAGATCTCCTTGAGATGGAGGTCGATGCCCCGCGTGGTCCGGTGGTAGTAGACGTTGGTGTACATGTAGAAGCGGGCGTTCAGGAACATCGTGAACGCCTGGAGCCCGGCGCGGTCGAGGGTGAGCCCCCGGTCGGAGAAAGAACGAGTAGTAGATGATCCGGTCGATGTCGATGGGCCCGACGGCGACGCCGCACATGTACGAGTCGCGCAGGACGTAGTCCATGTTGTCGGCGGTGAAGACGCCCGAGAGCAGGGGCTTCAGATGCGGGAGCCAGCGCGGATGCGACTCGAGCGGGTGGGTGTAGGTCTTCCCCATCAGGTAGCAGATCCACTCCGGATCGATCGACTCGCCGGCGTCGAAGACGCCGTTCGGGCTTCGCCGGAGGTTCCGGAGCAGATCGGCCAGCTCCTCGCGGATGATGCGCTGGCCGAGCAGCTCGTGGGTCAGCTCGTAGTCCACCAGGAAGTTGTCGTCGAAGAAGTGGCCGAACGGGCCGTGACCGACGTCGTGGAGGAGCCCCGCCGTCCGCAGGAGCTCCTCGATCAGCGCGGCCGACGGCGCGTCGGCGAAGGTCGCGCGGAGCGAGGGATAGAGGTGCTGGGCGAGCCGGCCGGCCAGGTGCATCGCCCCGAGCGAGTGCTGGAAGCGGCTGTGCTCGGCGGCCGGGTACACCCAGCGCGCCGACTGCAGCTGCGGCACGCGGCGCAGCCGCTGCACCCACGCGGTGTCGATCAGGTCCTGCTCGGTCGCCTCGCCGGGAATCCCGCCCGGTCGCGTGTAGAGGATGTACTGATGGATCGGGTCGGCGATGAGGCCTCGCCCCTGATATGGATCTTCGGCGCCCCTTCATCGAGGAGAGTCTACCCCACCGGCCCGGTGCGAACCTCCGGACTGATCGACCCGGCCGACCGGGTGCGGCGGGCTACCGCACCGGATAGAGGTGGTGGCGGTCGACCGAGGGGACGGCGATGATGTGCACCCGCTTGTCGCGCTCGATGGCGAGCTCGATCGAGGTCGCCGGCGCGCCGCGACCAGAGCTGCTCGTAGAACTCCTCCTGCGAGGCGACCGCCACGCCGTTGACCCTGAGGATGCGATCACCCTGCCGGAACCCGGCCCGCGACGCCGGCCCCACCGGGGATGTCTCGCTGACCACGAGGCCGTCGGCCACCGCGATGGTATAGAGTCCGAGCCACGGCCGCGGCGGCCGGCTCGCGATGCGGCCGGACGCGATCAGCCTCGTCCTTCACCGGCACGAACTTCTCGATGGGCACCGCCAGATTCACGTGCGGCGGGTCGCCGAGCCGGAGCGAGGCGATGCCGACGACCTCGCCGCGCTCGTTGACGACGGCGCTGCCGCCCCACTGCGGGCTCGCCGGCGCCACGATGATCGCCCGGTCCAGCATGTACTCCCAGTACGCCGAGAAGCGCCGGACCGCGTGCACGGCCCCGAGACCTGGACGAGATCGTTGTCCTCGTCGACGCCGACGGTACCGGTTCTGGCGCCGGCGGCGACCGCGCCCGAGTCGCCCAACGTCGCCGCCGGCCACGGGCCGGCGCCCTCGAGCTTCACGACGCCGAGGCCGGTGTCGAGATCGAGGCCGACCACGCGCGCCGGCACGGTGCGGCCGTCGCGCCCCCGCGCCTCGATCGCCACCGCGTCCAGCAGCAGAGTAGCTCACGGTGACCACGTAGCCGCGCTGATCGAAGATCACGCCGCTGCCGAAGCGGCGGGTGCCGAGCCGCGCGGAGGACGTGGCGCTTCTCGGCGTTGCGCACGCGCAGCGCGACGACCGAGGGCTCGACGCGCCGGACGAACGACGGCAAGGCCGAGACTTCCTGGGATGCAGGCGCGGCTCGGGAGCGGACCCGGCGCGCCGAGGGGCGAGCGGCGGGCACGAGCAGGAGAGACGCCAGCAGCAGCGTCACGATGCGCTTCATGGGACCTTCTCCTATCTCGCTCGCGCGCCTCGGCCGGCGGGTCTGCTCACCGCGTCGGCGCTCGCGCGCGACGGCCTGCGGCGCTCACTACCTGGTCAGCGGTGGCCGTACTGCTTTTCGTAATACGCGCGGAACTCACCCGACTTGAGCGGGCGCCACCACGCTTCGTGCTCGCGATACCAGGCGACGGTCGTGCCGAGCGCGTCGCCGAACCGGTGACGCGGCGTCCAGCCGAGCTGCCGGATCTTGTGCGAGTCGACCGAGTAGCGCCGGTCGTGGCCCAGGCGGTCCTTCACGGGCTGGATCAGCGTCTCGGGCTTGCCGGTGAGCTGGAGGATCTGGCGCGTCAGGACGATGTTCTCGACCTCGTGGCCGCCCCCGATGTTGTAGACCTCGCCCTCGCCCCCTTGCGCAGCACCAGATCGATGCCCGCACAGTTGTCGAGGACGTAGAGCCAGTCGCGCACGTTCCGGCCGTCGCCGTAGAGCGGCAGCGGCTTGTCGTCGAGCGCGTTGGTCACGAAGAGCGGAACGACCTTCTCCGGATACTGATGGGGCCCGGAAGTTGTTCCGACGAGCGGGTGATCAGGACCGGCACCCGATGGGTGTGCCAGTAGGCCAGCGCGAGCAGGTCCCCGCCGGCCTTCGAGGCCGAGTACGGGTTCGACGGCCGCACCGGATCGCTCTCCGCGCGACGACGCACGCTCGACCGACCCGTAGACCTCGTCGGTGCTGATGTGCAGGAAGCGCGCGACCTTCAGCTCCTTCACCGCCTCGAGCAGGCGTGGAACACGCCGAAGACGTCGGTTCGGAGAAACGCGTCGGGCTCCACCAGCGAGCGGTCGACGTGCGATTCGGCGGCGAAGCTGACGACGGCGTCGACCCCGGATGACGTCGCGCACGACCGTCGCGTCGCACACGTCGCCCTGCACGAACGTGTACCGCGAATCGTTCGCGAGGTCGGCTAGATTCGCCGGGTTCCCGGCATAGGTCAGCTTGTCGAGATTGACGACGCGGTCGGCGGCGTGCGTCGCGAGGACGTGGCGGATGAAGTTGAGCCGATGAATCCGCATCCGCCGGTGACCAGGAGCTTCACGTCGCTACCCGCGGACGACTTCCCAGATCTCGGCGCCCGCGTAATCCCACGGCAGCCGGCCCTCGTCGCACGTCGCCGGCTCGCGCGAGAAATGGACATCGGTGAAGGTAGATGATCCCGCCCGGGCGCGGCCGCGAGGTTCCGCACACCGTGCGCGACGCCGGGTGGGATGCGGAACCAGCCGCGAGGCGCCGGCGCCGAGCGTGAAGCGCATGCGCGCGTGCCCTCGGTCTTCCCACCTTGCCGCACGTCGAGCAGCACCAGCAGCATCCGATCGGACGGCGGCACGTACCAGACGTCGGTCTGGCGCTGGTGGAGATGGTACGCCTTGATCGCGCCGGGCTCGACCTCGCTGTAGTTGACCTGGCGCACGGTGAAGCCGGCAGAGCCTGCGGGTGGCCCTCGGTCGAGCGCGCCAGCCTTCGGTCATGCTCCCGCCGTCGTCCGCGAACCGCTTGAGCTCGATGATCTCGACGCCGTCGATGCCGGGCGACGGACCATGGGACTGGATCTGAAAGCGCGCTTGGCGGCGGGCGAGAGGTCCATCCGGCTTTCCGGATCTTACGGCTCGGACTCCGATCAGAGCGCAGCAGATACCCGCCCGTACGAGTTGTCCCTCATCGGTCGGGCGATGCAGCACGTCGTCGGCCGCGATGTAGCCCATCCGGAACGCGATCTCCTCGAGGCAGGCGACCATGAGTCCCTGGCGATCCTCGATCGTCTGGATGAAGGTCGACGCCTGCAGGAGCGCCTCGTGCGTGCCCGTGTCGAGCCAGGCGATGCCGCGTCCGAGCTTCTCGACCTGGAGGGCCCCGCGCCGCAGATACGCCGCGTTCACGTCGGTGATCTCCAGCTCGCCGCGCGCCGAGGGCTGAGCCTGGCGGCGATCTCGACGACCTGGTTGTCGTAGAAGTAGAGGCCGGTCACCGCGTACGGCGAGCGCGGCTTCGACCGGCTTCTCCTCGAGGCCTGACCGCGCGGCCGTCGGCGCTCGAACTCGACGACGCCGTAGCGCTCGGGATCGCGGACGCAGTAGGCGAACACCGTCGCGCCCGACGGGCGCGTCGGCGGCGCGCTGCAGAAGCTCGGGGAGACCGTGGCCGTAGAACACGTTGTCGCCCGAGCGCCAGGGCGACCCGGTCGTCGCCGACGAAGTCGCCGCCCGATGATGAAGGCCTGCGCCAGGCCCTCCGGCCTGGGCTGGACCGCGTACTGCGACGGTGAGCCCGAGGTGGCCGCCGTCGCCGAGCAGGCGGCGGAACGCCTCCTGGTCCTGAGGCGTGGTGATGACCAGAACCCGTCGGATGCCCGCGAGCATCAGGGTCGACAGGGGGTAGTAGATCATCGGCTTGTTGTAGATGGGGACGAGCTGCTTGCTGATCGCGTGGGTCAGGGGGTAAAGTCGCGTTCCTGAACCTCCCGCGAGGATGATGCCCTTGATGGAACTAGTCATGGAATTCTGTGAGTATAGCGGCGGCATCCTGCCGCGATGAAGATCCTGGATGGCGCATCACCCCTTGAGCCGACCGGGAATAGGGGTAATATCGAAATCATGAAGACTCTGAAGGACATGCTGGCCGAGGCGAGGCAGGTCGTGCCGGAGGAGGGGCCCGCAGAGGTCGCCAAGCGGCTCGCCGCCGGCGAGAAGATAGCCGTCATCGACGTCCGCGATCCCGACGAGTTCCGCGACGGCCACCTGGAGGCGGCGACAGCAACATCAGCCGCGGCTTCCTGGAGTTCCGCGTCGGCACGGCCGTGAGCGAGCCGATCCACGCCGATCGTGCTCTACTGCCAGACCGGGCTGCGCTCGATGCTCGCGGCGAAAGCCCTCAAGGATCTGGGCGTACCAGACCGTCATCAACCTCCAGGGCGGCTACGAGAAGTGGGTCCAGTCCGGGCTGCCGACGGTTCGCGACGTCCCGCTGACGGCCGACCAGATCCAGCGCTACAGCCGCCACTTCCTGCTCGACCAGGTGCGGCGACAAGGGCCAGCGCAAGCTCCTGCGCCCAAGGTGCCTGCTCATCGGCGCCGGCGGGCTCGGCTCGCCCACCGCGCTCTATCTGGCCGCTGCCGGCGTCGGAACGCTCGGCCTGATGGACGGCGACACCGTCGACATCACGAACCTGCAGCGCCAGGTGCTCCACACCACCGCCGGACATCGGGCAAGCCCAAGGTCGAGTCCGGCACGCGGACGCTCAAGGCGCTGAATCCCGACGTCAACGTGATCGCCGCTGCCGACGCGGATCACCGTCGACAACGTCATGGACGTCATCAAGGACTACGACCTCGTGGTCGACGGCTCCGACAACTTCGAGACGCGCTACCTGCGTGAACGACGCGTGCTATCCTCGCGGGCAAGACCAACGTCCACGGCTCGATCTTCCAGTTCGAGGGCATGGCGACGGTGTTCGCGCCCAGCCAGGGTCCCGTGCTATCGCTGCCTCTAGTCCGACGCCGCCGCCGCCGGGTCTCGTCCTCCTCCCTGAAGCGAGGCCGGCGTCCTGGGCGTGCTCCCAGGAGTGATCGGAACGATCTGCAGGCGACGGAGACCGTCAAGTTGGTGCTCGGCATCAGGCGAGCCGCTGATCGGGCCGGCTCTCACCTACGACGCGCTCGCGCATGCGCTTCCGCGAAGTCAGGCTGCGCCGTGATCCCAAGTGCCCGCTAGTGTGGGACGTCGCCGACCATCCGGGATCTGTCGGTCCATCGAAACGGCGCGGGCGGGCGTGCGACGTGCTCCGGCGGACGGCAACACGGCGAAGCGTGGTCGCGGCCGCGGTGACTCCCCGGCCAGCGGCTGGATCTCGCGCTTGCACCTCGACTGCAAGCGGTAGGGCATGACTCGCTTCTCTCGGCGGCGCAGCTCACGCCCGGCTCCGCCAGAGCGCCCCGAGCGCGTGACCTCGCCCGGCGCCTCGGGCACGGGCGCTCCTGTTCGTCACGGTGGACCCTCGACGGACGGCGCCCGTCCGATGCTCTTCTGCCGTGTCTGAGCTCGAGTGTGCTCGGCGCCGCGACCCCGGTGCACCGTTTGGTCTGGTGATCGGCGCCTGGACGCGTGAAAGCGCCCGCAACCTGACGGAGTCGCGTGACGGAACCCTGCTGGGCCGCCGAAAGCCGGACGCGACCAGGGCGCGAAGCTCAGACCAGTCGACGGACCGCTGGCGTGGCCCCGGGGCAGCGACGAACACGGTCTCGCCACTTCCTGCTCGCCGTCGAAGAGGTACCGAGGACGCCGCCGCGGCCGACCGCAGTGGCGGATGCGGTCGCCAGGCGCGGGTCCGGCGGTAGCCGCCCCCGCGCCGGACGCTCGACGAGCTCCCGCGCGCGCCGCGCCGCCGCGCCTCGCTGGTGAGCCCCGCGCGCGCGCCTGACTACTGGGGATGCGCGTTTCGGGTCTCTGCAGAGCCCGGATCTGTCACCTCGACCTCGGTCTCCCGCCCCCGGCGCAGGAGCACCACGCGTACCTTCTCTGCCCACCGGCGTCGACGAGACGACGCGCTGAAGGTCGCGCGTGGATTTCTTCGAGCCGGGCGCCGCCGATGCCGACGTGATCACGTCGCCGGCGCGCACGCCGCCCTCGTCCGCCGGGTCGCCCGGCACGCCGCGCGGCGCACCCACACGCCCCGGCCTCGCGGGAGCCGAGGGCGCGCTAACGCCCGCCGCCCGCCGCTGCCCAGAGATCGGACGGTTTTCTCGAGCTCGCGCCCCAGTCGACCTGCGACCCTTCTCGGCGAGCTGCTGCGGCAGCAGGATCTTGACGAGGCTTCTCGAGGGGATCGCGAAGCGGGGGGCTGATCGAGCCGTTGCGCGCGAAGCCGCGCTGAGTTGACGCAAACCGTGACCACCACCGCCCGCCACGCCATTCACGGTGCGCACCCCGCCGGAGTTCCCGGTGCTTGATGTCGCGGCGTCGGTCTGGATGAAGTCGAAGCGCCGGCGTCGCGACCGCTCGACGGCGCGCGCCTTGCGGGCTTCATCGATCCCGGTGAACGACACGCTCTGCTCCGAGCCCGACCGGCCGCCGAGCGCCAGCATTGAACTTCCGGCCGACGCGCAGCCGGTTCGAATCGCGCGTGCGGGCGCCGTGAGGCCGGAGGCGCCGTGCCGATCTTCAGTGAGCGCCGGGATCGACGCGCCGTCGCTGGCCCGACCACTCTGCCCTGGAACCGCTTGCTTGCCGCCGTTCAGGCGGGACCTGGATGGACGCGGCGCCGTCGATCACGTGGGCGTTGTGTGGCTGATCAGCCCGCTCGGATCGATTGGCAAAGCCCGAGCCGGTGCTGCGCCGGGGCTCCCGGTCTCTCCTCGCCTGGCGTGCTCCTCTCGACGGCCCGCATGCATCGCTGACGTGGACGAGCCCGGTGCTGGAGCCGCTCGGCGGCAGGGGATCGGCGCGTGAGCAGGGTGTTAGACTCCGCGCCAGATCGGCGCCAGTGCCTCGCGGTTGGTTCGCACACAGCCGCCGCCGCCGTGGTCGGTCGGACCGGCGCAGCCATCGCGAGACCCACCACGCCACCAGAGCCACCAGCGCACGTCGACGCGAGCCGATCATCCGTGTCTCCCGGAGACATCTACAAGCATGTCCCGATTCGACGAGCGGCCGCAGCCAGCAGGCTGCCCAAAAGGTCCAGCTGGTGAGGCGGCGCCCGATGGCTACTACACGCGAGGCGTACCGCTGTACGTTGAGCGTGTAGCCGAGGGCGCCAACGAAGCAGATGGGCCTTTTTCAGCAGCCCGTTAGCGGCTGACTTCGCGACGAGGTGTGCGGTGCAAACCCGGAATCAGCAGCTTCCTCGAATGCGAGCCGGCACGCGTTGAGCGAGCTGGCATGACGACGATGTGCTGCGCGTGACTCGCCGAGCTGAGCGCGCGAGCATCGTGCGGCGCGCCGATCTCCTGGTACGATAATAGCATCCGGAACAGCCGCCGGGGCCGGGAGTCGCTTGTCGAGTATCGCGTCGATCGCCCTGTGGTGGTCGAGTCGCGCGAGACATCCCGGCTCTGCCGGTGGCGATCACCAAGCAACACGTAACCAACGGGGCTGTCAA
>ERZ1370068.1880-contig-11831_pt1 | contig 24218 bp, 33 predicted proteins | sample MGYA00561227_ERZ1370068 | MGnify/ENA primary metagenome ERZ1370068 (study PRJEB38410, sample SAMEA6850437) | metagenome | study: Metagenomic assessment of the ecological functions of the soil: analysis of the soil microbiota associated with the...
AGTAATACTTCGTTCCAGTTACGTATTTGCTGGGGCGTCGCAGAAGGTCGTCGTCGACAGTCTGCAGGCGCGCGAGAAGCTTTTTTGGCTCGACGGGATTGGGGCCAGGGCATCCGCGATTCCGCACGGGCGCGCATCAGGAGGCCTCGCCGATTGCCCAGGGCGCGTTCGTGGCAGCCTGAAGTCTCCGATCCCCGCCCGACAGCGCCGGCGCGGCAAGCCGGTGGCCCAGGTGTCTGCGTAGCTGCTCAAGTCCCCGAGCATGCAACCGAGCAGCACCTGCGGCCCTGTCGGAGTTGGCGCAGATGTTCTCGGAAGCCCGCTTTCGCGAGAGCACTGGGGTCTGCGGCCGACGCCCGCCGCGCTGCGCGCCGTGTTCGACCAGTGGGAGCCCGCGGCATGAGCGCCGCCGGGCCGCCCCAAGGCGTTCATATAGCTCCCCTCAGCGGGGGGTAGGCGCGCAGCTGCCGTGGGGCACGCATGAGCGCGCCGCCGGGCCGCGCGCGTTGGCCGCAGACCGGCGTAGATGCGGGAAGCGGGTCAGCGTCGAGGCGGATCTTTGCCGAAAGCAGAGGCGAAGCTCCCGGACTCGCGCTGGGTCGCCGGGCGCCAGGGCGGCAACGGCGGCGTGCTGACCGGCGAGGCGGCGGGTTACGGCCGACCATCGGCCAGGTCGGGCACATGAACTTCATCCATCCGTTCCGGATCCAGATCCTGCAGGTGCGGCGGAGCTTGCCTATCTCAAGCGCATTTGTCGGCGACCGACCTCGAAGCGTCGATCGAGCGGCTCTTCACGCTCGGAGCTGGTCGCAATCGCTGCGTGGCCAGCGGCGAGGCCGTGCCGAGCCTCCGCGGCGAAGTGCGACGCCAACCGCATCGCGCTCTTCACGTCGATCCAGCCGTCGCCGCATCTCGTCGAAGTATTTCGCCTTTTCCCGTTCACGCGTGCTCGCCGAGTCGACGACGCTGCACGGCGTGTTCCTCGACGTGCTCGAAGATGGGCGTGCTCGTCACCGGCGCCTCGGCGATCGGCAAGAGCGAGCTCGCGCTCGAGCTCATCTCGCGCGGCAACGGGCTCATCGCCGACGACATCGTCGAGCTCTACCGCATCTCGCCCGACACGCTCGAGGGCCGGTGCCCCGCCGTGCTGCGCGATTTCCTCGAAGTGCGCGGCATCGGCATCCTCAACATCCGCACGATCTTTCGGCGAGACGGCCGTGCGGCCGACGGAAGCTCCTGCAGTTCATGGTCCATCTCGAGGACCACGGCAACGAGGCGTTCTCGGAGCTCGACCGGCTGCAGGTCAACGCGACGTTCCAGGAGATCCTCGGCGTGCCGATGCGCAAGGTGACGATCCCGGTCGCCGCCGGCCGCAACCTCGCGGTGCTGGTCGAGGCCGCGGTCCGCAACTTCGTGCTGAACCAGCGCGGCATCGACAGCACCAAGGAATTCATCGAGCGCCAGCAGCAGCTCATGGAGGACGGCGGCTGACGGCGGTCCGCGCTCGCCGCTTGGCAATGGACCTGCTGCTGATCGGCGGCGTCTCGGGCTCCGGCAAGAACGTCGCGCTCGCGGCCCTCGAGGACTCCGGCTACTACGCGGTCAACAACCTGCCGCTGTCGCTGGTCGAGGCAACCGCGGACTACTCGCGCGAAGCCGGCCGCGACCGCGTCGCGATCGCGCTCGACGCCAAGATCGCGCCGGGCTCTGCCGGGGCTCGCGGACGACGATCGCGCGCCTGCGCGCGCGCGGCGTGGAACGTGCGCTTTCTCTATCTCGACGCGAAGACCGAAACGCTGGTCAAGCGCTTCTCCGAGACGCGCCGGCGCCACCCGTTCTCCGAGCGACGCGCGCACGCTGACCGAGGCGATCGACTACGAGCGCGCCTCCTGGCCGGAAGTGCGGCCGCTGGGCTTCGTGTTCGACACGAGCGATCCTCGCGTCCGCCGCGCTGCGTTCGTGGATCAAGGACTTCGTCAGCGTCGACGCCGGGAAGCTCACGCTGCAGTCTCGAGATCGTTCGGCTACAAGCACGGCGTGCCGCTCGACGCCGATCTGGTCTTCGACGTCCGCTGCCTCGCCAATCCGCTACTACGAGCCCGACGCTGCAGCCGCTCACGGGGCGCGATCTTCCGGTCGTCGCGTTCCTCGAGAAGAGCCCGCCGTGGAGCGGATGTACCGGCGACATCGAGCGCTTCGTCGCGGACTGGCTTCCCGAGTACGCCCGCGACAACCGCAACTACCTCACCGTCGCGATCGGATGCACTGGCGGACGGCACCGCTCGGTGTACCTGGTCGAGCGGCTCGCCAAGGCGTTCAGGTCGCAGAATCAGGTTCTGATCCGGCATCGGGAGCTCGGCTGATCGCGCCGGGCGATCCGATGTCATCGCTCCTGCGACTGCCGCTGTTTCCGCTGCATACCGTTCTGTTCCCGGGCGGACGGCTTCCGCTGCGGATCTTCGAGCAGCGGTACATCGAGATGACCAAGGCGTCTGCGTGCGCGACGATGCATACTTCGGCGTCTGCCGGATCGTGCGACGGCGACGAGGTCCGGCCCGCGCGGACGCCAAGCGCCGGACTTCGCGTCCGTCTGGCGACGCTCGCCCGCATCGAGAACTGGGACATGCCGGAGCAGGGTATCCTGCAGCGTGAGCGCCGTCGGCGCAACGCGCTTCGCAGGTGCGCTCGCATGCGACGCGAACGGACGGCCTCGTCGTCGCGGATGTGTCGTCGTCTCGCCGGCGGAGCCGCGAGTGGCCGCTCGGCGCGCGGTTCCGGCCGCTCGCGCAACGTTGCTGGACCTCCTCGCCGCCCGCGTGGGAACCCCGGCAATTTCCGCGCTGCCCGGTCCTTCGACGATGCGTCCTGGGTCGGCTTATCGCCTGGCCGAGCTACTGCCGCTGCCGGCGAGCGATCAAGCAGAACATGCTCGAGATCAACGACGCCGAAGTGCGGCTCTCGGTGCTGGAGTCGTTCCTGCAAGGCACACGGCCTGCTGTAGCGCGGCTTGCGGAGCCTACCGGCCGGCTACAATTCCGGATTCAGCGCGAAACCAAAGGAAACCGACCATGGCTGGCCACAGCAAATGGGCGAACATCAAGCACAAGAAGGCGGCGACCGACGCCAAGCGGGGCAAGATCTTCACGCGCCTCATCCGGGAAATCACGGTCTGCCGCCAGGATGGGCGGCGCCGACGCCGGCGATGAACCCGCGGCTGCGCCTCGCGATCGACAAGGCCACGGACCAGAACATGCCGAAGGACACGATCGAGCGCGCGGCCAAGCGCGGCGCGGGCGAGCCTCGAGGGCGTCGCGCTACGAGGAGATCCGCTACGAGGGCTACGGCATCAGCGGCGCCGCGGTGATCGTCGACTGCATGACCGACAACCGCACGCGCACCGTCGCCGACGTCCGCCACGCCTTCACCAAGTACGGCGGCAACCTCGGCACCGACGGCTCGGTCGCGTTCCTGTTCAAGCACTGCGGCCAGCTCGTGTTCGCGCCCGGCACCGACGGAGAACGCGCTGATGGAAGCGGCGCTCGAAGCGGGCGCCGACGACGTGATCACGAACGACGACGGCAGCATCGAGGTCATCACCGGGCCGTACGCCTTCGCCGCGGCGAAGAGCGCCTGCTAAGGCCGGATTCTGAAGCCGGAGTTCGCCGAGCTTGACGATGAAGCCGTCGACCGAAGTGCGAGCTCGAAGGCGAGGACGCGGCGCGGATGCAGAAGCTCATCGACGCCCTGGAATCGCTCGACGACGTGCAGGAAGTGCATACCAATGCGGTTCTGCGACACGAATAGGTTCATTGGCCGGCCTCGCCCACGTGGCTAGAACCCGCACGCGCGCGGATCCTCGGCATCGATCCGGGATTGCGATGACCGACGGGCTTTCGGCGTCATCATCGATCGCGGGTAGCCGGCTCACGTACGTGACCTGCGGCTGCATCCGCAGCGGAGAGGGCGAGCTTCCGGCGCGTCTCCGCGTGATCCCTGACCGATCTCGCGGCGGTGATCTCGCTGCATCGGCCGTCCGAGGTCGCCGTCGAGAAAGTGTTCGTCAACGTCAATCCGCAGTCGACGCTGCTCCTGGGCCAGGCGCGCGGCGCCGCGATTTCGCCGCCGGTACTGGCCGAGCTGCCGGTCGTCGAGTACACCGCGTTGCAGGTGAAGCAGGCGGTCGTCGGTCACGGCAAGGCGGCGAAGGAACCAGGTCGCGGACATGGTGCGCCGACTGCTCGATCTTCCCGGCGTCCCGGCGGCCGACGCCGCCGACGCGCTCGCCTGCGCCATCGCGCACGCGCACAGCGGGACAGGGTTTCGGCGGACTCGCCAAGGCGGGCGCATCGCGTCGCCGCGGGCGCCTCGTCTGAAATGAACGACCCCCACGCTCACGTCGTTCGCTGCCCCTGAGGGCGCCGCAGTGCGCGTCAGGCGGCCGCGCGGGCACTGGCGATGCCGCTCCTCCGGCGTCCGGCCGCGGTGATCTTCGACATGGACGGCCTGATGCTCGACACCGAGCCGCTCGCCGCGCGCGCATGGGGCGAGGCCGCGGCGACGCTGGGCGTCGACTTCGACATGTCGCTCGCGCAAGGGATGATCGGCCGCAATTTCGCCGACTGCTCGCGCGATGCGTTCGCGCCCGCTATGCCACGCCCTATCCCGGTCGACGCGCTGCTCGCCCGGTGGCATGCGGCCTACGACGCGATCGTCGAACGCGAAGGTCTCGCGCTGAAACCCGGCGTCCACGAATTGCTCGACTGGCTCGAGGGCGCCGCGATTCCCTGCGCCGTGGCGACATCGACCCGCCGCGACCGCGCGCGCGCGAAGCTCGCGCACACGGCGCTCTCTGCCGCGCTTCCACGAGGTTGTCGGCGGCGACGAGGTCGCGTTCGGAAAGCCCGCGCCGGATATCTACGTCGAGGCTGCGCGACGGCTCGGCACGCGAGCGCCGCCCACGTGCCTGGTGCTCGAGGATTCCGGAGCCCGGCGTGCGCGCGGCGCTCGCCGCCGGCATGACGCCGATCATGGTGCCGCGATCTCATTCCGCCGTCCGCGGATCTGCGTCGCGCTCGATCTCATCGTGCTGCCCACGCTTGCACGACGTCCTCAGCACACCTCGTCGCGCTCTGCCAGCCCATGAACTTCGGGTTGCGACGCGCGCGTGCGATAATCGCCCGAACGGATTGCATCGCCCATGATCGGCCGTCTCACCGGAACCCTCGTCGAGAAGAACCCGCCGCAGCTCCTGCTCGACGTGCAGGGCGTCGCGTACGAGGTCGACGTCCCGATGAGCACGTTCTACAACCTTCCCGCGATCGGCGAGCGCATCGTCCTCTTCACGCCATCTCGTCGTGCGCGAGGATGCGCATCTGCTCTTCGGCTTCGGCACCGAGCACGAGCGGCGCGCGTTCCGGCAGCTCGTGAAGATCAGCGGCGTCGGTGCGCGGACCGCGCTGTCGGTGCTGTCCGGCCTCTCCGTCGCCGAGCTTGCGCAGGCGGTGACGATGCAGGATGCCGGCCGGCTGACGAAGATCCCCGGCATCGGCAAGAAGACCGCCGAGCGGCTGCTGCTCGAGATTGAAGGACAAGCTCGGCGCCGACGTCACCACCGCCGTCGGCGTGCATCGGCCGCCGCCGGCGTCCTCCGATGTCCTCAACGCCCTGCTCGCGCTCGGCTACAGCGACAAGGAGGCGGTCGCGCACGGTCAAGAAGCTCCCCGATGGCGTCGGCGTGGGCGACGGCATTCGCCAGGCGCTGAAGCTGCTGGCGAAAGTCTAGGAGCGGACATGGCGATCGAACACGATGAGCTCAACCGGCTCGTCACCGGCCAAGGTGGCCGGCGTGCAGGAGGAAGTGGTCGAGCGCGCGCTGCGCCCGCGCCTCCTCGACGAATACGTCGGGCAGGAGAAGATCCGCGGCCAGCTGTCGATCTTCATCGAAGCGGCGCGGAAGCGCAAGGAAGCGCTCGACCACGTGCTGCTGTTCGGCCCGCCGGGCCTCGGCAAGACGACGCTGTCGCACATCATCGCGCACGAGCTCGGCGTGAACCTGCGCCAGACGTCGGGCCCGGTGCTCGAGCGCGCCGGCGATCTCGCGGCGCTGCTCACCAACCTCGAGCCGCACGACGTGCTGTTCATCGACGAGATCCACCGGCTCTCGCCGGTGGTCGAGGAGATCCTCTATCCGGCGCTCGAGGACTTCCAGATCGACATCATGATCGGCGAGGGCCCGGCGGCGCGCAGCGTCAAGCTCGACCTGCCGCCGTTCACGCTGGTCGGCGCGACGACGCGCGCCGGCATGCTCACCAACCCGCTGCGCGACCGCTTCGGCATCGTCGCGCGCCTCGAGTTCTACACGCGCTGCGGAATTGACGCGAGATCGTCACGCGCTCGGCGGGACTCCTCAAGATCGAGGCTCGATCCGCAGGGCGCGCTGGAGATCGCGCGGCGCTCGCGCGGCACGCCGCGCATCGTCAACCGGCTGCTGCGGCGCGTGCGCGACTTCGCCGAGGTGCGCGCCGATGGCGCGATCACGCGCGACGTCGCCGACGCAGCGCTCGCGATGCTCGACGTCGACGCGCTCGGGCCTCGACGTGATGGACCGCAAGCTCCTGCGCACCGTGCTCGACAAGTTCGCCGGCGGACCGGTCGGCATCGAGAATCTCGCCGCCGCGATCGGCGAGGAAGCGCGACACGATCGAGGACGTGCTGGAGCCGTTCCTCATCCAGCAGGGGTTCCTGCAGCGCACGTCCCGCGGCAGGATGGCCACCGCGCTGTCGTACCGGCATTTCGGGCTGTCGCCGCCGGCGCCCGGCAGCGGCGCCGACCTCTTCCGGACGGCGGCGCGGCTTGACTTTGCGGAGCGCCAGGACCCTTTCGCTTCCCCATCCGCGTTTATTACGAGGACACCGACGCCGCCGGCGTCGTCTATTACGCCAACTATCTCAAGTTCATGGAGCGAGCGCGCACCGAATGGCTGGCGGCGCTGGGCTTCGAGCTTGCGACGCTCGAAGCCGCGCACGGCGTCGTGTTCGTCGTCCATCGCGCGGAGATCGAGTACCGGCTGCCGGCGCGACTCGGCGATCGCCTGGATGCCACGCTGACGCTCATCGAACTCGGCCGCGCGCGCATGGTCGCATTGCAGCAGGTGTGGCGCGGCGACGAGCGCTGCTGACGGACGCCCGCGTGACGCTGGCCTGCCGTCGACCGTGCGACCTTTCGCCCGGCACGAATCCCGGCGCCGCTCCACCGCCGGCTGGAGGATCCCGCTTGAACGTCAACACCGACCTCTCGTTCCTCACGCTGATCGCGCAGGCCTCGCTCGTCGTCCAGGCGGTGCTGCTGCTGCTCGCGTTCCTGTCGCTGTGGTCGTGGTGGCAGATCTTCCTCAAGATGTTCCAGTTGAAGCGCACGGTCAGGGACACCGACGCGTTCGAGAACGAATTCTGGAAAGGCGGCGATCTGAACGAGCTGTACCAGAGCTCCAGCAAGTCGCGCACGGGCAGCGGGCTCGAGCACATCTTCACCGCCGGCTTCCGCGAATACGCCAAGCACCGCAAGCAGGGCAGCGTCGCCGCGGTGACGATGGACAGCGCCCGCCGCGCGATGCGCGCCACGTTCCAGCGCGAGATCGACGCCCTCGACGCGCACCTCGCAGGACTCGCGACGGTCGGCTCCGTGTCCCCGTACATCGGCCTGTTCGGCACGGTGTGGGGAATCATGAACGCGTTCCGCGGCCTTGCGAACGTGAGCCAGGCCACCCTTGCCCACGTCGCGCCGGGCATCGCCGAGGCGCTGATCGCCACGGCGATCGGCCTCTTCGCGGCCATCCCGGCCGTCGTCGCGTACAACCGCTACACGCACGACGTCGACCGGCTGGCCGTCCGGTACGAGACCTTCATCGAAGAGTTCTCGAACATCCTGCAGCGGCAGGGCTAGGATGAGCGACCTGCACATGCGTCGCACGCGCAAAACGATCAACCAGATCAACGTCGTGCCGTACATCGACGTGATGCTGGTGCTGCTCGTGATCTTCATGGTCACGGCGCCGCTCATCAGTCCCGGGCGCGATCGATCTGCCGTCGGTCGGCAGCAAGCTGACCGCCCGGCGGCGCCGATGGAAGTGACGTTGCAATGCCGACGGGACGTTTGACGCTTCGACGGACAAGCGAGGCGAAGACGGCGCCCGTCAAGGTGACGCGCGAACGAACTCGTCGCGCGCGTCCAAGGCCAAGCAGGCCGCATTCCCGATCAGCCGGTCGTCATCGGCGCGTCCGGCAAGGCGCGCTACGACGACGTGCTCAAGGTGCTCGAGCTTGCTCCAGGCGAGCGGCGTGCAGAAGGTCGGACTGCTCGCGCGCAGCCACCGGCAGCTGAGTGATGGACGGCCCCCCAGCGCGTCAGCTGGACGCCGCCCGCTCACGTGGGGCGCACAGTGCGCTTCGGGCGGCCGGGCGGCACTGACTGAATGGCCCGGGACCACGCCCCGCGACCCGCGCGGATGTCGGGCCAATGGCCGGCGTTGGCTCTGGCGATCGCCGTCCACGTCGCGTTCATCGCCGTGCTCGTCTTCTCGCTGCGCTGGCAGAACCGCAAGCCCGAGCCGGTGGAGGTCGAGCTCTACGCGCCGCCGCCGAAGGTCGCGGTCGCCGAGCCGGCCGCGGAACCGGCGCCAGTGCCGCCGCCGAAGCCGGAGCCCGATCCCCGAGCCACGCACCGGAACCCAAGCCGGCACCGCCGCCGCCCAAACCGGCGCCGACCGCCCCGAAGAGGTCGTGCCGAAGCCCGAGCCCAAAGTGGAGAAACCCGATCCACGGGCGGCCGAGATCGCGCAAAAGGCACGCAAGGAAGAGGAAGAGCGCAGGAAGCGCGAGCAGGTCGCGCAGGAAAAGAAGGACCGCGAGAAGAAAGAAGCCGCGCAGAAGGAAGCGGAGAAGAAGAAGCGGGATGCGGAGCAGCGCGTGGCCGAGGCCCGCGAGCGCCAGGCGCGAGAAGCCGAATCGATGCGCGCGCAGGCGGACCGCGAGCAGGCGGCCAGAGCGCAACAGCAGAAGCTGGACGCGGACGCGGCGGCGCGCGCGCGCGCCGAGGCCGACTACGTCGCGCCGCATCCAGACCAAGGTCAAGGGGAACGTCATCCTGCCGCCGGACATGGCCGGCAATCCCGAGGCGATCTTCGACGTGATTCAGCTCCCGACCGGAGAAATAATCGACGCCGTCCTGCGGAAATCGAGCGGGTTGCGCGCTTACGACGACGCCGTGCACCGCGCGATCGTCAAGTCATCGCCGCTGCCGCGCCCCGATCGCCCCGAACTGTTTCAGCGAACGCTGACGCTCAAGTTCCGCCCGCAGGACTAGCGCGCGGCGCCGGCTCGCGAGGCGCGGATCAGTAGTCCGTGGGCTTCTTGTCGATGATCTGGAACGCCGCCCAGCTCCAGTCGGCGCGCTGCTCGACCAGATGGCGGAGCGCGATGGTGTAGACCGAGTGGCCGGTCGTGAGGATGAGATTGCGCCCGTCGGCGTATTCGGACGTGGGCACGATGAGCGTCTTGACCGTGAGCGGCTTTTCCGGACGGGACGGCGGGGAAGGTACAACGCGTCGAAGCGCGACCCCATCATCGACACGTCGACGCCGTTCACCACCATGCCGAGATCTTCCTTGGCCGCGCGCCGGGCGTTGACCGTGATCGGCACGATGCGGTCGGCGATGATCGACACACCGGCCTCGACCTCGTCGTTCGAAACCTTGTTGAGGCGGCGCACGGCGCCCAGCACCCAATCGACGGTGTCGGACTGCCGAATCGCGACCAGCGCGCCCAGGACCAGGCTCTGGCCGATGCCGCCCGACGCCGAGATGCGCAACCCGGCGACGCTGCGGTCCTTGACCTGCCAGGCCTGATCGCCGACCGGCACGATGGAGGCCGCCAGAGAATCGTGCTCGTCCGGAACGTGATGCCGTGTGCGCGGTCGGTCGGCAACGGCGAACACTTCGATCTGCTCGTTGCCGACATCGGAGTCGTTGGCGGGCTCGACGATCTCGCGCGGCGTCAACTCGACGCAGATGCGCGCCAGGCCGACGCGCACCTTGGCTGCGACGGTGACGGGCGTGCGCGGTGAGCGCCGGAGATCACCGTGGAGGTTGGGCGCGACGACGGGGCGCACCTTCTCCAGAATCGCGATCCGTTGCAGGTTGACCGCGGCCGCCGCGCCGGGCTCGCCGAGGTCGGTCTGGCGCAGTGCGTGCATCGCGCGCTCGAGCTGGTCCGCGAGCGGCGTCGTGTCGAGAAAATGCAGTGTCGGGCCGGACTCGTTCCCGGTGCGCCGCACGAGGCCGCGCTTGCTGGCGAGATCGACGTAGAAGCCCTCCGACGACCTCGGCACCGCCTCGAACTCGAGCTTCCTTCCCCAGGCGCGCATCTGGGCGCTCGCCCAGTCGATTTCGGCCGGGGACAGGCTGCCCATGTTGAGCTGCTGGATGAGGAGCGCGTAGACGTATTCCTGCTCCGTGCTCCATTGCATCGCTCCTGGTCCCGCGCTCGGGAGCGCGACCGCGACGCGCGCGACGCCGAGCTCGATCGCGCGCGCATAGAGCTGGTGAAGGTTGGTCCATTTGGCGGGGATCCACCGCTCGTGCCGGAACGAGCGAAGCTTCGCGTCGGTGCCGTGATAATGGAGCAGGCGCGCGAAAACCTGCGGGATCATGGGTTTCCAACGCGCATTCGAGCTTTCGGCCAGCGCCTGTTCGAGCGCGGTCTGGTACGCGTAGACGAAGCCCTGGCTCATCTCCTGCGCCGCCTGCCAGCCGCGGTCGGCGACACGGGCGGAACGGTCGATGTTCTCGACATATTGCTTGACGAGCTGGCGGCGGTCCGCGCCCATGGCCGTGTCGAGGAACTGGATGGCTGCGACACGATGGAGATCGGTCGGTCGAGCCGACTGGCGCATGCCGTCGAAGATGCGCATGACCTGGTGCTGCCGGGCAATGACGTCCTGGGTCGGCAAGTGACGCAGCCAGGCGGAGACCGCGCGTGCGGACACGAGCGGATCGGTGTCGTCCTTGGTCTGCGGCGTCAGGAAGCCAAACATGGTCGGCGGCAAGCCTATTCAGTGGCCCGGGCGACCGAGACGTCCGGCGCACGGAAGCGGGGAGTTCGAGCGCGGATCATCCTGCGCCGCCCGCAGGGATTCGCGTTAGCTGCAGAGTCGCAGACCGTTCATTTATAGCTCAGTTCGGAGGGGACGGGCAAAAGTACTCCCGGCTTAGCGCTACAATTCGAAGCCCGCGAGTGTTGCGCGCGTGGTTCGGGCCGCTGCCACGCGGCGGAGCCAGTCCTTCCCGCGGTTGCCGCAAAATGTCTCATCACAGGTTCGCCATGCCATTCCAAGTGTATCCAGTGGTCGTCGTCCAGGTCCGCTGGCGGCGATCTCATGCGCGTGCTGCTCGCCGCGATGTTGGTCGCGGCATGCGAAACGGCCGGCGCCCAGTCGCCGGCGAACCCACCGGAGAAGTCTCCGTCCCCTTTCGTCCACTACAGTCAGCAAATTCGGTGCCAAAGTGAATGAACTTCAGATCGTCGATCAGAAACCAGGGACGGGAGCCGAAGCGGTCAGCGGCAAGGCCGTCGTTGTGCACTACACCGGATGGCTGTATGACCCGGCGGCGGCCGATGGCCATGGCACGAAATTCGACAGCTCGCTCGACCGGAATGTGCCGTTCGGATTTTTCTGGGCGGCGGAAAAGTCATCAAAGGTTGGGACGAAGGGATCGTGGGCATGAAGGTCGGCGGCAAGCGCACCCTCGTGATCCCGCCCGGCAAGGCCTACGGAGAACGGGGCGCCGGCGGCGTCATTCCGCCGAATGCGACACTGCTGTTCGACGTCGAGCTGCTCGAAGTCAAGAGCTGATCCAGGCCAGCGGCCAGGAGGCCTCGCGCGACACCCCAGGCGGGCGGTCGCGGCGCGCGGTCACCAATAGGTTTCGACTGTGACCTGCCCCGGCTCCCGCCGGCGGTGCCGCCGCATGCCGCGGGCGGCGAGCGCCAGTTGCGTGTCGTCGACCATCGCCGGGTTGCCGCAGAGCATCGCGTGCGAGTTTTCCGCGGCCAGCGGAAGTCCCGCGCGCGATTCGAGGCGTCCGTCGACGATCGCATCGGGAATGCGCCCGCCGAGGGCGCCGGCGTGGGCCTCGCGGCTCACCATGGGGATGTACACGAAGGCGCCCGAGTGGGCCGTGGCAATCCCGCCGATCACGTCGAGGTAAGCCAAGCTCGTTCGCGTGCCGAACGGCATGCACCAGCACGATCCGGCCGAATTTCGCCCATGCATCGGGCGTGCGCAGGATCGACAGAAACGGACCGAGCCCGGTACCGGTCGCGAGACACCAGAGCACGTCGGCGGCGGGCACCTCGCCGATCGAAAAGAAGCCGTTCGCGCTCCGCAGGAGCCAAAGGGGTCGCCAGGCCCGAGGGCGGCCAGTTGCGGCGACAGCGGGCCCTCGGGCAAGGTCACGAAATAGAACTCGTGCGGCGCCGTGCCCGGAGCATTCACGAACGAATACGGCCTGCCCAGCATCTCCTCCTTCAGATCCGGGCGGCGCCGGCAGCGCGAGGCGGCCGAATTGTCCGGCCACGAACGTGACTTCGGGCGCCTCGACCTGCAGCGAATGCAATCGGTCGGTCCACCGCACGTTGCCGGTGACCGTTCCTTGCACCCATTTGCTCATGCCGGCCATGCGGGGCGGGTAAAATCGGTATTATGCCTGCTCGATCGGCTCTCCCCGCGGCAGCGGAGCGGGGCCGCGGCTTTCGCGTCTACCTGCGCCCTCCCGCCAAGGCGGACGCCGCGCGGTTTCTCGCCGCCGTGAAGGCGAGCCGCCGGCTGCATGCCGCGTGGGTGCATCCTCCGTCGACGCCGGCGCGCTACGCGGCGTTCGTGCATCGGTACGGCGTCGGCGCTCGCGCGCGACGCGTCTTCCGCCACGCATGTGGGCTTCGTCGTGTGCAGGTACGAGGATGACGCGATCGTCGGGGTGTTCAACATCGGCGAAATCGTCCGCGGACTCTTCAAGAGCGCCTACCTCGGGTACTACGCGCATTGGCGCCGCACGCGGGGAAGGCTACATGGCAGAGGGCTCGAGCTCGTGCTGCGGGTCGCCTTCCGGCGTTTGAAGCTGCATCGCGTCGAAGCGAACGTGCAGCCTTCCAACACCCGCTCGCTCGCGCTGGTCCGGCGCGCGCGGTTTCGGTCCGCGAGGGATATTCGCGGCGTTATGTGAGGATCGCGGGTCGCTGGCGCGATCACGTTCGTCTGGCGCTGCTGGTCGAGGATTGGCGCGCCCGGCGCACGAAGACGGGCGGATGAGCGCCGCCGGGCCGCCCCAAGGCGCTCGCCCCCTGGGGAGGCGGCGCGGAGCGCCGCTTCGGGGGGCCTACATGAGCGCCGCGGGCTCGTCCTCGTCGCGACGCTGCTGCTGTCGGGCTGCGCCGCGCCGAATCTGGTCGACGCGCCGAAGATCGTGCAGGGCTACGCGGTCGCGTCCTACCAGATCCACGAGGAGTGTCTCGCCCTGCAGCCCGGCGAGCGCGTCGAGTACCGGTTCGAGACACCGAGCCGGTGGATTTCAGCATCCACTACCACGAAGGCAACGCCGTCGTGATGCCGCTGGTGCGCGAAAAGCTCGCGCGAGGACGCCGGCGTCTATTCGGTCCGGATTGCGCAGGATTACTGCCTCATGTGGGAAGCGGGGGCGGCGGGGGCGATGATCGATTACCGAATTCGGCGTCAGGCTTCCGGAGTCCTGACGGCGTCGCTTGTCACGAAATCGGTGGCTGGCCGTACGTCCCTGCCGTTTTCGATGGGCCCGAGCACCAGCCTGTCGACGATTCTCGCCGCCACGTCCGCGGGATCCTTCAGGAGGCCGTTGTCCTTGAATCCGCGAAATAGCCCGACGCTCGGGAACTCGGCCGGATCGCGGCTTCTCATGTACGCCTGCATTCCGGTCTCGAATATGCCGGGTCGCAGCGAAATGCAGCGAAAGCGCGGAGTGCTGCATTCGGCCACGATCGCCCGCGTGAGCATCTCGAGCGCTGCCTTCGACATGCGCGTAGACCAGCGTGCCGGGAATGGCCGTCTGCGCCGCGCCCGACGACACGTTGATGATCCTGCGCTCGATCGTGTCGTCGGGAAAGCTCCGGAAGAAGAGATCCGCCATGACGACCGGCGCCGCCGCGTTCGTGGCGAGTGCCGTGGCGATGGCGCTCGCGTCGAGGCGCCCGAGCAATCCGGTGGGCGTGGCGACCGCCGCGTTATTGACGAGCGTCACCGACGTGGGCTTGCCCTCGGCAATGAGGCGCAGCGGCGGCGTGATCGCGGCGGCGAGCAGCGCCGGCTGCGAGAGATCGCAGGCAGCGAGATGGAAGCGCTTGCCCCTTGAGCCGCGGGCTCGCGGCGCGGCCGACACCCAGCACCGTGAATCCGCGCGCGAGCATCACCACGGCCAGCGCCTCTCCCAAACCGCGCGAGACACCGGTGACGATCGCAGCGTGCATGTCTTTCTCCCGAGGTGGAGCTGCAGAAATTCGGTTATGCGTCCGCGTCGAAAATACCCGAACTCGGCGCGAATTGCACGGTCAGCGCGATCCGAACGACAGCGCGATCCACGCGACGATGACGATCGCGAGCACGAGCAGCGCGATCTTCCACGGGCTCTTCGGGTACTCGCCGCGAATCGTTCCCGTGACGCCGTTCATTGCGCACTGGAACACGCGGGCGCCGTGCGTGTAGCGACAGAAGCCACACCGGCGCGAGGATGTGCTTGAACGTCTGTCCCGAATAGTCCGCGTGGACGGCGAGGTTGCGGAACGTGTCGCCGGGAACCTGTTGCGCGCAGAGCGCCTGCAACTTTCGCGTCCATGGCTGCGCGTGCGCGCGCCGCGGCGGCCGCGAGGTCGATCTGATAGCGCTCGACGATCCAGCCGGCGACGAATCCGGCGTCGTAGGGCTTCTAACTCCGTCGTCGGAAACGGCTCGATCCCGCGCAGGAGGTCCGGGTGGATACCCACGGACGCGCAGACGAGGTCGTCATCGAAAAAATGCTGCACGCGGCCGGCGGCGGAGCTCCCAGCGCACGTGCTGCACCTGCCGCGTCAGCGTGCGCCCGCCTTCCTCGTAGGTTTCCGTCGTGTAGTAGTAGTGACCGGCTTCGGCGGTCCATTGCGCATCCACGCGCGCGTCGAACGTCCAGTACGGCAGATAGATGCCGCGCACGGTGTCCGTCAGCGCCTTTTTCGCGAGCGCCGACGGCGCGAGCCACAACCGACCGTACCACGCGCGAATGCGATCGCGCGCGTTGGATTCGCTCACCTTGAACGGGAGGACGCTCTCCGGGCGCAGCGCGGGCTTGGCCTCGGTGTACGGCACGAGCTGCGCCGAACCGCAGAACTCGCAAGTCTGCGCCTGGCGGGACGGGTCGAGCACCGAGATCGCGTTGCAGCTCTGGCACTTGACTTCGCGCTTGGCGGCCTGCCAACCGCTTGCGCCGGCAATCGCCTCCCGCAGCGCGCCGACGAGATCGTGCTCCGACGATCGCGCCCGCCGCATCCGGCGTGGCCAGGGACTCGGTCCCGCAGAACGGCACACGAGCTTCTGTTTCGCGGCGCTCCACGTGGCTTCACCGCCGCAGGCGGGACACGCGAATTTCGACAGCGCGACGCTCTCGGTCAACTCCGACGGACTCCGGGATCACACGCACTCATCCGTTCAGGAACGCATCGACCGCCGTGCGCGTCACCCGCCATTGCGTGCCGATCTTCTTGCCCTTGAGGTCGCCCGAATCGAGGCTCGCGATGACGTCGGCCTCATCGACGCCCAGCACCTTCGCAACCTGCGCCGGCGTAAGAAGCTCGGGAGCGCCGGCTGCCGGCGGCGCGGCGCGACGCCGCGGTCGTCGCCTGCGCCATGAGTCCGCCGGTCTGGTTCATCATCTGCTGCGCCATCGCCATGCCGACGGCCATTTCGGCCGCCATTCCGCCCGGACCGCCGCCGCCCTTCTCCAGCCCTGCGCCATCTGGAACTTGACGTAGTCGTTGAGGTTCCCGACGCGCCGCCATGCTCGAGCGCTTGTCGATCGCCTGCTCGACTTCCGGCGGCACCGACACGTTCTCGACGATGAACGTCGTCATCTCGAGGCCGTACTTCGCGCCGATCGCCGGATTGATGAGCGGCAGCAGCGCCTCGCCCAGCTCCGAGTAGCGCGACGCGACGTCCAGCGCCGGGACCTTCGCGCCGGCGAGCGCGTCCGAGAACACGCTGACGATGCGCGAGCGCATCGCGTCCGCGAATTCGTCGAGCCGGAAGTGATCGTCGGTGCCGGCGACCTCCTTCAGGAACTTCTTCGGGTCGACGACGCGGAAATCGTAGGTGCCGTACGCGCGCAGCGCGCACGACGCCGAAGTCCGCGTCGCGCATCATCACGGGATTCGCCGTGCCCCACTTGTTGCCGGTGAAAGACCCGCGTGACGACGTAGTAGACGTCGGCCTTGAACGGGCTCTCGAGCGCGTACTTCCAGCTCTTGAGGTTGGTGAGGATGGGGATGTTGTCGGTGGTGAGCGTGTGCTTGCCCGGGCCGAACGTGTCGCCGAACTCGCCGAGGTAGACGAACTGCGCCACCTGCGACTCGCGCACGATCAGCTGCGCGCCGTTCTTGATTTCCCTTGTCCTCGTCGGGAAACCGGAACGACAGCGTGTCGCGCGAATCGTCCGTCCACTCGATGATGTCGATGAACTGCTTTTTGAGGAAGTCGATGATCGCCATCGCGTGTCGATTCTCTGAGGTGAGGTGCGCAGGGATCGGGCGCTCGCGCCCGAGCGCGCGAGCGGTCTGCTACTTCTCGCCGCGGCGAGCCGCGCGGCCTCGGCTTCGCCTTGCTTGATCTCCGCCTCGAGCCGCTGCGCCGGCAGCGCGCCGGGAACGACGGATCCGTCGGCGAAGACGAGCGTCGGCGTGGCGGTGACCTTCATCTTCTGCCCGAGCTCGCCGGTGGCGGCCAGCGGGTTGTCGCAGTCGCCGTTGTTGCCGGGCAGCGCTCCGGACGCGAAGAACGCGTCCCAGGCCTTCACGTTGTCCGGCGCGCACCAGATGATCCGCGACTTCCGCGCGGCAGTCCGGATGCAGCTGGTCGATCGGATAGAGGAAGGTGTAGATCGTCACGTTGTCGATGTTCTTGAGCTCGTTCTCGAGCCGCGCGCAGAACGGGCAATCGGCGTCGGAGAAGATCGCGAGCCTGCGCGAGCCGTTGCCCTTGACCTTCTTCATCGCGAGCTCGAGCGGCAGGCTGTCGAAGGCGACGCGCGAGAGCTCGCGCATCTTCGCCTCCGGTCATGTTCTTCCTGGTGGCGGCAGTCGTGAGACGTTGCCGACGAGCACGTAGGTGACCTTGGCATCCGTGTAGACGAGCTGCTCGTCGAACATTGCTTCGCAGAGCCCGAACTACGGGCTCTTGATGACGCGTGGTGACCGTCGCGCCCTGGAACTTCTGCTCGAGGAGCTTCTTGACCTGCGCGGCCTCGCGCCGGTCAGCGGCGCCGCGTGGGCCACGGCGTCTGCGCCTCGACGCCGAAACGGCGAGCGAGCGCGCGCCAGCGACGTGCGACCGCCGCCACGCGGACGGACATGGTGGTGAGGAAGGACATCGGAGCTCCAGTCGGTGTTGATCGTCTAGCGTAGCGCGGAATGCGCGAGAAACCGTCTGGCGGGAGGCAGCCGTCGACGGCGGTCATGCCGAGATTGCGTGCCGTCCGGATCACGGGCGATCGTCGCCCCGAACAGGCGGGCAAGCGCGTCGGTGACGGTCTGCATCGCGAGCACCGGCGCGGCGCGGCGGCGCGCAAAGCGCTCCAGCAGCAACGGCGCACCCGGATCGGTCAGCGGGCCCGCGTCCGCGCAGCACGGCGGCGAGCGCTTCGGCGTCGCCGAAGCCAAGGTTGACGCCCTGCCCGGCGAGCGGGTGGACGCCGTGCGCGGCGATCGCCCGACCAGCGCCACGCGATGGGCGATCATCGTCGGCAGCTTCTGCAGCTGGAGCGGAAATCCCGCGCTCGGCGTGATCGATTCGAGCGCCCGAGCGCGTGCCGCCCGCAGCGATGCGACGCGCGACGCGAAGCGCATCGCGGCGGCAGGGCGAAGGCTCGCGCGCCAACGCCTCCGGGCGCGGACCACACCATCGACATCCGGCGCCCGGGCAGCGGCAGCCAGGCGAGGATGCCGCCGTCGTCGAGAAACCATTGAAATGCGCGACCCGCGATGCGGGTGCTCGCAGTTGAAATTGGCGACCACCGCCGTTTGTCCGTAGGCTTTCGTGACGGCGGCGATGCCGGCGGCTTCGCGCACGCGCGAGCGAAGCCCGTCAGCGCCGACGATGAGGCGGGCGGTCAACGTCGTGCCGTCCGGCGCAATGGAGCGTGCCGGCGTCGCGGCTCCACGTCAGCGCATCGAGCGCACGGGGCGTGGATCGGTGACGCCCGCCGCCTTCGCCACGCGGACGAGCGCTCCGCGCGGAGCGCGCGCTCCTCGACGATCCAGGCGAGCGCGCGTTCGCCAGAGCTCGTAGGCCGAGAAATGGAGAGCAGCGCTCCGGTGTCGCCCTCCACCCGCATCGCCTCGACCGAGCGTCGATGCGATCCCGGCGGCAGCGCCTGCCACGCGCCAAGCGAGCGCAGGAACGCGGCGCTGCCCGGGCTGATCGCATACACGCGGGCGTCCCAGTCGTCGCCGGGGCGGAGCGGGAATCGGCATCGCCACGCCGGCGCGATCGACCAGCGCCGACGGACGAGTCGGCAGCGCGGCGAGCGCGGGCGCGAGCGAGAGGCCCGACGAGTCCCGGCGCCCGGCAATGACGACGTCGTAGTCGGCGGCGTCATGGCTGCCCAGCGTCATCGCGCGCACCGTGCGCGCGGCCCGCGCGGCCTCATGCTGTGCCGTCGAGGGTCTCGATCACGTGGTTCTGATTCGTGTAGATGCAAAGCGTCGCCCGCGATGGTCAGGCGTCTGTTTGACGATGTCCGCCGGCGGAAAGTGCCGTGTGCTCGCAGCAGCGCGCGCGCCGCGGCCTGGGCATAGGGTCCGCCGGAGCCGATCGCGACGATGCCGAGCTCGGGCTCGAGCACGTCGCCCGTGCCGGTGATGATGAACGACGCGCCGCGATCGGCGACCGCGAGCATCGCCTCGAGCCGGCGCAGGATGCGATCCGAACGCCAATCCTTCGCGAGCTCGACCGCCGAGCGCGCGAGCTGGCCCTGGTGCTTCTCGAGCTTGGCTTCGAAGCGCTCGAACAGCGTGAACGCGTCGGCGGTCGCTCCGGCGAAGCCCGCGAGCACGCGGTCGTTGTACAGGCGGCGCACCTTGCGCGCCGTGGCCTTGATCACGACGTTGCCGAGCGTGACCTGGCCGTCGCCGCCGAGACTCACGGCACCGTCGCGCCGGACCGATAGGATCGTGGTGCCGTGAAAGGTTTCCATGCAGACCGCCCGGCCGTCCGAGGACGACTGCACCTCGGGGGCAGCGAACGGTGAGCGTGGGGTCGTTGTGAAGCCCCGCAGCCCTGCCGGCCGGCGATCGAGTGCAGCCGCTATTGCGGCTTCTTGACGAAGTGGCGCGGCGAAACGCCGATGAGCAGCAGCAGCGCCCGGATGATCGGCGACGCGCCGACGATCTGCACCGCCTTGCTGCTGCGATTCGATCCGGTTGATGAGATTGAGGAGCGCGCCGGCGCAAACGAAATCGATCCGTTCGACATCGCTCATGTCCACGGCGACCACCGCGCGAGGAATGCATGGAGTCGGCGAGCTTGCCCAGACGAAGGCGAGACAGATCCGGTCATCACGCCGGACCACTTCAGCGTTTCCGCCTCGAGATTCGGCCGAAGTCCGTATCCGTTGGCTCCTCGCGGCTTCGCCGGGAGCGGCCACCGAAAGCGACGGCTCCCACGACGGCGGGGACAACTCGAACGCCATCGCAAACTCGATGGCGCGGTCCTCGAACGCCGACGCGGTCGTTGGTCCATTGCAGGAGCTCGAGGGACAAGCAGCCACGCGCCCTCGCCCGCAGCGCGTCCGCCTTTGAGGCGCCGTCGCCAGTGCGGCGTCCAGTTTCGGCCCGTGGCAGGAGCTGCAGCCCGAGTCCAGCCCGGCGCGCCTCGGCCAGCGCGTTGGCGAGAAGACGCGCGCCGGTGTCGTCGAAATCGGTCACCGACATGAGATCGATGCGCGCGCCGTGCGTCTGGCCGAGACGCGCGCGCCGGATGCCCTCGATCTGCGTTGCCGCAGCGCGCCGTCACGCTTGCCGGTCACGGACGATGGAACCGCCGACCACGCGCGGCGAGACCAGCCGAGCGTCGCCCTCCTCCCATGCCGGCGCCGAGCGCTCGAACTGCATGACGTATTGCAGTGCGAGCTTGGTCGAACGCCGCACGGTCGCCCTGGCGTTGCGAGAAGGTCGAAGAGCGCGAGCCATGCGAGCACCGACAGCTTGGTGTCGATGTCGCTTTCGATGCCCTCTTCGAGCTGCTGGCGGGCATCCAGCCGCCTGGCCGTTGGCGAACCGGAGCGCGGCGTTTTCCAGCACGGCGCACAGCCCGGGATTCGCCTGCGCGACCTCGAACGAGGCCTGCGCCGGCGCCCATTGGGCGAGACTCGCGCCGGTACACGGTCATATCGCCGCCCGGCCGGTTCGACATGGCGGCGCGCGCCCTTGCTTCCCGCCGTGCGCGGTGAGCTCGCGCGCGGAGCCACGCGAGGAGCGGACATCGGCCTTGAACGGCTCGGGCTTTTCTTGGCCGGTGGTTTAGAAAAGAACGCCATTTCTGTCCTGGAACGTCGATTCGCGACCGGAAAGCGCAATTCCGCCGCAAGCGCTCCGGACCCGGCGCGCCGCAAACGGAAATTCCCTGGCCCTTGCTACCAACGCTGATTATGTTCCCGTCATAGCGTTCCGACAAGCGGCGAATCGCCCGCCGGCGGGCGGTGCGCCGCCCGACCTGTGGACGTACAACACCGACCGAAGGACGCCGCCGGAGCGACTCGCTGGCGCGCCGATTCGGGTGGCCGATTCAATTCGCAGTTGCTAGAATGGCCCGCCGCGCAACCTCACTGCGGCAAAACAAGGAGGATGACGATGAAAAACCCGCTCGATTCGCTCTGGGGCACGATCATCTCCGGTCTGGTTCTGACGGCCATCCTGTATGTCGTCGTCAAGAACTTCCTGACGTAACGGAGGAGACGGAAATGGATCTCGTACCTGTCCTTGCACGATGGCTCCACTTTCTGGCCGGCGTCATGTGGATCGGCTTGCTCTATTACTTCAATTTCGTGCAGGTGCCGGCGCTGAAGGCCGCCGCCGCCGACGGGACGGCGGCCGGCATCACCAAGCACGTTGCCCCGCGAGCGCTGCTTGTATTTCCGCTGGGCGGCGGTCGTGACGTGGCTTGCCGGCGCGGCATTGCTCGGCGCCAACTTCGTCAACGCCTTCACGCTGCAGAAAGGCTACGCGGCCATCGGCATCGGCGCGTGGCTCGGCACCATCATGCTGTTCAACGTCTGGGCGCTGATCTGGCCCAATCAGCAGAAGATTCTCGGCTTGAAACCCGCGACGGACGAAGAGAAGAACAAGGCGCGCCGCGTCGCGCTGCTCGCCTCGCGCACCAACACGATGCTGTCGATCCCGATGCTGTTCTTCATGGCGGGCGGCCTGACCCACAAGGCCGCTTTCGGCCTTTGGCGCAGCCGCCTCGGCAGTCTGGTTTCAGTCTCCGTAGAGCTTCTGGACCCGCTCGCGGCGCTCCTGCGCCTCGAGCGAAAGCGTCGCGGTCGGACGCGCGAGGAGGCGCGGAATGCCAATGGGCTCGCCCGTCTCCTCGCAATAGCCGTAGCTGCCTTCGTCGATCAGCTTGATCGACTTCTCGACTTTCTTCAAGAGCTTGCGCTCGCGGTCGCGCGTGCGAAGCTCGAGGGTGTACTCCTCTTCGAGCGTCGCGCGGTCGGACGGGTCGGTCGTCGTCTCGTTCTCGCGCAGATGCTCGCCGGTGTCGTCGGCGTTCTGCAGGAGCTGGTCGCGCAGCTCGGTCAGGCGACGCCTGAAGAACGCGAGCTGCGCCTCGTTCATGTAATCCTTGTCCGGCGCCTTGAGGAGATCCGGTTCCGTCAGAACCTTCACTTTCTTGGTCGCCGTCGCAGTTGCGGTTGCTTGCTTCGCTGCCATCCTTGATCCCTGACCTCTCCTGAAGAGCCGCCCTCTGATGCGGCCCGCGCGGTGACCCGGTGGGTCGGAATTTAATCACGACCGGTGCCGGTTTTGCCGACCGCACTAAATCGACCATTATATCCCGCTCGCGCTGCGCGCGGCCAGTAGCCTTTGGCACCCGCCCAGCGCCGGGGTTCCCTTGGCGCCCGCATACGTATAATCGAGGAAAAACAAGGACTTTTCATGCCCCAGCCGCTCCCCGCCGCAACCCGTGCTGACCATCGTCCGTCCTGACGATTGGCATCTGCATCTGCGCGACGGACCGAGCATGGCCGCGGTGCTCGCCGCCACTGCTACCGTCTTCGGGAGAGCAATCGTCATGCCAAACCTCCGTCCGCCTGTGACGACGACGGAGTTGGCCCGCGCCTACCGCGAACGCATCCTCGGCGCGCTGCCCGAAGGTTCATCGTTCATACCGCTGATGACGCTCTACCTCACGGACAACACCAGCCCGGCGGAAATCGCCGCGGCCAAGCGCTCCGGCTTCGTCCACGCGGTCAAGTACTACCCGGCGGGAGCGACCACGCATTCGGACGCCGGGGTCACCGCGCTCGAGCGCGTCTACCCTGCGTTAGACGGCGATGCAGAGCCATGGCGTCGTGTTGTCGGTGCACGGCGAAGTCACCGACGGCGACGTCGACATCTTCGATCGCGAGCGCGTCTTCATCGAGCGCTCGCTCACGACGATCGTGCGCGATTTTCCCGCTCTCAAGATCGTGCTGGAGCACATCACCACCGCGGAGGCCGCGGCGTTCGTCGCGGCGGCCGGCCGCCGGCATCGCCGCGACGATCACGCCCCAGCATCTCGTCTATTCGAGGAATGCGCTCTTTGCCGGCGGCGTGCGCCCTCACCTCTATTGCCTGCCCATCCTCAAGCGCGAACGGCATCGGCGAGGCGCTCGTGGCCGCGGCGACCGGCGGGAACCCGAAATTCTTTCTCGGCACCGATTCCGCTCCGCACGCGACGCACACGAAGGAGAATGCGTGCGGGTGCGCAGGTTGCTATTCCGCGCCGGTGGCGCTCGCCCTCTATGCCGAAGCGTTCGAGGCGGCCGGGCGCGCTCGACCGGCTCGAAGGTTTCGCGAGCCATTTCGGCGCCGATTTCTACGGGCTGCCGCGAAACGGCGACAAAGTGACGCTCGAGCGCGAACCGTGGATCGTGCCCTCCGAGTATCCGTTCGGCGAACATCGGGTGGTGCCGCTGCGGGCCGGAGAGAAGGTGTTCTGGCGCGTGCGCTCGGCGACGGCCTGATCGTTCCATGCGGGCGGAACCTCGGCGCTGCGATGCTATCCTACGCGTCCGAAGCCAGCCAGACCGTCGCCGCCCGGGTAACCGGGGGAGGAAAGTCCGGGCTCCGCAGAGCGGGATGCCGGGTAACGCCCGGCCGCAATAAGTCGCCGCTAGCGCGGCTGACGAAGGCGAGGAACAGGGCCACAGAGACGAGTCGCCGCGGGTCAGGTTACCAGGCCGGCGGCGGGTGAAACGCGGCAACCTCCATCCGGAGCAACACCAAGTAGGCGGACGCGCATTTGGCAACACAGGCTGCTCGTCTAGTCCGCGGGTAGGTGGCACGAGCGCATCGGCAACGGTGCGCCTAGAGGAATGACGGCCATAGCGCGCAAGCGCCGTAACAGAACCCGGCTTATCGGCTGACTTCGGATTTTTCGGTATCGCGCCGTCTAGTACGCACGTTTCCTACGTGCGATCTAACAGCGGTTTGCGGTTGCGTCGTGGGTACGCGGCTAGGGCCGCCGGGCTTCATACCCCAGGCGCCCGGCGACCCTAGCCGCATACCCACGACTTCGCGCTTCGACCCAACGCAAGTGCCGTGAGTGCTGGTCACTTCGCTCGCCCGGACGACGTCCTGCGCAGTCGGGCCTCGCTTCACGATGGCAAGATCACGGTGCAGGCCGGAGTGAA
>ERZ1370068.4106-contig-3198_pt1 | contig 24210 bp, 33 predicted proteins | sample MGYA00561227_ERZ1370068 | MGnify/ENA primary metagenome ERZ1370068 (study PRJEB38410, sample SAMEA6850437) | metagenome | study: Metagenomic assessment of the ecological functions of the soil: analysis of the soil microbiota associated with the...
GCTTCGTTCAGTTACGTGTGTGCTCACCACGGCGATCGGCGTCAACTTACATCGACACCTATCATCGCAGCCGGCCTCATACAAGCTGCCGCTGCCGTGCGGCATCGGCCTCGAGGCGGCGGGCGTGGTCGAGGCGGTCGGGCCGGGCGTCGACTGGGTCAAGCCGGGCGATCGCGTCGCCTATTGCGGCGGCGCGCCGGGCGCGTACAGCGACGTAGCGCGTGATGCCCGCCGAGCGAGCTCGTCAAGCTTCCCGACGGCGATCGACGATCGCGACGGCGGCGACGCTGATGCTCGAAGGGCTGACCGTCCAGTACCTGTTCCGCCAGACGTTTCCGCTGAAGGGCGGCGAGACGATCCTGTTCCACGCGGCGGCGGGCGGCGTCGGCCTCATCGCCTGCCAGTGGGCGCGCGCGCTCGGCGTCACGATGATCGGCACCGTCGGGTCCGACGACAAGGCCGCGCTCGCCAAGGCGAACGGCTGCGCGCACACGATCGTCTACACGCGCGAGAACTTCGTCGCGCGCACCAAGGAGCTCACCGGCGGCAAGGGCGTGCCGGTCGTCTACGACGGCGATCGGCAAGGACACGTTCCCGCAATCGCTCGATTGCCTGTCGCCGCGCGGGATGTTCGTGAGCTATCGGCAAGCTCGTCGGGGCCGGTCCCGCCGTTCGATATCATGCTGCTCGCGCAGAAAGGGCTCGCTGTACGCGACGCGGCCGACGCTGTTCACGTATGCGGCGACGCGGCGAGGACCTGATCGCGATGGCCGACGAGCTCTTCGACGCTCGTGCTCGCGGGCAAGATCAAGTCGAGGCCGCGGCAGACGATTCCCGCTGAAGGACGCGGCGGAAGCGCGCACCGCGCGCTCGAATCGCGCGCGACGACCGGCGCGACGGTCCTGATCACGTAGCCCTGCCAGCGTCGGCTCCTGAGCAGCCGTCGCGCGCCGGCGGCGTTGAGCAAGCGCGCGCGCGGCGTCGGGCAGCTCGGACGCCGTCGAGGCCGAGCGGGCCGCGCCCTGCGCGCCACGCAGCGCGTCGGCCGCCGCGCCATGCAGGCACACGGCGAGCCGCAACGCCGTCTTGGCGTCGAGGCCCTGCGCGAGCAGCGCGCCCAGCAATGCCGCACAGCACGTCGCCGCTGCCGGCGCGTGGCGAGACGCGGGACCGCCGCTCGGCATTGATGTCCCATGTGCCGTCGGGATGCGCGAGCACGCTGCCCGCACCCTTCAGCACGACATTGGCGCGCCAAGCTCTGCGCGAGTCGCCGCGCCGCGCTCATGCCGGTCGCTCTGGATCGCTGGCGACGTCCGACGTCCAGCAGTCGCGCCGCTTCGCCCGGATGCGGCGTCGCGAGCGTCGGCGCGCTGCGCGCCGCGACCGCCGCGCGCAACGCCGGATCCGCGCGCGATCAGGTTGAGCGCGTCGGCATCGAGCGCGATCGGGAATCGGCGGCGCGAGCGCGCGCACAGCAGCGAGCGCGCGGCGTCGCTCGGTGCCAAGGCCGGGGCCGCACGACCAGCGCGTCGGGCTCGCGCCTCGAGCACGGCGCCGGCGTGCCGCAGCATCAGTTCCGGCATGCTGGCATCGAACTTCGGCGGGTCGCGCCATCAGGAAGCCGAGCCAGACTTTGCCCGCGCCGGCGCGGCAGCGCCGCGCGCCCGGCGAGGATGAGCGGCGCCGCCCATCCCTTCGCGTGCCGCCGAGGATTCCCAGCGTGCCGAAGGTTCCCTTGTTGCACGTTGCGCGCGCGCCAGCGACAGCACCGTCGGCAGCGCCGCCGCGAGCGCCGGCCAGTCGAGCCGGTGCCCACGCGCAGCCGGCGTCGCGTCGATGCCCAGCGTGATGCACGATCAACGTGCCGCAGCAAGTCGGGTCCGTCGCCGGTGAGCAGGCCCGGGCTTCAGCGCGATGAACGTTGCGGTGGCCGCGGCGCGAATGGTCGGCGGCGCGCGCATGTCCGGTGTCGGCGTCGAGGCCGCTCGGAATGTCGAGCGCGAGTATCGGCGCGCCGGTGCGCATTGGCCCATTCGACGAGCGCCGCGTAGCGGCGCCTTCGGTCGGCCGCCTGAGGCCGATGCCGAAGAGGCCGTCGACGATCGAGCGCCGGGCGGTCGGTCCGGCGGGCGCGTCGACGGTCGAACCGCCCGTGCCGCGATGAACGCCCGGTGCAGCGGCCGCGGCATCGGGGGAGGCGCTGCGCATCGCCGCGGAAAGACGACCGACGACATCGTGGAACCAGCTGCGCAGGCCAGCGGGCGGCGACGAACGCGTCGCCGCCGTTGTTGCCGGGCCCCGCGAGGACGACGATCTGCCCGCCGCGGTCGCCGCCAGAACGCCGTGCGCGACTTCGGCCGCCGCCAGCCCGGCGCGCTCCATCAGCGGTTGGTCGGCGTGCATGCGCTTCGACGGCGCGCAACTCGGCGATGTCGAGAATCGGCGGCAAGCTCGGCGGTGTCATCGGCGGATTATAGGGGCCGGGCCCACGGTCACGGCGGCGCGCATCCGGACAGAAACAGGCGCGCATAGACAAACCGGCGGGCGCGCCGCTACACTAGGTCACGCAGGCCGTCGACTACGAGGCGCGCTGCAGCTCGTCCGCGCGCCATGGCCCATCCCGTTCCCCAATCAGCGCCATGCATCCGCACCTCACTGGAGTTCAACGGAGGTTTCGATGAAGTTGCTTCCCAAGACAGGATTCGTGCTGGTTGCCGCGCTGTTCGCGCTGTCGGCCCATGCGCAGGAACTACCGGCACGCTGAAGAAGATCAAGGATAGCGGCACGATCACGCTGGGCGCCCGCGAGTCGTCCGGCGCGCTGGCGTACACGCTGGGCGACGGCAAGTACGTCGGCTTCCACACCGAGATGAGCGAGCAAGATCGCCGCGGACATCCAGAAGCAGCTCAAGATGCCGAAGCTCGACGTCAAGTACCAACCGGTGACGTCGCAGAACCGCATTCCGCTGGTGCAGAACGGCACGGTGGACCTCGAGTGCGGCTCGACGACCAACAACGCGCGCGCGGCAGAAGGACGTGGCGTTCGCGATGACGACCTACGTCGAGGAAGGCCGCATCGTGGTCAAGGCCAGCCTCGCGCGATCAACGGGCATCGCCGATCTCGAACGGCAAGACGGTCGCCACGACGACCGGGACGACGTCGGTGCAGACGCTGCGCAAGAACAAGCGCGCCGCCAACATGGACTTCAAGGAGGTGTTCGGCAAGGACCACGCCGACAGCTTCCTGCTGCTCGAGTCGGGCGCGCCGACGCGTTCGTGATGGACGGCCAGATTCTCGGCCGGCCTCGTCTCGAAGTCGAAGAACCCGGCCGACTACAAGATCCTCGGCGAAGTGCTGAGCGTCGAGCCGATCGCGTGCATGATGCGCAAGGACGACCCGGCGTTCAAGAAGGCGGTCGACGACAGCATCAAGGCGATGGTCAAGAGCGGCGATCTCGCCAAGATGTACGACAAGTGGTTCGTGCAGCCGATCCCGCCGTCCAACACCAAGGTCGGATTGCCGCTGTCGGACGCCACCAAGAACGCGTGGAACAATCCGAACGACAAGCCGATGGAAGAGTACGCGGCGCCGTAGCGATGACGTGGCGGGCGCTAGCAGTCGCTGTCGCCTGCCATGCTGCGAAAGCGCGGCGACGGAGCATCCGCGTCGCGCTTTTTTCTGACCGGGGTCCGACAACGGCGGGGAGCGGCTCGATGAGCTGGGATTGGCAGGTATTCTTCCAGGACACCGGAGGCGGGCAGACCTATTTCCACTGGATGATGTCGGCGTGGGGCTGGACGCTCCTGGTCTCCGGGTGCTCGCTGGTCGTGGCGCTGTTCATGGGCTCGCTGATGGGCATCCTGCGCACGACACCGGTCAAGGCGTTCGTGTGGATCGGCAACGCGTGGACCGAGCTCTTCCGCAACATCCCGCTGCTGGTGCAGATCTTCCTCTGGTACCACGTCATTCCGTCGATCTTCGAGGCCGCTGCAGGCGGTCCCTGATTTCATCGCGGTCGTGATCGCGCTCGGCTTCTTCACGTCGGCGCGCATCGCCGAGCAGGTGAAGGCCGGCATCCAGGCGCTGCCCAAGGGCCAGCGCTACGCCGGCCTCGCGATGGGCCTCACGCTGCCGCAGACGTACCGGTACGTGATCCTGCCGATGGCGTTTCGCATCGTCATTCCGCCGCTGACCAGCGAGTCGATGAACATCATCAAGAACTCGTCGGTGGCGTTCGCCGTGAGCATCTCGGAGCTGACGTTCTTCGCGATGCAGGCGCAGGAAGAGACGTCGCGCGGCGTCGAGATCTACCTTGCGGTCACGTTCCTGTATTTCATCTCGGCGTTCGCCGTCAATCGGGTGGCGCATTTCATCGAGCAGCGGGTGCAGGTGCCCGGCATGATCGGGAGCAGCAAATGAACCTGGGCTTCGCGTTCCTCGACTGGAACGTCATCTCGAGCTTCATCCTCAAGGGCTTCTATTTCTCCGTCCAGCTGACGCTGGTGGCGATGGTCGGCGGCATTGCGCTGGGCACGGCGATCGCGCTGATGCGGCTGTCGGGCAAGAAGTGGCTGGTGCTGCCGGCGGCGTTCTACGTGAACACGCTGCGCTCGATCCCGCTGGTGATGGTGATCCTGTGGTTCTTCCTGCTCATTCCGCTGCTGATCGGCCGGCCGCTGGGCGCGGAGCTCTCGGCGATGGTCACGTTCACCGTGTTCGAGGCGGCGTACTACTCGGAGATCATGCGCGCCGGCATCCAGTCGGTGCCGCGCGGGCAGGTCTCCGCGGGCTACGCCGTCGGGATGACCTATGCGCAGTGCATGAAGCTCATCGTGCTGCCGCAGGCGTTCCGCAACATGCTGCCGGTGCTGCTCACGCAGACCATCATCCTGTTCCAGGACACGTCGCTCGTCTATGCGGTCGGCGCGTACGACCTGCTGAAAGGCTTCGAGGTGGCGGGCAAGAACTTCAACCGGCCGGTCGAGATGTACCTGCTCGCGGCGGTCACCTATTTCGTCATCTGCTTCAGCCTGTCGATGCTCGTGCGCCAGCTGCAGAAGAAGATCGCCATCATCCGCTGAATCCGAAGGAACGAAAGAGCGCGCCATGATCGACATCAAAGACATTTCCAAGTGGTACGGCAGCTTCCAGGTGCTCACCAATTGCACGACGAGCATCCAGAAGGGCGAGGTCGTCGTCGTCTGCGGTCCCTCCGGATCGGGCAAGTCGACGCTGATCAAATGCGTCAATGCGCTGGAGCCGTTCCAGAAGGGCGACGTCGTCGTCGACGGCATTTCGATCGCCGATCCGAAGACGAACCTGCCGAAGCTGCGCGCGCGCGTCGGGATGGTCTTCCAGCATTTCGAGCTGTTTCCGCACCTGAGCGTGACGGAGAACCTGCACGATCGCGCAGATCAAGGTGCTGAGCCGCTCCACGGATGACGCGACGAAGCGCGGCCTCAAGATGCTGGACCGCGTGGGCCTCATCGCGCAGAAGGACAAGTTTCCCGGGCAGCTCTCCGGCGGCCAGCAGCAGCGCGTGGCCATCGCGCGCGCGTTGTCGATGGATCCCATCGTCATGCTGTTCGACGAGGCCACATCCGCCCTCGATCCGGAAATGGTGGGCGAAGTGCTCGACGTGATGGTGCTGCTCGCGAAGGAGGGCATGACGATGATGGTCGTCACCCACGAAATGGGCTTCGCCCGCAGGGTCAGCCATCGCGTCATCTTCATGGACCGCGGCGAGATCGTCGAAGACGCGACCAAGGAAGAGTTCTTCGGCAAGCCGCGTTCGGAGCGCGCGCAGCAGTTCTTGGCGAAAATAATCCAGCACTAATCCGACGTGCACGAATTTCGCGAGGACAGCATTCGCGAAATTCGTGCCCGACGAATTAGCGCGAAAGCTTGGGGCGGCCCGTCGCTTTCGCGCAGTAGCGACGAAGCGCGCCGATCGCCACGCTTCGCGACTGGCTCAGTAGCGCGTTGATACGGAGTTTCACCGTGAAGTCCTGCATGCCTACTTGCTGCTGGTTTGCTGTTCACGTCGCTGGCGGCGGCCCAATATCCCGACCACACGATCACGATGGTGGTGCCGTTCCCGCCGGGCGGCGTGGCGGACACGGTCGCGCGTCCGGTGGCGGAGGCGATGAGCCGCGACCTGCAAGCAGCCGGTGGTCGTCGAGAGCAAGCCGGGCGCGGGCGGCGGCATCGGCATGGCGCAAGTGGCGAAAGCGAAGCCCGACGGCTACACGATCCTGCTGTCGCTGGCGTCGCTCACCGTGCTGCCCGAGGCGGACAAGATCCTGGGACGCGCCGCCGATGTATCAACTCGATCAGCTGAAGCCGATCGCGCGCTTCACCGCCGATCCGACGGTGTTCGCGGTGCGCGCCGAAGCGCCGTGGAAAACGCTGCAGGACTTCATCGACGACGCGCGCGCCAACCCGGGCAAATACACGTACGGCTCGTCCGGCAACTACGGGACGATGCACGTGCCGATGGAAATGTTCGCGGGCGCGGCGGGCGTCAAGATGGTCCACGTGCCGTATACCGGCGCGGGACCGGCGATCGTCGGCTTGCTGGGCGGCACAGGTGGATGCCGCTGGCGACCGGTCCCGCGTCGATCGTGCAGCAGATCAAGGGCAGGCAAGGTGCGTGCGCTCGCGCAATGGGGCAACGAACGGCTCGTTGCGCTGCCCGAGGTGCCGAGCCTCGAAGGAGTCCGGCACCAACGTCGAATACGCGCAGTGGTCCGGGTTGTTCGTTCCCGCCGACACGCCCGCGCCGGTCGTGCAGCGCTTGCGCGAGGCGGCCAGGGCGGCCGCGAACGACCCGCGCGTCAAGGAAGTGCTGCTCACCGCGGGCAGCCCGGTGCTCTATCTCGACGCACCCGAATTCCAGCGCTACGTGGATGCCGATGCCGCGAAGATGGCGGACGTGGTCAAGCGCATCGGCAAGGTCGAATAATTGTTTGCCGGCGTGACCGCGAACCGCGATTCCCGCGATGTCTGAACCGCTGAGGCCTCGATCGCGGCTTGACCAATTACGGCGATCGCGACTTCGCGCGTTTTCTGCGCCGGTCGATGGCGCGATCGATGGGCGTTTCCAACGAGTTGCTGGCAAGGCCGATCGTCGGCATCGCCACTTCGCCCAGCGATTTCAACAATTGCCATCGGTACATGCCGCAGCTCGCCGAGGCCGTCGAGCGCGGCGTGCTCGCGGCCGGCGGGTTGCCGCGCGCGTTCCCGACCGATTTCGCTGGGCGAGGTCTTCCTCAACCCGACCAGCATGATGTTCCGCAACCTGATGTCGATGGACGTCGAGGAGATGATCCGCGCGCAGCCGATGGATGCCGTCGTGCTCGATCGGCGGTTGCGACAAGACCGTGCCGGCGCAATTGATGGGCGCGGCGTCGGCGGACCGGCCCGCCGATGCAGCTGGTGACGGGTCCGATGTCGACCGGGCGCGTATCACGGCGAGCGCCTCGGCGCGTGCACCGATTGCCGGCGCTTCTGGGCGAAGTTCCGCGCCGGCGAAGTCGACGAGGACGAGATCGCCGAAGTCGAAGGCCGGCTGGCGGTGACGGCCGGCACCTGCGCGGTCATGGGCACGGCGAGCACGATGGCGTGCATCGCGGAAGCGCTGGGAATGTCGTTGCCGGGAACGGCAGCGATTCCCGCCGTCGATTCGCAACGGCTCGTGGCGGCCGAGGCGTCGGGCAGGACCGCCGTTCGCCTGACGCAACACCCGATCGCGCCCGCCGCCATCATCACGACGCAATCGGTCGAGAACGCGTTTCGCCTGCTGATGGCGCTCGGCGGCTCGACGAACGCCGGTCGTGCATCTGACCGCGATCGCGGGACGACTCGGCATTCGCATTTCCGCGCAGCGCCTGAACGAGATTTCCGACGAGACGCCGGTGCTCGTCGACCTGAAGCCCGTCGGGCGAAGGCTACATGGAGGACTTCCACGCGGCCGGCGGCGTCGGCGCGGTGCTGCGCGAGCTGCGGCATCTGCTGCATCTCGATTGCATGACGGTCGCGGGCACGACGTTGCGCGAGCGGCTCGACGGCGCCCGCTGGATGGATCGACCACAACGTGATTCGCCGCTTCGACAGTCCGATCTCGCCGGTGGGCGGGCTCATCGTCCTGCAGGGCAGCCTCGCGCCCGACGGCGCGATCTTCAAGCGGCGCGGCGGCCACGCCCGCGCTGTTCGAGGTCGAAGGCCGCGCCGTGGTGTTCGAAAATCTCGAGGACCTGAGCGCGCGCATCGACGCTCCGGATCTCGACGTCGCGCCCAACGACATTCTGGTGCTCAAGAATGCCGGCCCGCACGGCGCGGCGATGCCGGAGGCCGGCTATCTGCCGATACCGGCGCAAGCTCGCGCGCGCGGGCGTCAAGGACATGGTGCGCATCTCCGACGCGCGCATGAGCGGCACCGCCTACGGCACGATCGTGCTGCACACGGCGCCCGAAGCAGCGGTGGGCGGGCCGCTGGCGGTCGGTGCGCAACGGCGATCGCGCATCGCGCTTTCGGTGTCGCGCAAACGCCTCGATCTGCTGGTCGACGACAGCGAGATCAAACGTCGCCTGATGTCGTGGACGCCGCCCGCGAAGCCTACGCGCGGCTACGCGGCGCTCTATCGGAATAGTGTCTTGCAAGCGCCCGCCGGCTGCGATTTCGATTTTCTGGTCGGGCGGCGCGCGGAATCGCGTTAGATCCGTGGCGCCATGGTTGCGGCGCGACGGCGATCAGCGCCTGCGCGATGTCGCGCGCGCGCCGCTAAAGCCCGACCCACAAGGAACCGGTAACGCTGCAATCGGAGGTAGAATCCGGCTTTACGCGCTTCCCCAACGCGATGCCTGAAATCCTCTCGTTGGCGGGCCGGCCGGCGCTGTCGCCGTTCCGTCTCGCCAAGCTGCTGCAAAGTCTCTCCCAAACGCATTCCGCCCACCGTATCGCCGGCATCGCCGCGACGTACTGGCATTTCGTCGAGCTCCGCCGGCCGCTCGCTGCATTGGAGCGAACGACGCTCGAGCGCCTGCTGACGTACGGCCCCGAAGCGGGCGAGCGATACGCCCGCGACCGGAACCCGATTGCTCGTGGTTCCGCGCCCGGGCACGATTTCGCCCTGGTCGTCGAAGGCGACCGACATCGCGCAGCAACTGCGGGCTCGACGCGCGGTCGCGCGCATCGAGCGCGGCGTCGTGTACCGCGTGACGAGCGCGCGACGGCGCGCCGCTTGCCGCCGGCGATCGCGCGGCGCTGCTGCCGCTGCTGCACGACCGGATGACCGAGGCGGTGCTCGACGCACGTCGCGGATGCCGCGCGCGTTGTTCGCGCATGTCGCGCCGCGGCCGCTCACGACGATCCCGCTGCTGCGCGAGGGGCGCGCGCGCTCGACGCGGCGAACGTCGCACTCGGTCTCGCGCTGGCGCCCGACGAGATCGACTACCTCGACGCGAGCTTTCGCGCGCTGGGCCGCGATCCGACCGACGTCGAGCTCACGATGTTCGCGCAGGCGAACTCCGAGCATTGCCGGCACAAGATCTTCAACGCCGACTGGATCGTCGACGGCGTGCGCGCAGGAGCAGAGCCTGTTCGCGATGATCCGCGCGACGCATCGCGGCGCATCCGCGCGGCACGGTCGTCGCGTATTCCGACAACGCGGCGGTCATGGAAGGCGCGACGCGTCGCGCGCTTCTATCCCGCGCGGCGATGGCACGGTACGGCGCAGCGCGACGAGCTGACGCACACGCTGATGAAGGTCGAGACGCACAACCATCCGACGGCGATCGCGCCGTTCCCGGGCGCGGCGACCGGCTCGGGCGGCGAGATCCGCGACGAGGGCGCGACCGGGCATCGGCGGCAAGCCGAAGGCGGGCCTCGCCGGCTTCACCGTGTCGCACCTGCGGATTCCCGGCGCTGCCGCAGCCGTGGGAGCAGGACTACGGCAAGCCCGACCGCATCGCGTCCGCGCTCGTCGATCATGCTCGAAGGGCCGATCGGCGCGGCGTCGTTCAACAACGAGTTCGGGCGGCCGAACCTCGCCGGCTATTTCCGCACGTTCGAGCAGGAGGTCGACGGCGAAGTGCGCGGCTATCACAAGCCGATCATGATCGCGGGCGGCGTCGGCAACATCCGCGCCGAGCACACGCACAAGCAGCCGCTGCCGGACGGAACGCTGCTCGATCCAGCTCGGCGGCCCGGGCATGCTGATCGGCATGGGCGGCGGCGCCGCGTCGTCGATGGCGACCGGCGCCAACACCGCGGACCTCGATTTCGATTCGGTGCAGCGCGGCAACGCGGAGATCGAGCGGCGCGCGCAGGAAGTGATCGATCGCTGCTGGCAGCTCGGGCGAGCGACAATCCGATCCTGTCGATCCACGACGTCGGCGCGGGCGGCCTGTCGAACGCGTTGCCGGAGCTCGTGCACGGCGGCGGCGCGGGCGGCACGTTCGACCTGCGCGCGATCCCGTCCGAGGAACCGGGCATGTCGCCGCGCGAGATCTGGTGCAACGAGGCGCAGGAGCGCTACGTGCTCGCGATCGCGCCCGCGGCGTTGCGCGACGTTTCGACGCGATCTGCGAGCGCGAGCGCTGCCCGTTCGCCGTCGTCGGCACGCGCGAACGCCGAGGCGTCGCCTCGTCGTCGAGCGATCCGCAGCTTCGACAACGCGCCGGTCGACGTTCCGCTCGACGTGATCCTCGGCAAGCCGCCGAAGATGACGCGCGACGTGCGCCACGCGTCGCGCGCGCGCTGCCGCCGCTCGATCTCGCCGCGTGATCGCTCGAGGACGCCGCGTATCGCGTGCTGCAGCTTCCGGCGGTGGCCGACAAGACGTTCCTGGTGACGATCGGCGATCGCACGGTCGGCGGACTTGTGCTCGCGCGATCCGATGGTCGGACCGTGGCAGGTGCCGGTGGCCGACGTCGCGGTGACGCTGCATGGATTTCGACGGCTACGCGGGCGAGGCGATGGCGATGGGCGAGCGCACGCCGCTCGCGTTGATCGACGCGCCCGGCGTCGGGACGGATGGCGGTCGGCGAAGCGATCACCAACCTCGCCGCCGCCGGCATTCGCGACGCTCGCCGACGTCAAGCTCTCGGCGAACTGGATGGCGCCGGCCGGCCATCCGGGCGAGGACGCCGCGCTCTACGACACCGTGCGCGCGGTCGCGCTCGAGCTCTGCGTCCGCGCTCGGCGTCGGCGATCCCGGTCGGCAAGGATTCGATGTCGATGCGCACGACGTGGCGCGACGCGCGGTGTCGACAAGGCGGTGACGGCGCCGTTGTCGCTGATCGTGTCGGCGTTCGCGCCGGTGCCCGATGTGCGCCGCACGCTGACGCCGCTGCTTGCAGCTCGATCGCGGCGACACGGCGCTGTCTGCTGATCGATGTCGCGCGGCGGCCGACGGCGGCTCGGGCGGCTCGGCGCTGGCGCAGGTCTACGGGCAGCTCGGCAACGATCGCGCCGGACCTCGACGATCCGGCGCGGCTCGCCGCGCTTCTTCGCGTTCGTCCAGCAGCTGCGCGCAGACGGCGATGCTGCTCGCGTATCACGACGTCGCCGACGGCGGCTTGTTCGCGACGCTCGCGGAGATGGCGTTCGCGTCGCGCTGCGGGCTCGACGTCACGCTCGACTGCGCATCGCGGCGGATGCGCTTGCCGGCGCTGTTCGCCGAGGAGCTCGGCGCGGTCGTCCAGGTGCGCGCGCGGCGACGCCGGCGCGTCGCGTGCATGCGGCGCGCGACGCCGGACTCGCCGCCGCGATCATCGGCGCGACCGAGCCGCCGGCGACCGCATGCGCATCACGCGCACGGCGATGCGGTCGCTCATCGACGAGTCGCGCGATCGACCTGCATCGCGCGTGGTCGTCGACGACGCACGCGATGCAGCGTGATGCGCGACCATCCGGACGTCGGCCGAGCAGGAGATACGCGCGCATTCTCGACGCGACCGATCCGGGCTCTCGCCGCGCTTGACGTTCGATCCGGACGACGACATCGCCGCGCCGTTCATCGCGACCGGCGCGCGTCCGCGCGTCGCGATCCTGCGCGAGCAGGGCGTCAACGGCCAGGTCGAGATGGCGGCCGCGTTCGACCGCGCCGGCTTCGACGCATACGACGTGCACATGACGCGACATCGCTGGCGGGCCGGCGCTCGCTCGCCGAGTTCACAGGCTTCGTCGCCGTGCGGCGGATTCTCCTACGGCGACGTGCTCGGCGCGGGCGAGGGCTGGGCGAAGTCGATCCTGTTCAACGCGCAAGCTGCGCGACGACTTCGCGGCATTCTTCGCGCGCCGCGACACTTTCGCGCTCGGCGTGTGCAACGGCTGCCAGATGATGAGCAACCTGCGCGAGCTCGATCCCGGGCGCCGCGCACTGGCCGCACTTCGTCCGCAACAGGTCCGAGCAGTTCGAGGCGCGCCTCGTCGATGGTCGAAGTGCACGCGCTCGCCGTCGCTGTTCTTCGCCGGCATGGAGGGCAGCCGCATTCCGGTCGCGACGGCGCACGGCGAAGGCTTTGCCGAGTTCCGCGATGCGGCGCAGCTCGCCGCCGCGCAGCCGCTGGTCGCGCTGCGCTTCGTCGACAATCGCGGCGCGCGCGACCGAGGTCTATCCGTACAATGCCGAACGGCTCGCCGCGACGGCATCACCGGGCTCACGACGGCCGACGGCCGCTTCACGATCCTGATGCCGCATCCGGAGCGCGTCCATCCGCAGCGTGCAGATGTCGTGGCATCCTGACGGACTGGGGCGACGCGTCGCCGTGGATGCCGCATGTTCTCGCAACGCCCGCGCGTGGCTTGGTAGCGCGACGCACGGCATCTCGCGCAAGGAGGCATGCGATGAAACTGACCGTGTACACGATCGACGGCATCACGCCGGTCGTCGATCCGACCGCGTTCGTGCATCCGTCGGCGGTGCTGATCGGCGACGTCATCGTCGGCGCCGGGCTGTCTACATCGGGCCGTGCGCGTCGCTGCGCGGCGACTTCGGCCGGCATCGAGATCGCGCGCCGGCGCGAACCTGCAGGACTGCTGCGTGATGCACGGCTTTCCCGGCACCGACACGATCGTCGAGGAAGACGGCCACATCGGGCACGGCGCCGTGCTGCACGGCTGCATCGTTCAGCGCAATGCGCTGGTCGGCATGAATGCGGTCGTCAACGACAACGCCGTGATCGGCGAGTCGGCGATGGTCGCCGCGATGGCGTTCGTCAAGGCGCGGCTGCGTCGTGCCGCCGCGCACGCTCGTCGCCGGCGTTCCGGCGCAGCTCGTGCGCACGCTGACCGAACAGGAGCTCGCCTGGAAGGTCGAGGGAACGCAAAGCTACCAGGAGCTCGCGCGGCGCAGCGCCGCCACGATGAAGGCGACGACGCCGCTGCCGCGCCCGAGGCGAACCGCAAGCGGATCGACGTCGGCGAGCTGTTGCCGCTGTCCGTTTGCTCAAGCGCCGGCAAGCGATGAACCGCCCCCGGGCATGCGACGGCTGATTGCCAATGAGGCCGCAAGCGTGGGTCATGCAGTGCACCGGTGGCTGTGCAGCGTGATGTCAACCGCCGCTTTCGGTGTGTACGCCCAGTCGCCGCGCCCATTGAATGTTGTCGTGCCGGAGTTGCCCCGGCGCCGCCGGCACGCCGTTACGCTTCGCGCCGCCGGATTTCGACGCGATTCCGGACACGCCGCTCGGCGACATGATCCGCTTCGGGCGCGACGTGTTCCTCTATACGCAGCGCTACGCGAAACCGTTCGTCGGCAACAAATTGAATTGCGTGAACTGCCATCTCGACGGCGGCCGGCTCGCCAACTCGGCACCGCTGTGGGCCGCCTATGTCGCCTATCCGGCGTTCCGGACCAAGAACAAGCAGGTCAATACGTTCCGAGCAACGGCTCGAGGGCTGTTTCCGTTTTTCGATGAACGGACACATGCCGCCTGCCGACAGCGCGGTCGTCGTCGGTCTGGTCAGCTATTCGTTCTGGCTGGCGACCGGCGCACCCGTGGGCGCGCAGCTTGCGGGCCGTGGCTTCCAGAAGTACCTCAACCCGACCTCGCGCGCCAAGCGCAGCACGGGGCATCGGTGTCTATCGAGCGCATTGCGCCGCCTGTCATCAGCCTGACGGGGCCGGACTCAAGGCGAAGGCGACTACACGTTTCCGCCGGTATGGGGTCGCGAGTCCTACAACAAGGGCGCCGGGATGCACCGGAACAGCACGGCGGCCGCGTTCATCAAGGCCAACATGCCGCTGGGGCGAGGGTGGAACGCTGACCAATCAGCAGGCGTGGGACGTCGCCGCGTACATCAACAGCAAGCCGCGGCCGCCGGATCCACGGACCCGGGGTGGTTCGCCGCGATGACGCCAGCCGCCGCAATTGAGGTTTCGCCATGAACGATCAGACCCCGTCGCCCGCCGAGGTGGCGCATCACGCGGGAAGTGAAGTCGCACTGAGCGGACCCAATCGCTGGGGTGCTGTTCTGCGCGACCGCCATCGCCGTCGTGCTTTGCTATGCGCTCGTGCATCCGTTCCTGCCCGCGTTCGCGCGGGCCGTGGCGCTGCGTCGCCGTCGTTGCCACATCCGCTGCACGTGCGGATGCTGCGGCGTCGTCCGCTATCGCACGCTGGCCGCGGTGCTCTCCGGTCACGGTCGTCGTGGTCGTGCTGGTCGTTCCCGCGCTCTTCATCGTCAGCGAATTGACGCGCGAGCTTTCCGGCACTGTCAGCCGAGCTCACCGACGAATGGACGTCCGGAAGTGGCAGGCGTTCCGTGCCGGCCACCCGGAGGTGCGCGAGCTTCCTCGAATCGCTGCAGATCCACTTCAATCCCGCGGACGCCCGCGCCAAGGCGGCCAGTGCAGCGATGGGATCGTCGGGTCTGCCCGGATTCGTCACGCACGGTATCGAAGATCGCCGTGCAAACGCTGATCGCGTTTTTTCCTGCTCTTCTATTTCTTCCGCGACCAGAGCCGGCTTCGTTCGTGCGATGGAGCATCTGATACCGCTATCGAAAAAGAGACCGACCAGGCGTTGCAGCGCGTGGCGGAGATGCTGCACGCGACCATCTACGGCACCCTTTTCGTCGCGTTCATCCAGGGCTCGCTGGGCGGGCTCATGTTCTGGTGGCTCGGCTTACCCTCGCCGCCTGCTGTGGGGCGTGGTCATGGGCATGCTCGCCGTCGTTCCGATCCTCGGCGCGTTCGTCGTCTGGGTCCCGGCGGCGATCTATCTTCGCACTGTCGGGAGACGTGGGCAAGGCGGTGATCCTCACGATCTGGGGCGCGGTCGTGATCGGCTTCATCGACAACCTGCTGTACCCGCTGTTCGTCGGACAACGCGCGCGGCTGCACACGGTGCCCGTGTTCATCTCGATCATGGGCGGCCTTGCGATGTTCGGTCCGCCGGGATGATCGTCGGGCCGGTGATCCTGGTGGTCACCGTGGGCCTGTTACGCGTGGCGCGAGCGGATGGATCGCGCGTCAAAGCCGGGGAAAGCGCCGCTGTAGCGCGCGCGCCGACAAGCCGCCGGCGTCAGAATCCCGCGGCCTGGCCGTCGCGCCGCGGATCGGACGCCGCGACGTAACCGTCGTCGGTCCTGACGATGAACTGGCCCGCGCCGAAATCCATGTACGAGATCCGGGAACGACTGGCCATCGTGTGGCCCAGCGCCGGCAGGCCCGCGCGCAATTCCGGCGACGCCGCGGCCTCGAGGTCGATCGAGCGGCCCGCGTTGACCTTCCAGCGCGGCGCGTCGAGCACGGCTTGCGGATTCATCCGGTAGTCGATGAGCCGCACCAGCGTCTGCACGTGGCCGGGCGGCTGGATCGGACCGCCCATGACGCCGAACGCCGCCAAACGGCGCGCCGTCGCGCGTGACGAAACCGGGAATGATCGTGTGGAACGGCCGCTTGCCGCCCGCGACCTCGTTCGGATGACCCGGCTGCAGCGAAAAGCCGGTGCCGCGATTCTGCAGGCTGATGCCGGTGCCCGGGACGACGACGCCCGAGCCGAAGCCCATGTAGTTCGACTGGATCAGCGACACCATCATGCCGTTCTGCGTCGGCGGCGCACGAGATAGACGGTGCCGCCTCTGCGGCGGCGTCGCCGGGCTCGAAGTCCTGCGCGCGCTCGCGATCGATTAGCCGTGCGCGCGCGGCGAGATAGCCGCGATCGAGCAACGCGCGACGGCGGCGACCGTCATCGTGCGCGGATCGCCGACGTAGCGATGCGCGTCGGCGAACGCGAGCTTCATCGCCTCGATCTGCAGGTGCTGCGCCGCGCGCTGAATCGGGCGGCATCGCGGCCAGATCGAAGTGCTCGCAGGATGCCGAGCGCCATCAGCGCGGCGATGCCCTGGCCGTTTGGCGGAATCTCGTGCACCGTGTGCCGCGGTAATCGAGCGCGAGCGGCGTGACCCAGTCGGTCGTAGTGCGCGGCAGAAATCGTCGAGCGTGTGCGCGGCGCCGTGCGCGATTGCGCATGCGCGACCATCGCCTCCGCCAGCTCGCCGCGATAGAACGCTTCGCCATCGGTGCGCGCGATTTTCTCGAGCGTGGCCGCCATCGCGGCGACTCGCGAAGCGCTCGCCCGGGATGCGGCGCGCGGCCGCGCGGCATGAAATGCTCGCAACCAGCCGAGATCGCGCGGCATGTAGCGGCACGGCCAGCGCCCATTTTTCGGCGACGATCGGCGACACGAGAAAGCCGTCGCGCGCGTAGCGGATCGCCGGCTCGAACAGATCGGCGAACGGCAGCGCGCCGAAGCGTTGCGACAACGCGCGCCAGCCGGATACCGCGCCAGGGATCGTGACCGTCTCCCAGCCGCGTTCGTGCATCGCGGTTCTGCCGGCGAAGCGCGCGGGCGTCCACGCGCGCCGGCGCGCGGCCCGACGCGTTCAAGCCCGACCAGCTCGCTGCCGGTCCACAGGATCGCGAAGAGATCGGATGCCCAGGCCATTGCTGCAGGGCTCGACCAGCGGTAAGCGTGATCGCGGTGGCGAGCGCGGCGTCGACCGCGTTGCCGCCCGCGCGCGAGCATCGCGATGCCCGCCTGCGTGGCGAGCGGTTGCGACGTCGCGACCGCGTTGCGCGCGAAGATCGGTTGCCGGCGGGAGGCGTAGGGCAAAGTGCCAGTCGAAGTTCATGCTCGATGAGCGAGTTAGTTGCGTGCACGTACGCTGCTGTCCCGGTGCGTGCGAGCTGCGAAGCGTATGGGGCTCGCCGCCATTCTGTCCAGCGGAGCGCGAGGACCGCGGTGAGCTCGCCGAGCGCGCGAGAAAAAGGGCAGGCCGCACTGGCCTGCCCTTGCGCGCGGTCGCGCGCACGCCGCTGTTAACACGCCGCCCTTCGCGCGCAGTTCCTTGAAGTACTTGTCGAGGTACGCAGCCTGCAGGCGTTGCTGCAGTTGCGGCTTCACTTCCTCGAACGGAGGCACCTTCGCGTCGCGGACGTCCTCGACCAGGATCACGTGGTAGCCGAACTGCGTCTGCACCGGCGTGGCCGTGAACTTGCCCTTCGGCGTGCGCGATCATCGCGTCGCCGAACGGCTTGACGAAGCCGCCGGGCGCGTTCCAGTCGAGATCGCCGCCGCGGTCCTTCGAGCCCGGGTCCTTCGAGCGCGCCTTCGCGAGCTCGTCGAACTTGCCGCCCTTCTGCAGCTGCGCGATGACGTCCTTGGCCTCGTCTTCCTTCTCGACCAGGATGTGCTTGACCTTGTATTCCTTGTCGCCCATCTGCGCCTTGATCTGCGTCGTATTCCTTCCGCAGCGTCGGCTTCGGGAATCGGGTTCTTCTTGATCCAGTCGGTCACGTAGGCGCGGACCAGCACGGTCTGCCCGGCGAGGTCCATCTGCTGCTTGATGTCGGCGTTCTTGTCGAGGTTCGCCTTCTTCGCTTCGCGCACCAGACAGCTCGCGCGTGTTGAGCTCCTCGCGGATCGCGTTGCGCAGCTCCGGGCGTGTCCGGCTGCGCCCTGCGCCATGCGCTCCTTCAGCATGAAGTCGAACTGCTGCCTGCGGGATAGAGCGTCTTGCCGCGTCGCGGCGGTGCGGCAGCGGCGGGCGGCGGGCGCGGCCGCCTTGGGGGCCACGGGTTGCGCCTGCGCGTGCGCCGGCGGCGGCAAGCGCGGCCAGCACCGCGAGGGCTCATTCTGGTTCTGGTCATTGCATACATCCTTTCATCAGGAAGGGAAATTCGTCCGGCGTGTAGGCGCGAATCGCAAGCGCATGCACGGGATGGGGAATCAAGTCGCCGACGCGGTCGAGCACCGGCGCGGTGCCGGGCGAGCGCGTCAAGCCTGCGAACTGCTCGGACACGATCCAGACAGCGAAAAGTGCCCGCCGCCGGCCTGCGGCGCCGGCGTGGCCGGCGTGCTCGGCGGCGCGCTGTCGTCGGCGCAGCTCGAGGGCGACCGGCGCGAGCGGCAGCCAGCCCGGTTCCTGCAGGGTGGCGGCCGCGGCGCGTCATGGCTTGCTGCGGCTATCTCCTGATTTACCGCCGTGATCAAGGCATCCAATGGCACCTGCGTGCACGCAAGGCCAGGCTTTTACATGAGCGTCTTGCTCAACGCCATAAACAACGACGCCGGCACGCCTTTCCCGGCGACATCGCCGACCATAAAGAAAAAGTGATGCTCGTCCAGCATGAAGGCATCGTAGAGGTCCCCGCCGACTTCTTTTGCCGGTTCGAGAAGCGCATGGAACGCCAGGGTTGTCGGGAGACCGGTAATGGCCCATGGCGCCGGCAACAGCCCCATCTGGATATCGCGCGCGGCCTGGGTTCTCCGTCCCTACGGATACGTTCGAGCCGTTCAGCCTCCAACGCGGCTCTGAGTTCTCGCCGTCGACGATTACTGGCGGCAAATCCAGCGGTGAGCAGCACGACCAGCACAAGCGCATTCCCCGCGATAGCAAACAAAGGATCAAACAGGATCTGCGATCTGGCGAAGGCGACCAAAACCGCCAGTGAGCACCAGCGTGGCGCTTCCCAGGAACATGGCTCACCGCCAAAAGCAGGTTGCAGACGTGGAAGCAACTGCGAGCAAGGACCGTCGCCGACAACCACGAAGGCGAGCACCTCCCACCAGGGTGTCGGTGACGGTCGCACGAGCCGGGCACCACTCAGCAGGTTTTCAAGCGTCTGCGCCTGGACTTCCCGCGTCCATATGTGCCGCCACGGGTGTCGCCACAACGTCGGCTAATCCGAGGGCCGTGACACCGATAATGGCGACCCGTGTTCTGCAAGGCATCGGCAGGCGCTTTGCCGTGCAGGATGTCCAGGGCCGAAAGGCGCCGTCCCGTACGACTTGGAGAAATACAAAGCGGCGGCGTCCATCCGGGTCGGTGGGGATGAAGGTATCGCCTAGCTGCACGCCACGCACGCCGTTGCGGTCGGCATGGACGCTGTACAAGGGTTCGCCAACAGCCACGCGCAACAGTTCAAGCCCAAGCGTCGGAGCCAGCTCCCCATGCACGGCCACGAGCAACGGGACGAGGCGCACCACGCCGTCCTTGTCCGGCTCCGTGTTCAGATAGCCACGTCCAGACGCTGCGGCCTCGATTTGGGGGATGTTGGTCACATGCCCGCGCATAGTTTGGGACAGACGTGAGCGGCGTCTCTCCGTGTATCCTCACAGGCGTTTGGTCGTCCACACGGACACTCGTAGGCTTGCTCTCTCGGCGTCCCAGCCCGCCCCACGACCGACGGCGTCCGACGTAGGGTCTCGGCAAGGATGGTGTCATTGGTAGGCAATCCGGCCAGTTCGCGCTGCAATCCCGGGCTGATGTCCGGCCTCTCAGCGATGAACACGCCTGGGCGACAGGCGATCGACTTCCGGCATGATCGATATCAAGCCCCACCGCCAGGGCTCCCAGTTGATGGGTCGCCTCGAGCAGACGCGCTAGACGTGTGCGTGGCCACGGCCACTGTCCCAGGGCGGCAACCACTCTGCCTCATCGATATCAACAATGACGACGTGGAAGCGCCGCTCTACCGCGCCGAGGCAAGACACTGCTGATACGTGTCAAACACGACATGGCGCACTGGCTCCCAGTCGGCGCTCGCCAAGCCACACCTGGCATACCGCCAGCACGACGATGACCATGAGGGCTGCAAGGCGGCCCTGGCCGATAGAACGACCACCTTGCCATCGGCTTCGCAAAGCGATACCCGTAGGAATCGCCATGGTGTGGCTGTCATTTTGCCTGTACACAAAGAAAACCATTCACTGAGGCGGTTGAAGAATTTTCCCTCCATGCTGTCGGCCCTTCCGAGCGAGGACGTCGCCAGAATCCACAGCAACCAGCGAGGCATCAAGAGCAGTTCCTACCGCTATACTGTTCCCTCTCTTTGCGAGGAGAAACTGCTCTGCGCCGACACATCATATCCCTTTCCCACGAGCAACTCACGTCCTTGGACCTTGCATTGGCCGCACCGCCAGCGCCAGCAGCAACGTATAGGCATTGGCAGTGCGACCAGGCCCTGTGGGTCAAGGGGATTGGAGGATGCGGTGCCTGCATGAGGTCTTTGCTCGCCCCTGTCGACGAGACTGTGTTTTCCCGTTCACAACGTGTATAATGCCCGACAACTTTTTGCAGCCGAGGCGTTTGCTGGGATATTTCACAGGCCATCCAGGGCTGTTGCGCCACCTCCTGTACTGGTGGTGCACGTCGCTCCTGGCGGGATGTCATGTGCAGCGCTGGCTGCAGGATCTTTTCTCCTCGTGTCCAAACTCTACACCGTCTAGAAGGAGACTCTCTATGCCACTTGTCACACAGTTTCTCGCCGAACTTATTGGTACCTTTTGGCTGGTCTTCGGGGGTTGTGGGAGTGCGGTGCTGGCCGGAGTGTTCCAGCCTCAGGCTGGTATTGGTCTGCACGGAATTTCCCTGGCGTTTGGCCTGACTGTCCTGACCATGGCGTACGCCATCGGCCACATTTCCGGCGGTCACCTGAACCCGGCGGTGTCGGTGGGCTTATGCCTGGGCCGGCGCTTTCCAGCCAGCAAACTCCTTCCCTACATCGTCGCGCAACTCATCGGGGCCATTATAGCAGGGGCGTCTTATACCTGATCGCCAGTGGTCAGGAGGGGTTCAAGCTGGTCGAGAGCGGTCTGGGGTCGAATGGGTACGGTGCCCACTCGCCTGGGAAGTATGCGCTTGGGGCCGGGTTTGTGGCTGAAGTCGTGCTCACCTTCATGTTCCTGATAATTATCCTGGGAGCCACCGATACGCGAGCGCCGCAGGGATTTGCACCCATTGCTATTGGTCTGGGCCTGACGCTGATTCACCTCATCGGTATTCCGGTCACCGGCGTCTCTGTGAACCCGGCGCGTAGCACCGGCCCAGCCGTGTGGGTTGGCGGCTGGGCTCTCGGCCAGCTCTGGCTGTTCTGGGTGGCCCCACTCATCGGGGCGGTGCTGGCTGGGGTGGTCTACCCATGCATATTTGGTAGTACTGAGGCAGGCAATGCCTGAACGCTGGGTGTCGCGCTCTGGACATGGATAGCAGCGGAGGGGGCTGGGGTGCCAACTCTCGTGACTGGTGCGACAGGCTGTATTGGCTGGCGTGCGCGAGGTCGCCCGTGGCCACCGCCTGCTGGTTGCACAGCATGGCAAGGGTGGGGAGCCGCTATATTTTTGGGATGCTGCAATATGACGCTGCGTGAGGAGTCTACCACCTGGGAGCGGAAATAAGCGGCTCCCTACGGCCTTTTTATTGAACTTTGGCAGAGAAGATCAACATGCTCCACACAGCGGTATGTCGCCGCCAGTCCGGCCATAACCACCCGCTTTGGCCCAGTGATCGCCAAGCGATCCCGACCGCGTTGAAGTCGCGCTCCCGGCACGCGTGGAGACGCCGGTAGCACGGCGTAGAGTTTGACGGTAGTGGTGCCGATCTCACCGGCAGGGTGAGGTGAAACCCAGGCGTGTATTCCTTGGAAATCGTTGTTCTGCACACGCCGTCGGTGGTCGTGCGCCCGGCCGGTGTAGTGCGTGCCGTTCACGCCAGCCCACACCCCGGCACCAAAGGTGTAGATGAGGTGTCCTGCCTGAGCAGCGTGGGGGAGCCTCGCTCGCGGCTCTTGCCACCGAAAAAAGATCGTCGTTGGTCGTGTGAAAGTGACGCCCGCGGCGAGCGCTCGCAAGCGTCAATGGCCCCCAGGCCTGCGGAGATCCCGAGTTCCGGCTTGATCGGACCAGCGGTTAGTGCCGATGTTCACGAGAGCTTGGCGGCGTGGGTTGAGCGGGGGCACGTGCAGGCGGTAGTTGCTTCCACCGACAGAGCCAGCCGCCGTCCTTCGGTCCTGACCAGACGCGCCCATGCGGTGCTGTCCGAAGCCGGGGTCGTGGAGCGTGCATCTGCGGAACCAGCTCGGGTACCGCACGGTCCCGGTCGGGATCCAACAGGCGCACCTCGAAGAACACGTTTCTGGCCGTGGACCGGATGACGATGTAACCCTCCCGCCTTGGGATCTCCTGGCCGCAGGCCTAAAATCAGGTGTTTTTACCGCCCTCGCGCTTGTCAGGACCGACAACCCCGAGATCGGTGAGAGCGCCGCCAGGCGTCCAGCATCGTCTCCGGCCATGAAGCCCCTTCAGGATCTGAAGACCAGCGGGCCGCTTCGCGGATTGCAAGGCACCGCGCCTGCGCCACCATGCCGAAGCGCATTCTGCATAGCCAGGCAGACCCATCTTCGGGTCCACCCATCCCGCTGTCGACCTGGCCGCGCCGCTGCCCACGCGATGGAATCGGTAGCGCAGCGCATGTGCGCGAGGACGCGGGCTTCACACCCTACGCATGGACAGTCCCAACCAGCCGTCGAGCGGCGCACTCTGGCTGCACAGCGGCGGGGATCCCCCGCTGCTCCAGGCGCGCCTGAGTGAGGCGTTACGATACGTGGCGAGAAAGGCTTGGGCGTCCTCCGTGAGCATGGTGAACGCCACACCGCTTCGCTGGACGCGCACGCCAGGACTTTGGCGTAGGCCTCGTGCGCAGTGTGACCCGGTCGCTCCAGCAGCACCTTGAGGTTGTCGTGCACCGCCACCTCGCCGTCGAGCACCACGGTGGCGGACGCAGAGGCCCACCGCCGTCATCTGCCCGGCAATGCCGACCGCAGACACGGCTTTGCCGTGCATGACGATAGCAGGTCATGAGCGAGCGGGGCGCTGAGCGGGGTCAAGACCTCTCCTGGGGTTTGTCCCGTAACGCCACCCGATACGGACCCGCCATCCCACGGATGTCGATACAACGTGAGAGGCTGCTCCACGCCCTGAACTGCACCTCGATGGTCCCCTGCACGCCCACCACGTCGTGCACCCGTGCGTACAGCGCGGGACTGATCAGAATCTGCCCACTCACGGTATACGATTCGATCGCGGTACGCGGTGATTGATCAGCGCTCCCCATGGCGCCATACTTGGTGCGCTGTTCGAGAGCCGATATTCCCGACAATCACCGCGCCCATGTTGATCCCAATCCCCATCGCGAGTGCTGGCAAGCCGAGGCGGCGCTGCTCGGCATTCACCTCGGCCATGGCGTTTTGCATCGCAATGGCGCACGCCACGGCGCGTTCCGGGTCGTCACCGCCGCCAACGGTGCCCCAAAAAGGCCAGGATGCCGTCCCCTGAAACTCGTCCACCGTGCCGCGATAGCGGGTAATGACGATCGATCATGCGCGCCGAGGTAGCGATTCGTGATCTGCACCACCGTGTGGGGATCGAGGCGCGCCACCATGGAGGGAAAAGCCTCGCAGATCGGACACCAGCATGGTGAGATCGCGGAGTTCGCCGCCGAGTCCGCAAGCCGTCCGGGGATGCGAGCAAGGCGTGCACCACGTCCGTGCTGAGATAGCGGCCAAACGTAGCGCTTGATAAAATCCCGATCTTTCAAGCCCGCGGCCATGTGATTGAAAGCTCGAGTTCACCAGGCCGACTTCGTCCCGGCTCGGAATGGCGAGCCGGTAGTTGTAATCGCCGTCCAGGATGGCGTTGGCACCCGTGGCCAGGCGCAGGATGGGACGCGTGATGATGCGGCTGATCAGGACGACCACTCCCCCCAACACCCTGACGTCAGCAGCGCCCACCCCGAAAATGAGACTGAGCGTCTGCAGCGGGTGTTGGACCCTCGGCATAACGCGGCAGGTGGAAGACCAAGAACCACGCGGTGCTGGGGATACGACGATAAGCGTATAAGTGCGCCGCGAGCAATACGTA
>ERZ1370068.4841-contig-3894_pt1 | contig 24205 bp, 23 predicted proteins | sample MGYA00561227_ERZ1370068 | MGnify/ENA primary metagenome ERZ1370068 (study PRJEB38410, sample SAMEA6850437) | metagenome | study: Metagenomic assessment of the ecological functions of the soil: analysis of the soil microbiota associated with the...
TCCTGCGGGGCGAGGTGGCGAGATCCCGCGGCGCCGCCGTCCGGCTGCTATTTCCGCATCCGCGCTGTCCGCACGCGATCGACGTGTGCCGGACAGAGGCGCCGGCCTGGCAGGAAATCTCCCGCGGCCACACTTCGTCGGCTGTCATCGGGCCCACGAGCTGCAGCTCGCGGGCGTCGAGTGACGCCGCCTGGCTTAATCCGTAGTTCCTATATCCCGCTGAAGTCCTCGCCGACCTTGATGTTGGGGTATTGCTTGACGCTGCGTTCATATTCGATGATGACCTTGAAACTCGGCGCCAGCAGCGCGCCGTTGGTCAGATCGGTCCACCACAGATTGGAATCCTCGTGGGGATCGCTGCTCAGGTCGAACATCATCGGAAGCTGTGGCTTGATGTAGCCACTATTGATCGCGGGCGAGGGACTGTCGACCGTGTACCGGAAGATCGTCTTGATGACCTTCCACTTTATGGACATCAATTCGCCGTCGTTACCAAAGAACATATAGCTGTCGCGGCCGGTCGTATCGCGCTTGCCCAGCATGAAGGCCGAGGCATCCACGCCGTCGATCGGTCGATCCTTCGGCACCCGATTCGACGCACCCACCATCCCGGCCACCGTCGGCAGCCAGTCCACCGCCGCGAGCATCTGTTCCGTGACGACACCGGCCGGGACCTTGCCGGGCCAGCGGATCATGGCAGGCACCCGCATGCTGCCCTCGAACGGCGTGTTGAAGAAATCGCCGCGCCAGGGTCCATTCGAACCTGGCCCGGTTTGCGGGATCGCCCCGCCGCCCGCGTTGTCGCTGCTCAGGATGAAGATCGTGTTGTCGTCGACGCCCGCTTCCTTGACGGCATCCAGGACCTGACCGACGCGGTAGTCCATCTCGGCGATGATGTCGGCGAACAGTCCGCTGCGCTGGGTGGACTTGCTGACGAAATTCGGGTTGCCCATCATCGGCGGGTGCATCTCGGAGTAGCCCACGTAGACGAAGAAGGGCTTCTTCGCCGCCGCGTTGCGCTTGATGAACTCGACCGTCTTCGGGATGACGTACTGCTCGTCCACGATCGGCCGCACCTTCAGGTCAAGCGGCATCACCGGCTTGGACGGCTGGCCCTTCTTTCCCTCCCAGATCATCGGCACCGGCACGCCGGTCTCCTTGAACAGCGACCACGCGGTATAGCCCGACTCGTCCCAGCTGTTCATGATGCCCCACCACTCGTCGTAGCCTTGATCGTTCGGCAGCCGTCCTTGGCGTGTCGCCCAGGTGCCACTTGCCGAACAACGCGGTGGCATAGCCGGCGTCGGAGAGCAGCTCGGCGATGGTGTATTCCCACGGGGCCATCCCAGCCTTCCCTGCCCGGGAAACGGGACCGTGTAGGTGCCCGAGCGAACCGGATGCCGCCCGGTATGGATAGCCGAGCGCGACGGCGTGCACTGAACCTCGACGTTGTAGTTGTTGAAGCGAATGCCCTCGCCGGCCAGCTTGTCGATGCGCGGCGTGGGTACCGTTCCGCCGTACACCCCGAAATTTCCCCAGCCGACGTTGTCCACCAGAATGAACACCACGTTGGGCTTCTTCTCCTGCGCCAGCGCCGGCGAGGGCGGCAAACATCGTTGCACCGATCAAGGCGCAACCGAGGGCACGCAGACTCTTGCCTAGTTTCATGGTGCCTCCTTCAGGTGATAGTGATTAGGCGGGGTGAACGCCGGCGCCTCATGTGCGGCGCAGGCTGTCAGACTGCCAGCGCGCGGTCTATAGGATCTTGGGCCTATGCCATCATGCCCGCGTCGCCCCCCTGGAGCAAGGGAGAATCCCCCGTTCAGGCGACGTCGCGCTGGCGCGCGGCGTTGTAGTTGGCGTCGTACCGCCAATCGAGGTACGCCGCGTAGGTGATCGGCGCGTAGCGCGGCGGGTTGCCGGGTCCCTGGCAGGTCGAGAGACACGCGATCTCGGTGTCGAGGTGCGGTCCCATGAAGTAGGGGATCGCGTAGCGCGGACGGCCCACCGGGGGGCAGGGCACGGTGCGGCGTGGATTTGAACCGGTGGTTCGTCCAGCGTTGCATCATGTCGCCCGAGTTCACCGCGAAGGAGCCGGGCATAAAGGGCACGTCGACCCACGCCCCGTCCGGCATCCGCACCTGGAGGCCGGGCACCTCGGTCTGCGCGAGAAAGGTCATGAAGTTCGCGTCTGTGTGCGGCGCGATGCCGAACTGGTTCGCCTCGGCCGCCACCGGCGGATAGTGCGTGAGCCGGAAGCTGAACTGACTCTCCGCGAAGGCCTCGTCGAACGTCTCGGTCGGCAAGTCGAGCGCCGTCGCGCAGAGCGGCAGGATCTTCCGGCCGAGCGCGTCCACGGCGCTCGGTGTAGGCGAGCACCGCTGCGCGAAAGCCCGGCAGATCCGCCGGCCACTGATTCGGCCCGGCGAAGCGCCGTTTCGCGCGCACCAGTGGATCGTCGGGCCCGCGCTCGCGCTTGACGAAGAACGCCTCGTTCAGGTCGGGCTTGTCGTTGGCGTTCACGTCCGAGGTCCACACCGCGTAGCGCCCGAGCATCATGTAGCCGTTGTTGTGCTCGTTCATGCGCAGGGCGAGCTTGGCGTCCATGGGCTGGGCGTGGAAGCGCCGGGCCTGGGCGAACGTGTCGTCGATCAGCGTCTGCGAGATCCCGTGGTTCACGACGACGAAGAAGCCGACATCGCGCAGGGCGCCGCCGATTTCGGCCGCGGCGGCGGTGGCCGCGCCCGGCCGCGCCGAGAGATAGGGGCCGAGATCGATCACCGGGATCATGACGATGAGATAGCACCGTCCGATGCCTTTGACAACGACGGCGTCGGGAGTTACGGTGCCCGCGCACGGAGGTGAGCCATGGCGCACGGCAGGTTCAAGGTCCTCGACAGCGACATCCACATCATCGAGCCCCCTGACCTCTGGCAGCGGTACATCGATCCCGTCTTTCGCGACAAGGCGCCCGTCGGCCTCACGGAGGACGAGGGCGACCTGCGGCTCGCCCACGCCGGCAAGCCCTGGGGACGGGTCTCGGGCGTCGACGCGGATCGCGGCCGGCGCCGCCAGGGGCGTAACTACGCCCTCAACCAGGAGCGCTGGCGGCCGTACGCGGAGCGCGGCTGGACGTCGAAGGTCCAGCTCGAGGCGATGGACATCGAGGGCATCGACGTCGCGGTGGTCTATCCCTCGCGCGGGCTCTTCGCCCTGACCGTCCCGGACATGGAGCCGCGGCTCGCCGCGGCCATGGCGCGCGCGTACAACGACTGGCTCTACGCGTTTTGCCAGGAGAACCCGGAGCGCCTGATCGGCGCCGGCATGATCTCGCCGTTCGACGTCAACGACGCCGTGGCGGAGACGCGCCGGTGCGTGCGCGAGCTCGGCTTCCGGGGCATGTTCCTGCGGCCGAACGAGGTGAACGGACGCAACTGGCACGACCCGTACTACGAGCCGCTCTGGGCCGCGCTCGAGGAGCTGGAAGTGCCCGCTGGGCTTCCACGAGGGCTCGGGCTCCCAGCTCCGGCAGGTCGGCGAGCAGTTCGGCGCCAACACGATGCTGAAGCACATCTACTCCCATCCGGTCGAAATGATGCTGACCACCGGCGCCTTCTGCGCGGGCGGCATCCTCGAGCGCCATCCGCGGCTGCGCGTGGCGTTCCTGGAGGGCAACTGCAGCTGGGTGCCGTTCTTGCTCTGGCGCATGGACGAGCACTGGGAGTGGCTCGGCGACATCTACGCGAAGGAGCTGACGATGGCGCCCAGCGCGCTACTTCAAGCGGCAGTGCTTCGTGTCGGTCGAGTGCGACGAGGAGCCGGTGCGGCACGTCATCGACGCGATCGGCGACGACCGGATCGTCTTCTCGACCGACTTCCCGCACGGCGACTCGAAGTTCCCGCGGGCGGTGGAGTCGTTCCTGACGCTGCCGATCTCCGAGGAGAGCAAGCGCAAGATCCTGTGGGACAACTGCGCCGCTTACTACGGACTTCGATCCTGACGCGAGGAGGGTGCGATGACCGAGTACAAGCTCATCTCGGCCGATTCCCACATCGTCGAGCCGCCGGACCTGTACGCGAACCGGATCGAGCCGCGGTTCCGTGACCGCGCGCCGCGGATGGAGCGCGATGGAGACGCCCGACGGGCCGCAAGTACGACGCGTGGTTCATCGACGGCCGGCAGGCCGGGACGCTGGGCGCCGTGATGCAGGCGGGCCAGCGGTTCGAGGATCCGTCCAACATCGACTTCCTGGGCATCTGGGAGGACGTCCGGCTCGGCGCCTACGATCCGCAGGCGATGGTCAAAGAGAACGAGATGGACGGCGTCTGGGGCGCGTGCCTGCAGCCGAGCCAGGGCCTCTTCTGGTACCGCATCCCGGACAGCGGCCTGCTGACCGCCATCTGCCGCGTCTACAACGACTGGATCGCGGAGTTCTGCAAGCCCTTCCCGATCGCCTCAAGGGCATCGCCATGCTCAACGTGGACGACGTCGAGGAGGCCTGCGCTGGAGCTGGAGCGCTGCGCGAAGCTCGGCCTGGTCGGGGCGTTCATCCCGGTCTCGCCGCTGGCCGACGCGGCCGTACCGCCACCCGATCTACGACCGCCTCTGGTGGACCGCGCAGGACGTCGGGATGCCGCTGCTCCTGCACATCGGCACGCCGCGCGGCGGCGATTCCCGGCTGCGAGTTCACCGATGGACCTCAGCGAGCTCACCGGCGCCGGCCGGTCCACCACGGACTACTGGGTGCGCTACTCGCTGTCGGCGATGCTCTTCGCCGGCGTCTTCGATCGCGCCCCGAAGCTGAAGGTCGGCTCGGTCGAGCACGAGGCCGCGTGGATTCCTCACTGGCTCAAGCAGATGGACTTCACGTATCGCGAGCGGCCGGTGTTCACGCGGGGCTGGCGGTCGCGCGAAGGGATGCTGCCGAGCGAGTACTGGCGCCGCAACATGTTCGTGGAGTTCATGGAGGACGACCTCGGCGTCCAGCTCCGCGACGCGATCGGCGTCGACAACATGCTCTGGGGCAGCGACTTTCCCACATGCCGAGTCGACCTGGCCGAAGTCCCGCGACTTCCTCGCAGCGCATCTTCGCCGGCGTCCCCGAGGCGGATCTGCGCAAGGTCACCTCGGAGAACGCCGCGCGGATGTTCGGCTTCAAGCTGAACTAGGCCGGTCGCCCGAGCGCCCGCGGCATGCTCGAAGGCTTCGTTCCGGTCGCCGCCGCCTCCGAGCTGCCGCCGGGCGCGATGAAGCGCGTCGTGGTCGGCGGCGAGCGCACGCTCGTCGTGAACGTCGGCGGCGACTTCTACGCCCTCCGCGACGTCTGCGGTCACGCGGCGAGCGCCCCTCTCGACGGGCGACCTCGTCGGCTACGTGATCGAGTGTCCGCTGCACTACGCCTGCTTCGACGTTCGCACCGGCAAGCTCTCAGCGGGCCCGTCTCGGGGGACGTGGCCACGTATCAGGTGCGAGTGGAAGGGGACACGGTCTACGTGAAGCGGTAGATCAGTTGATGACGCGGCACCGGGTGAACGCTGGTTCACGCGATGCGGAAGCCCTCGCGACCCTGCCGGTCCTGCTCGTGCTGGTGGGTGCCGCCGGCCTCGGCGCCGACGGTGCCGGCGACGCGCTCGGCCGCGGGCTCCTCGGCCGTCCAGAGCATGGCGGGCTGCTATCTGGTGGATTACAGCTACGTCGAGGTCGAGAGCCTCAAGCCCGGATACACGCGCGACGCACGCGTGTACGACGTGAACCGGGACAAGTCGGCCAAGGAGTGGATCACCGCCGAGACGCTCTCGCCGCGCCGCGTGCGCCTGCAGCGCATCCTGTTCCTCACCGATCTCGGCGGCGCCATCCGCGACGGAAGCCTGATCAAGCATCAGTCCGAGGACTGGGAGTACGACGCGCCGTTCCTGTACGAGTTCGTCGCGCCCCGGAGCTGGCAGGTGCGCGATCTGAAGGCGACGCCGGGACTGTGGACCCGCCGGGTCACGAATCTCGACGACGGCCCGCGCTACCAGTGCGCGGCGCGCTGGACGACGGACACGGCCTATCCCGAGTGGTCGTGCTCGAGCTACGCGCCGATTCCGGGCCGTGAGACCCGCGACATGCGGCGCTCGGACTACGACACGCTCGACCGGACCACCCGCATCATCACGTACGGCCAGAGCTGGCTCGAGCGGCAGGACAACGTCAAGACCATCCACCGCGACGGCGTGCGATCGCCGCTGGCCCGCGAGGTCGGGCAAGAACTGGTCGGTGAGGCTCCCGGATGGCGAGTGCGCGGCGGCTCGGGCCTTCGCCGCCGCGCGCCAGGCATTCTGGAGCCTTGTGCGGGAGGTCTGGGACGGCGTTCTCACCGGGACCGCGCCGTTCGTGGAGACGGCGCCGCCCGGCCAGCCGCCGCGCTTCGTGAAGATGTACGCGGTCGAGGAAGACTACGTCGGCCGCGATCTCTCCGACGCCCTCGGTCAGGCGCGCGGCCCGCGATCGCATCCTGAACGTGATCGACGCGTATCGCGCCCGCGTAGCGGCGCCCGTGGCTGACGGGCACCCGCATCGGCGGGTGCCCGTCGTCGCAGGATGCGAGCGCTAGCGGATCTGCTTGTGCGTGAACTCGATGATCAGCTCGAGCGCGCGGGTCGAGTTCGGCGAGCCGACCTTCCGCATGATGAAGCCCTGGCCCTCGCCCTGGAACAGCTCGAGGTCGACGACACCGCCCGCCTTGCGATAGGCGGCCACGAAGCGATCGAGATGCGGCCGCGGATGCGCGCCGTCGTCGGTGCCCTGCAGGTAAAGCGACGGGCGGCAGCTGCACCTTCTCGCCACGCTCCAGCGCGCTGGCCGGCGCGCCCTCGTCCATCGCCTCCTCGGTCTTCCAGTACGCGCGTCGTGGCACGGGATGAGCTCGTCGGGATTCACGGGGACGGTCCCCCTTGGCCTTCAGGTCCTTCGCGTAGCGATACCGGCCGAGCGGATCGATGACGGGCGACGTCATGATCACGCCGCGCACGGTCGCGTCGAGGGCCGGCGCGCCCGGCAGCGGCAGCGCGCCGTAGCGCGGGTCGAACGGCCGCATCGCTAGCAGCATCGCCTGGTGCCCGCCGCTCGAGTTGCCCATGGAACCCACCATCTCGGCCGCGCCCGCCCAGCTCCGCCGCCCGCGACTTGATCCAGCGAATGCCGTAGTGGATGTCCTGGAACGACGCGGGATAGGGCGCCGCCGGCGGCTGCCGCCAGTCGAGCGTGGCCACGATCACGCCGCTCTTGGCGAGCGCCTCGTGGATCACCTTGTCCCCGTGACGATCCGAGCGACACCAGGCGCCCCCGTGGAGCTCGACCATGATCGGGAAAGGGCCCAGTGCCCTGCGGCCGATAGATGGTCGCCAGGTAGGGCGTGTTCCCGTGACGGAGGTACTCGACGTCCTCGACCTTGACCTCGTAGCTCATGCTGGTCTCCTTATTGAGGCGCCTCTATTGGCGGGCAACCGTCCCGCACCCCGGTCCGGCGTCAAGCATCCGCCGCCCGGTAGAGTATCCCGTCCGGCAGGCCGAAGCTAAGCCGGTCCGCGCGGGACCGGCCAGCCCGATCATTCTTGAGAATCATCCGAGGCGACGTCGAGCCCGTGACAGCTGGTGACTCAGTGTCGCTCCGTGAACGATGCCCGTGGAAGCCCCATCGCGCAAAGTCGCCGGAATCCCGGCCAAGGTAGGTCTGGCACTGGCGCCTGCTCGCAGGACAGCGCCATGAAGACCTCGCCATCGCGCCGCGCGTTCGTGCTGGGGATGCTCGCGCTCGGCCTGCCCGCTCGGTCGATCGCACAGGGGTTTCCGGACGGCCTCCGCGATGTCTTCGGCCCGCGCTTTGGCGCCCAGCCGAGCCTCGGCTCGGCGCGACCGCGGCGACGCGGCACGGGCGCCGGGGATCGGTTGCGCCACTGGAACGAAGTGGCGATCGACACGAGCGGCGTCGACCACACGCCGCCACCGCCGGGCGACCCGCGCGTCTTCGGCGAGCAGCTGGGACCCGGGCGATCCAGTCGGGCCATGGCGATCGTGCATATCGCCCTCTTCGACGCGATGAACGCGATCGTCGGCGGGTGTCAGAGCTATTCCGGGCTTCGTCCCGCCCCTGCCGAAACGTCGGCTGCGGCCGCCATCGCGCTGGCCGCGCACGACACGCTGATCCGTCTCTTACCCGTCCCAGGCGGCCGCGCTCGACGATCTGCTCGTCGAGGACCTGAGCGGCCATCCCGGAGGGGGCGCGCCAAGGTCAACGGGATCAAGCTCGGGCGCGCAGCGGCCGGCGCGATCCTCGCGCGGCGTGTTGACGACGGTTCTCGGCACCCAGAGCCTCACGTCGGAGTCGACTTCATCACGAGCGACGCGCCGGGCAAGTGGCGCCAGGATCCGATCAGCCTGAGCCCGCTCTGCGCTCGGCGCGCACTGGGGCGAGGTCGCGCCGTTCGTGCTCCGCTCGGGCGATCAGTTCCGGGTGCCGCCGCCACCCGATCTGGACAGCCGCGCATACGCGGTCGCGTTCAAGGAGGTGAAGGCGCTCGGGGGCGACGGCGTGATCACCCGACCGCGCGCACCGCCGACCAGACCGTTACCGGCATCTTCTGGGCATACGACGGCACGCCGAGTCTCTGCGCCCCGCCCCGGCTGTACAACCAGATCGTGATGCACATTGCCGAGCAGCGGAAGACCGGCCCGATGGAGCTGGCACGCCTCCTGGCCCTGATCAACGTGGCCATGGCCGACGCTGGGATCGCCATCTGGGAGTCGAAGTACTACTACGAGTTCTGGCGCCCGGTCACCGGCATTCGCGAGCCCGACGGCAATCGGAGCATGCCGCAAGATCCCACGTACTTCCTCTCGGCGCGCCCGCCAGTAACCTCAACGGACCGAACTTCACACCGCCGTTTCCCGCCTACCCGTCCGGCCACGCCGGGTTCGGGGGCGCACTGTTCCAGATCTTGCGCCATTTCTACGGGACCGATCGCATCCCGTTCACGTTCGTTTCGGACGAGTTCAACGGCGAGACACGCGACAACGACGGCAACGTGCGCCCGCTCGATATCGAAGAGCTTCTCGACGCTCTCCGAAGCCGAGGAGGAGAACGGCCAGAGCCGCATCTACCTGGGGATCCACTGGGCCTTCGACAAGACGGAAGGCATCGCGCAGGGCCGGCGCGTCGCGGACTACGTGTTCGGCAACGCGTTCGCAGCCGCGCCTCGTTAGCGCGCGTCCAGCGTTGGGTCGAGAATGACCTTGCCGAGCGGCGCGTTCGACTCGACGAGCCGGTGCGCGGCCGCCGCCTCGCTGAGCGGCAGGATGCGATCGACCAGGATCTTGAGCTTGCCGCCGGCGCGCGAGCTCGAACGACCGCTCCAGGTCTTCCCGGCCGTCCGCCCCCAGTCCGCTGATGACCCGTAGGCCGCTGCTGATAGAGGCGTCGTACGTCCAGCGTGACGAACCCGCCGCCGTGGGCGCCGACGGTTACGAGCCGGCCTCCGGGCGCCAGGGCGTTGAAGGCGCCCGGCCAGCAGCGCGGGTCGCCGATGTTCTGAACACGACGTCGGCGCCGTGCGCCTGCCGTGATCCGCTTCACCTCGGCGTCGAGGGCGAGCCGGCGATAGTTCACTCCAGCGTCCGCGCCGAGCGCCACGGCCGCCTCGACGCGCGGGTCGGTGCCGGCGGCAGCGATCACCCGCGCCCCAGGCTCTTCGCGACTGCACGAGGCGCGCTGCGCCAGCCGCCGGCGGCGCCCATGACTCAGCGCCCAGTCCCTGGGCTTGAGCTCGGCCAGATGGCACTCGCCGAAGGCCAGCGGGAAGCGACGCGCGATCACCGTCGCGTCCGCAAACGAGACCTCGGCGGGCACGGCCACGCAGCTCGTGGCGGGCAGGCGCAGATACCCGCATAGCCGCCCCAGCACTGCACGCCGAGCATCTTGCGCGCGACACAGCGGCGGTGATCGCCCGCGGCGCAGTGGGCGCAAGTCCCGCACCCGACGAAGCCGAAGGCCGCGACGCGATCGCCGCATCTTCACTGGATCGGCGTCGGAGCCCACGGCCACCACCGTGCCCGACGGATCGCAGCCCATGACCAGGGGCAAGGTCACGCCGTAGTTCCCGCCGTCCTGGCGCACCTGCAGGTCGAGCGTGCGGTTGACGGAGACCGCGTGCACCCGAACGAGCACCTCGCCCGGGCCCGGCGCGGGCGTCGGGACCTCTTCCCATCGCAGGACGTCGGGGCCGCCGAACTCCCGAAGGACGATCGCTTTCAGGACGCCTCCCGCCAGGTTATTGTGAGCCCCTATGATAGCCTCGGCCGACGTCGTCGTGATCGGCTCCGAGCCTTCGGCGCCAGCGCGCGCGTACCACCTGGCGCGCCGGGGCGTCCGCGTGGCGGTGCTCGAGCGCGCCGCGCTCGCCGCGCAGACCTCGCCGCGCGCCGCCGGCCTCTCGAGCCAGGTCCGCGCCACCCCGGCCCTCACCCGGCTCGCGCAGCGGGCTGTGGCGAAGCTGGCGGCGTTCGCCGACGAGACCGGCCAGCCCTCCGCTTCACGCAGAGCGGCGCCCTGAAGATCGCGCGTGACCGAGCGCGACGCCGAGCAGCTCGCGCGCGAGGTGGCGCGGGGCACAGCCGCCGGCGTGCCGATCGAGCTCGTCTCGGTCGCAGAGGCGCTGGCGGCGGCTGCCGATCCTGGGCGAGCGCGGCATCGTCGCGGTGACGTGGAGCCTGACCGACTGCAACGTCGAGCCGTCCGAGCTGCCGATCGGCTACTGCCGGGCCGCCGAGAAGCTCGGCGCGTGCTGCTCCCGCAGACGCCGGCCACCGGCTTCGACCTCGATGCGCGAGGTGTGGAGGGCGTGCGAACGCCGCGCGGCACGATCCGCACGCGCGCCGTGCGTCGATGCCGCCGGCGCGTGGGCCCGGCTCGTCGCCGGCGGCTCGGCGGGCGCTGCCGGTCGTGCCGCACCCGCCATCAGCTGCCTGATCACCGAGCCTGATCGCCGGCGTCGGGCCCGAGTTCCCGATCGCCCGGTCGATCGACGCCAACGTCTACGTGCGGCACGAGCGCGGCGGCCTCATGCTGGGCGGGTACGAGGCCGACCCGCTCCAGCTCGAGGCGGCGACGCTGCCGCCGTCGTTCGATGCATGGCGGATCTGCCGCTCGACATCGAGGTGCTGTGGCGGCTCGCGCGGAGCGTGCAGCGAGCAATTCCCGATCTTCCAGGACCCGACGATCCGCGTGGCCGAGCACCGCGGCGGGCTGCCGACGCTCACCACGGACGACCGCTATCTCGTCGGGCCGCTGCCCGGCGTGGCCGGCGCGTGGGTCATGAGCGGCTGCTGCGTCGGCGGCTCAGCGTGTCGCCCGCGCTCGGCGAGGCGATCGCGGAGTGGATCCTCGACGGGAGGCCGTCGCTCGATCTCGCGGAGATTTCCCAGCGCGCTTCGCCGGGCTCCTCACCGACGAGATCGAGCTGCGCGAGCGCTGCCGCCGCGCCTACGCGACCCACTCATCGCGCGGGCGCCGGCGACAACCTGACCTAGGCCGGCGCTTGCGGCCGGCGTAGATCTCCTGCATCTCCTTCTCGGCCCAGGCGATCGCCTGATCGGCGCGTCATCTTGCCCGTCGCGCGCTGCGCGAACATGTCGGGAATGATGTACAGGTCGAGCACCTGCTGGGACGCCGCGGTCGTCGGACCCGGCCAGGAGGGCGGCACCGATGACCTTGGCGACTTCGGGATGAACCGGTACTGCTTGTCGCTCTTGTACACGGCGTGCTTGGTCAGGTTCGACAGGAACGGCATGTTGAACCCGCGCCCGGCCTCCACCCACTTGCTCAGGTTGTCGGGCTGGAAGTGGTAGCGCAGGAAGTCCTTGGCGAGATCCTGGTTCTTCGAGAAGTTCCAGATTCCGACGCACCAGTAGCCGGTCGTCGCCTTCCGGTCCACCGGACCGCGCGGCGTGTTGATGTGGTCGATGACCTCCGCGATCTCGCGCTGCGTCCCCGGTATCAGGACCTTGTCCTTCTTGGCCGATTCATACGCGCTGATCGGGTTGTGGATCGCGATGCATTTGCCGGCATTGAGGCAGCGGTTGTTGCTGGCGTCGTCCCACGCCAGCACCTCCCGGTCCATGGCCTCGGTGTACAGGCGCTTGACGAAATCCATCGCCTGTCGCGTCTCCTTCGAGTTGATCGTGACCGGTCCGGCCGTCCTTGGCGACGTAGGATCCGCCGTAGGACCAGAGGATCGAGAGCAGCGTCACGTTGGCGTCGGCGCTGTGGCCGAGCGCGGTGCCGAACGGATGTCCGATCGCCTTGCCCTTCTTGCCGACCCGCAGCCAGTCCTCCCAGGTGTCGGGGTTCTTCTCGCCGAGCTGCTCCGAGCAGGTCGGTTCGCACCGCCATCGGGAAGGGCGGCATCCACCAGGGGAGAAGCTTCCACTTGCCGCGGATCAGGTAGTCGTTCGGGTTCAGCCACCCGCCGTTCTTGGGCGCGACGTCGGTGGCGACGTCGTTGAGATCGGCCAGATAGTCGAAGTAGAGATCGGCGTCGCCGAGGCCGGGACCGAGCGCGGTGAGGTCGTGACCGGAGCGCGCCTGGACCTCGGAGGCCTTCTTGGTCACGAGCTGAAGGTGCGCGATGATGTCGAGCCGCACCTTGACCTTGTTGGTCGCGCCCCACTCGTCGAGCTGGCGCTTGAGCTCCTTGTCGGTGTCCGGCACGAAGCTCGCGACGGTCAGGAAGGTGCAGCTCACGGCTCTGGCGCGAAGGCCGGAGCCTGGCCCGAGGCCAGGACGCCGGCGACGCCGGCGCCGGTCGTGCCGAGGAATTGACGACGGCTCACGCGCGCGAATCGCGGACGGTCGGAGCACTGGATCTCGCCATGGTTCGCCTCCCTATTTGACGGCGCCCGCCGTCAGGCCCGAGACGTAGTAGTCCAGGAAGAAGACGTACGCGACCACGATCGGGAGCGAGCCGATGCAGGCCCCGCCATCAGCCCGCCCCAGTAGTAGATGTCGCCCCGGATCAGCTCGGAGAAGACGCCGACGGTCATCGTCTTCAGCTCGGCCGGCGAGACGAAGACCAGCGCGTACAGGAACTCGTTCCACGACAGCGTGAAGGCGAAGAGGGCGGCGCAGATGACGCCCGGCACCGCCACCGGGAGCAGGATCTTCAGCATGGTCTGCAGCCGGTTGCACCCGTCGAGCATGGCGCACTCCTCGATCTCCTTCGGCACCGTGCGGAAGTAACCCATGAGGAGCCAGGTGCAGAAGGGGACGAGAAACGTCGGATACGTGACCACGAGCGCCCAGAGACTGTCGGAAAGCCCGAGCCGCGCCACCACGGTGCTGAGGGGCAGGAACAGGAGCGACGGCGGCACCAGGTACGTGACGAAGATGGCCACGCCGAACGAAGTCGCGCCCGGGAACTTGAGGCGCGCCAGCGGATAGGCCGCGAGCACCCCGAGCACGACGGAGATCACGGTCGCCGCCAGGCTCGACCATCAGGCTGTTCAGGAACCAGCTCCAGAAGAGCGTGTCCTTCGAGAGCAGCTCGTAGTGGCCGAAGGTGACGCCGCGCCCGATCAGGAAGGGCACCGCGTTGACGTCGTACAGCTCGGCGTTCTTCTTGAAGGACGTGACCAGCATGAAGTAGAGGGGAAACAACGCGAAGAGCACGAACGGCATGACCGGGCACGTACAGGGTGAACACGGACCGGTTGCGCCGGGCCCACCGCGCCGCGCTATTCATAGGTCGTCGCTCGCCGGACCATCCGGAGCTGCACGAAGACCACGATCAGGAGGATCGGGAAGAGGAACAGCGAGACGGCCGCCCCTGCGAGATCTGTCCGCCCTGCAGGCCGAGGGCGAACGAGTACGTGGCGAAGAGGTGCGTCATGTTCATCGGCCCGCCCTTGGTCAGGACGTAGACGATGTTGAAGTCGGCCAGCGTGAAGATCGCGGAGAACAGGATGACCACCGCCCAGCACGGGCTTGAGGAGGGGGACGGTGACGTGCCAGAAGCGGCCGATCGGCCCGGCGCCGTCCGACTCGGCCGCCTCGTACAGCTCGCGCGGGATGGCGACCAGGCCGGCCAGGATGGTGATGGCGAAGAACGGCAGGCCGCGCCAGGTGTTGACCAGGATCACCGTGAACATGGCCAGGTACGGATCCGACAGCCAGGGAATGTCGCGATTGACGATGTGCAGGCTCTGAGGGTCCAGTTCACGACGCTGTAGAGCGGCTCGAACATCCACCACCACACCAGCGTGCTCAGCGCGGTGGGCACGATGAACGGCAACAGCACCGCGCCGCGAATCAGGCGCTTGAATCGTCCGATGCGGAACAGCAGGAGCGCCAGCGCCATCCCGAAGACCGTCTTGGCCCCGAGCGCCGCCGCGGTGAAGACGATGGAGTTCTGCAGCGTCTGGAGAAAGATCGAGCTGCGTGAGGAGCCGCTGAAAGTTCTCGAGGCCGACGAAGGATCCGGTTTCGCCGATGCGCGCGTCGCTCAGGCTGAGCCAGACCGACAGGGCGAACGGGTAGGCGACCAGGAAGAGCAGCAGGAAGAACGCCGGGGCGATGAAGCGCGTAGGCCACCGGCGTGTCGCGCACCAGGACATCGGTCAGCGATCGCGCCTGCGCCTCGTCGCGCGCGACGACCTTTGCCACATCCCCGTTGAGCGTCTTGAGCTGCACGCGCGCTCCTATCGAGGACCCGACCGACCGATGCCGAGCGGGGCGCCCGCTGCGCCTCCCGGACCTCGGCATCCGCCGGCGCTAACCGGTAGTGCGAGCGGACCCCGGAGTCAACCACGCGACGCGTGACGCCGTTCGCCGTCGTGTGGCGCGGGCCGGCGTCAGTCGGTCTTCACGGGAACGCCGCCTCGACAGGTACACGCGCGCGACGCGCGGCCCGACGGTCGTCGCCACGTGATGCAGCCCGAGGCCATGGCGCTTGGCCACCTCGGCCGGCGTGATCTCCGGCGTCGCCCTGGCGGCCGATGATCACGACCTCGTCGCCCACGCGGGCGTCGGGCACCGCCGGTCAGGTCGATCCGCGTGTGCTCGAGCGAAGGGCCGGACGACGATCGGGACGGCGCGCCCGCGCACGAGCACCCGGCCGGCGTGGAGCCAGCTGAGCCCGTCGGCCGAGCCGATGGGGATGACGCCGAGCCGCATGGGCGCCGTCACCGGAAACGGCGCCAGCCTCGGCGAAGCGCTCGCGCGGGGTCAGCTCCTTGAGCGCGATGACACGCGTCGTGAGCGCGCGGAGCGTGGGCCGCAGCGGGACCGGCGAGGTCTCGCCGGGGAACGTGATGCCGTAGAGCATCCGTCCTGGATCGACGGCGTTGAGATAGGTCTGGGGGAATCTCAGGACGAAGGGCGAGGCGGCGAGCAGGCGGGTCGGGCACCCGCACCCCGCGCGCCGCGAGCTCGTCGACCACCGCGGTGAAGCGTCCGAGCTGCCACTCGGCGTAGGCCGGATCGGCGCCGACGGGCGCGTGCGGATGAGCGCAGATTCCGGCCAGGCGCAGGTGGGGCAGCTCCAGCATGGCCGTGATGACCTTCACCGCCTGCTCCGCCGGCACGCCGAGCCGCTCGAGCCCGACGTCGATCTTGACGAACACGTCGCACGGCCCCGTGGCCGCCTCGGCGTACGCCCGCGCGCCCTCGAGGTCCACGAGCGTCGGAACGAGGCCGTGGGCGAGAGCGCTCGGCGCGGCCTCGGGCAGCGAGTTGGGGTAGACGAGGATGGGGCAGGTGATCCCGCGCCGGCGCAGGCGGATGCCCTCCGCGAGATCGGCCACTCCCAGCGCGTCGGCGCCGTTCGCGACGAAGACGCTTCCCATCTCGGCGGCGCCGTGGCCGTAGCCGTCGGCCTTGATCACGGCGAAGATCTTCCGCTCCGGGCCCACGAGCTGGCGCACGGCGCGCACGTTCGCGGCGGCGGCATCGAGGTCGATCTCGAGGGTGGTCGGCCTGGGCGGACGGGACGGTGTCGGTCATGGCTGGCTCCTCGGGGAAGAATACCCGGATGCGCGGGCCCGGCATAGCGGGCGCGCCCGGTTCGTGCTAACGTCCGGCGCCATGGCTACCGAAATCACTCCGGCAGTGCGATCCGAGCTGGCTCCGACCGGCAAGCTCCGGATCGGTCTCAACCACGGCAACTTCCTGCTCGTCACGCCCGGCTCGTCGGCGACCGAGCCGCGCGGCGTCGCGTCCGACCTCGGACGAGAGCTCGCCCGGCGGGTCGGCGTGCGCGGTGGAGTTCATCAAGTTCGAGAGCGCCGGGAAGCTCGGCGACTCGGTCCGGACCGGCGTCTGGGACGTCGCGTTCCTCGGCGCCGAGCCGCAGCGCGCCGCCGAGATCGCGTTCACGGCCGCCTATCTCGAGATTCCGTCGACCTACATCGTGCCGGCGGGCTCGCCGATCCGCTCGGTCGACGAGGTGGACCGGGAGGGCGTGCGCATCGCCGTGACCGAGCAGAGCGCCTACGGCCTCTACCTGGTTCGCAGCGTGAAGCACGCGAAGTCTCGTCCTGACCAAGACCGGCGACGCCGCGGTCCAGGCGTTCGTCAACGACAAGCTCGAGGCGCTGGCGGGACTCCGGCCGGCGCTCCTGACCGAGGTCAAGAAGATCCCCGGCGCGCGCGTGCTCGACGGCCAGTTCACCGGCGGTTCAGCAGGCGGTCGGCACCGCTGAAGAATCGCGAGGCCGCCGCGGAGTTCCTGCGCGCGTTCGTCGAGGACGTCAAGGCCTCGGGCCTGGTGGCCGAGGCGATCTCGCGCAACGGCGTCCAGGGCGTCTCGGTCGCTCCCCGCCGCGCGCTAGGACGACCGCGAAGGGAGCGTCTCTCCCTGGCCTCGACGGCTAGAGGCGATAGACTCGGGACGCGGTGTCGTGGAACAGCTTGGCGCTGGTCCGCCGCCGAATAGCCGGAAGTCAGGCGCTTGAAGGAGTTCCACAACACCGTGTAGCTGCAGCTCGCCTTGTTCGACCGGGAAGTTCGACTCGAACATGCAGCCGCTCGGCGCCGAACTTCTCGATGGTGAACTCGTAGTAGTGCCGGGTGGCGTCGGCAGAGCTCCTGGCTTCCCGGCGGGCGGGAGCGCTCGTGCCAGCCGAAGCCGTTGATCTCCATGTTGATCCCGCCGAGCTTGGCGACGACGTTCGGGCAGGTGGCGAGCTCGCTGATGGACTTCCGCCACTCCGCGTAGATGTCTTTCGGCTCGGCCGGCGTAGGGACCGATGCCGAGCGGCCCGCCGAAATGATTCAGGATGATCGTGGTGCCCGGAAACGCGCGCGCCAGCGAGGTGACGTCCGGGATCTGGTGGTGGTAGAGCCACGCCTCGAACGTGAGCTTGCGCGGCGCCAGATGGGCGAACCCTTGCCGGAAGTCGTCGCGCAGGAGCAGGCCCTGTCCCGGCTTCGTGCGGTGGCTCGGCACGGAGTCGTTCGGATCCCAGGCGGCGCCCAGGCGGATGCCGCGGAAGCGGCCGCCGCCCGCGGCGATCTGCGCGTCGAGCACGGCGGCCACGCCGTCGCCGAGACGCAGGTTGGCCGTGCCGATGATGCCGGCCGCGATGCGCGTCTTGCCGTAGAGGCCGGCGGCGCTCATCGCCGCGATCCCGTTCACGAACTCGGTCTCGCCGACCGGGCGCATGGGCTCCGGGCCGTCCTGCTTGAACATCGCCCCGCACTCGATGAACACCGTGGACACGATGTTGTGGCCGGCGCTCACGTCTTCCACGATCTCGTCGATCAGGTAGCGCGAGGCGGTACGCCCGGTCACCTGGTCCCACAGGTGATGATGCGGGTCGCAGATCGGCAGATCGGGTTCGAGCGCGGCTTCGACGGTCAGCGCGAGCCAGTCGTGGTTCTTCGAACGAGCCGTCATGGTGGGTCGTCTCCCTGCGTCGCGCGCTCTGGGCGGCCGCGTGAGCGCGCGCCCATGATGCGCCAGGCCCGCGTGGACCGCAAACGCCCGCGGCGGCCCATCCCCACGTATAATTCTCTCGCGCGCTGGAGGATGAGGCGCGCGGGAGGCGACGATGGCACTGGATACGGCGCGGGAGCGGATCCGACCGGTGACGGGACGCACTGGTCCGCGTGCAGCACGAGGGCATCCCGACCGCCGACGCCGAGCGGGCGAAGGACTTCTATTGCCGGGTATTCGGATTCCAGGTGCTGCCGCGCCCGGCGTTCAAGTCCGGCGGCTACTGGCTGGGCACGCCCGGCATCTTTCCCCAGATCCACATCATCCAGTCGGAGATGCAGCCGCCCGGGCCGGGCGCGCCGATCAGCCCGCTCGGGCGCCACACGTGCTTCGAGGTGGCCGACTACGACGCGATGAAGGCCACGCTCGAGCGCGAGGGCATCAAGTACGTCGAGAACACGCAGCCGGGCGGGCGCGTCCAGATGCTGTGCAACGACCCCGACGGCAACACGCTCGGAGGCTTCCAGCGGGCGACCGAATCTGATCGTCGAGGGAGTCACGCAGGGCGGGCGTCGTAATGGCGGTCAGAAGGGCCGCCGCCGTGCGGCCCTTTTCGTTGAGTCTCCGGGAACTACCCGTTGGATTCGCTGCGTCACGGCAAGGTATCGACGAGCAGGGCTGCCGACTTGCTCCAGCCAGTACGTCATGCCCATCTCCCGGTACATCGTCATCGCGATGGTGAGGTACTCCGGGCTTGCTCACGCGTGCGCGTGCACTGGTAAACTTGCCGAGGCCGAGGTGGCAGTGGGCGACGAGCGGGCGCATGCGACGCGACTCGGCGAGGGGCCCGGCGCCTCGCGGTGGCTGAGCCTCGCCGCGCTCGGCATCGAGGCCGGTCGGGATGGGTCACGCGATGTCGCCGAGTGAAACAGAATGCATGGGCCGCGAACCCGGATGACGGGGAGAGCATTCGATGGCGCGATTGGCCGGGCGCAACGCCTCTAAGTCGGGCAGCCGGCGAGCAGCGAGGCTGGCGCGCCCCAGCGGATGGTGGTCCCGGCCGCGCCACCCGATTGATCCCCCTGTGACGCATGACGGTCGAGGGGCTTGCTCGCCCTCGCGGAGGCGGGTTCGAGGCCTCGCTGGCCTCCCCCGAGGCTGCGCCAGTGCCCGAAGGCGGAGGAGGCGGCCGCCGGGGGAGCATGAGGACGACATTCCTCGTCGAGCCACCGCACTGCAACGCTCGCTCAATGTGCGTACTTTCGCCCACTCTCCCATCAGGGAGATGAAGCCCACGCGCGGCGAAGTGGGCGGCACTGGTCCGATGAACGCGTGCGCATTGTCAGACTCGACAGGCGGAGCACCGCGGCCTCGCCGCTCCGCTGGCCTCGGAAGGGAATCTGCCCAGCTCAGCCGGGTCCAGACGAGCCAAAGGCGTCACCACCATAGAACCGCCGGCGGCGGCACTTATCCCCAGGTACTCGTTGACCCAGTCGGCGGAGTAGCAGCTTACGCGAGTTGATCGATGGCGAACTTGGCGACCTCCTCGTACTCGCCGCGAAAGTGGTGCGCTTGCTCGAAGATGGGCCGTCGCGCGGATGCAGGAGTCTCAGAGTCTCCGAGGCGTCCGGCAATCTCGAGGCGCAGCGGCGTCCGGTTCCGGACGCTGCATCGTCGAAGCTCGCCGAGCAGCGTATTGGACAGGCGTCCGGTGACCAGCTACGCCCGACCTCGAAACGAAGGTCGTCCTCGAGTCTATCGGCGGGATCTCGCCGCCTCGCGCAGAGCGGTTCAACGTTCGCTGGACCTCACCGAGCTGTAGCAGCACCGGCTCGAAGGCGGCTCGAGGCGGATGTCGAAAGCCTGCTCCAGGGTGGGCGGGCTCTCTGGCGGGGCTTCGAGAGCGGCGAAGCGCCTCCTCCGAACCACGTCCGGCTGTCCGACGGCGCGGGACTGCGCCTGCTGCCTGACGGCCGCGTTGCCTCAGATGGCGTTGCAGCCTCTCCCGCAAATCACCACGCAGGGCATGTCGTGCAAGGCGCTCCGACGTGCGCGTTCCCGAGAGGCATCGCCTCGAGGCGCTGGCAGCGACCTCCCGGTGGAGTGCCGCGGCGGCTCGGTCGGCGAAGGGGGCAGCTCGTAAGGCGACCTCATGCAGATCGGTCTCGTGCGTGAAGTCGAGCCGTTCGCCCATGCTCTGGAGCACGCAACGGCGTACCGGGCTCCTCGACGGCCTCGGCGGCCTCCCGAAGAGCAGAGCCGGCCGCACGCTGCAGCTTAGCCGAAACTCCGAACTCTCGACCGGTCACGGCCGCCACCACTTGCCACCGGTGCCAGCCACGGGGGCTCAGAAGTCGGTTCCAGACGGCCCGTGATCAATGCCGGACTCGCTCCGGGCGCCGGTAACGGCGCGGCCGGTGGGGGGAACCTCCGCGCCTTGCTCCGATGGCCCTGATGATCTCCCACGGCCATGTGAAGGGTGACGACGCCGCTCGAGATCGGGTCCTCTCTTCCGGGCTCGACGAGAGCCGTTCGTGCGGCAACGCCAGCGATCGTACGAGCGCGATGGTGCTCCCGCGAGTGAGGGGGCTCCGGCCGTCACGTGGACGCAGCGCCCCCTCCCGGACAAGCTCGTCGATGGCGTTCACCACGGGGGCGGCTCCACCAGCTCCTTCCGACGCGCGCTCACGCGATCACGAGCAGCTTCCAGTCGTGATTCCGTCGACCGACGTAGGCGAGGAGTCGAAGAGCTCATCTCGTCGGCCCAGTGCAGATCCTCGACGGCGACGAGCGACCATCGGGCCGGGTTCCGGCGAGGGTCGCGACGCCAATCTCTTTCTATCGCCTCGAACAGCCGGGAGGTGATCCTCGGGGCGCGCTTCCCTTGGCGGTGGGTCCCACAACCTCTGGAAACAGTCGGGCCAGGCTCGGCTCGCCAGATCGGCGCGCGAGCGTGTCGAGCACGCCGGGCTCGCTCAAGGACGCGGCTTCCACGGATGGCGCCGACACCCTGGTCCGAACGCCGCGGCTGCTCGCTCTCGAAGAGCCCGCCCGAGCAGGACGGCGCGACCTTTCTCGAAACGCCTCGCTCGCCAACCTCGGCCAGCAAGCGACTCTTGCCGAGTTCAGCCGCCCACGAGCACGATCGCGACCCTGTCCCGATGCGATCCCCCTCGGCGCGCCGCAATAGAGCCTGGAGTTGCTCCTGGCTCGGTGTCGCGCCCGATCAGCGGCTTTGTGCCCGGCATCAGCAGGCTCGGCCGCTCCCCGCCGACCGCCGGCTCTCGCTGGCGACAAGCCCGGCGTCGGAGCCACCACCGCCTGGCTGCGAGGTGCCAAGCCGCTGCTCGGGAGTTCTTGATAGAGGCTGTTTTGGTCACCGGCTCTCCGGGCTCCGTGCGAAGCTCTCGTCACCCGGGAGAGATCGACGCACATCTGAGCGCTGACTGCGGGGCCATGAAAAGCGGCGCCGCCCCTGGCGCTTGCATACAGCCGCATCTGGGGGGTGCGGTGACGGCACGGCTCTTGCAGGGGATCGAGGAGCGAAGCCGATCGGGCGGCGGTCTGGATGCCTCGCTCGGTCTCGCTGGTCCTTGCGCTGATGGCCGGGAAGTGGCTTCGCCAGCGCTTCGATGGCCAGTCTCGCGGCGCTCCGCAGGCGCTTTCGCGCTCGGCCACGAGCCACTCATCGCGAACGCCGCCTCGTCGACGATGAAGCCGTGTAAGAGATCGCCACGGTAGAGCGCCGCGGCCCGTTCGAGCGTCTCCGGCGTGGCCTCGCTTTCAGCGAAGCCCGTTCGAGCTGGGGACATCGGCTTCAACCGCTGCGGGGTTCGGCGCCAGTGCCCTCGCCCTCCAGGTGCAGAAGCACGCATCGCGCGTGCATCCGGCACCGCCTTGCAAAGCTGCGTAGACGGTCTGGCAGAGAACGCTTCCGGGCCTGTTTCTCTCCACTCTCGCCCCAAAGGAGGGAGCAAGCCCGTCGCGAGGGTAGGTGCGGCCCGGGGCGACTGCGAGGTACGCAAGGAGCGCCTGGAGCCTTCTTAGTTGGCAGCGCCCAGGGCGCGCCCGAAGCGAAGGCGAGGCGTGAAAGCCACCGGGGAGATTCACCGCCAACCGCGCCACCGCGACCTCCCAGGTGAGATGCGGAAGTCCTATCACCGCCGGCACTTGTCGTTTTGACGGCTTTTGGCGCTCGCTATGGCATTGGCCGTGACGCTCCCTACCAGTACAGGTCGACATGCAGAGTCAGCCCCGCAGCTGCGGTCCCCTCACTCTGGGACGGGCGCGTGATCGTGATGCTGCGGCACTGGTTGGTCTGATGGCGAGCGGCGCGAGCTCCAGGCTCGCTCATGAGGATGAAGCGAAAGGGGCGTTAGTACGGGCTGCGCCCGGGATAGGGGGTGAGTCGATCCGTGCGAGATCCAGCCACTGGATACGATGCATTGCTGTGTCTGGAGGCCGACGACGCTATCGGAGGGCCACTCGACCGATGCCCCAGCCTGGATTCTGTCCCGCGCACGACTGTCAGGATGAATCACTGCTCATCAACGCGTTCGGATTCTGACACGAGGATCTCCTCGAGATCGCGCAACTCCATCTTCACCCGCGAGCGGATCGGGGCGCAGCTGGAAGTGCACGACCAGCGGGCTCGACAGCGTCTTGCCGGGCGCGCCAGGACTGGGCGCGTCGACGCCTTCGATGTGCATCGGGCGTTCGGTTGCCGGAGGTCACCCACAGGCCCTCTGACCCTTCCAGCCGGCGCTTCGGATCGTCGATGCGGCCGTCCACGCCCTTGGCGAAGAAGCCCATGGGATAGGGGACGCGCAGCTCGACGACCTTCCCGTACGTCAGCGCGTGCAGCGAATCGGAGAAATTGCCGGTCCCGATGGGCGCGTTCGGCGCCCAGGCCCAGGATGTCGTGCTGGTCGACCCAGGTGTAGTACGGGCCCTCGGCGGCGCCGTCCCTGCCGGCGAACGCGGGCCCGGGAGCGGATAGAACGTCCAGCCCTCGGGACACAGGTTCCCCTCCGCCGCGCCCGGCCCGTTGAGCGGCCCCTTGCACTTGCGACGGTCGAAGCTGGCGATGTGTCCGCTCGCCAGCGTCACCCACGCCACGCCCTGGCGGTCGACGTCGAAGCCGCGCATGCCGAAGCCGGGCGGCGGGTACCTTGTAGACCTCCGCCAGCGCGGTCTCCGATGGATTCGGTCCCGGCTGCAACCGCGAGGACGCAGCCCGGGATGCCTGATGTTCGATCCCCAGATGGAACCGTCGGCCGGGCTGTAGGCAATGCCGTAGAGCCCGAGCCCGATGCGCTTGTCCTTGGCGGGATCGTCCGGCTGGTTGGGCTCGACCCAGGCGTCGCGCTTGCCGTTGCCGTTGGTGTCGACGACGAGCGGCGTCCAGCCCTGCGACTTGCCGGCGTCGCCGTCTCCCAGAACATCTTCGTGTTGACCCAGCCGACGAGCGCCGAGCTCGTTCTGCAGGTTGTTGCTGAGCCACAGCGTGTTGTTGGCGTCCTCGGCGAAATTCAGATGGTGCGTGCCGAAGCACGTGTCGATGAACGTGAACTGCTTGGTCTTCGGGTCGTACACCGTGACCTGCCGCGAGTTCTGCACGAACCCGTCGGGCGTGCCCGTGAGCGGGTACACCTTCGCCGACGGATGGCCCTGACGCCGCCGCGCAGTACGCCGGCGGATTCTGGGGCGAGCGGATCTGCGCCGTGTAGTAGACGCGCCCGTCCTGATCCATCATCGGGTTGTGCGCGTTGACGCGCGAGTCCCACACCTGCTCGGTGCCGAAGTACGGCGACGGCGCCACGACCGGGTTGGCCAGCGCCGAGCTGGGCGCGTCCTGATCGCGGATCGGCACTTTCATGGTGGTCTTGGTGATCTTGACCGGATCGAGGACCGGCAGGTTGATCCGTGCTCAGCTCGGCGGCCCCGTAGATCAGGCCGAACGCGTTGACCGTCGGCTTCCGCCGGTCGGTGACGTCAGGTCGTGGATGTAGTACTTGGGGACAGCCAGTCGTACACGGTCACGACGACGTTGCGCTCACGCCGTGCGGCCGCGACGGCGCCGACGGGTGGCAGCGCCGGCGCGCGAATGCGATCGGTCCCTCCGCCAGGCGGCGGGTTATTGCCCTCCGTCCGACGTGTTGAGGGTTCCGATGGTCCTGACCATGGTACACCGGTCCGGACTGGAGCCGCCGTGTCCACGCCTCGAGCAATACGTAAC
>ERZ1370068.444-contig-10400_pt1 | contig 24204 bp, 29 predicted proteins | sample MGYA00561227_ERZ1370068 | MGnify/ENA primary metagenome ERZ1370068 (study PRJEB38410, sample SAMEA6850437) | metagenome | study: Metagenomic assessment of the ecological functions of the soil: analysis of the soil microbiota associated with the...
ACTTCGTTCAGTTACGTATTGCTCACCCCAGAAGACGCGCTTGCTACAGATCAAATTGCTCGTCGCGGCGGATGCCGGGAGAATTCGCGGAAGCGCTCCGCTTCGCGAGTCGCTTTCAATCAGCGTCTTGCGCGCCGCAGCGCGCATGCCATGGCCAGCCGGCACACGGCGTCGCGTCGGTTGCCTCGACCGGGGCTGAGGCCGCGTTGACGTAATCGAGCCTTCGGCGAGCAAGCGGTCGCGGAATGCGTAGACCTCAGGAAACTCGTTGCCAGTATCGAGCAGCATCACCAGAGGGCGGGGAACGCAGCCCCAAACGCGCGCACGAAGGCAGACCATCGTGTTTGAAATCGCCGCGGCGCGACAGAGCATCGCGAGCAGCTCACGCCAGAGGCCTCGCGGATGACATGGATCGACTGTTGTTCTGAGCGCGTGGGAGTGCAGGATGGATCGGGCATCGGGCTGGGGACCTGCATCGGCAGGCGGAGGACGGCTGGCGGGCAACGATACCAGCCGGCGGAGGTGACTCGTCACGTTACCCGGCGGCTGGCATCCGGATTGATAGACGATCTGCCCGTCGACCAGCGGTATGGCGCGAACCCGCCCGGCGAGCTCGAGGCCCAGAATCGGCGTGTTCTTCCGCCCTGGCTCCTTGCAGCGCGTCGCGCGTGACCGTCCGTGGCGTTTCGTCGATGGCGACGATGCAGACATCGGCGGCGGCGCCCGGCGTGGCGGATGGCCGGGCACTCGACGCCGAGTACCCGGGACGGTCAGCTCGGCTGTAATGCGGGCAAGCGCCGCGGCCAGCCGGAATCTTCGCCTCGCGCATTTGAAGCGCCGAGCGTCTTGGTGGCGGCAGCAGCTCACGGCCGATCGCGCCCGGCTCGGCCTCGGCGAACGGCAAGCTGCTTTGCTGTCGTCGTCGACCGGCGCATGGTCGGGCTGAAATCGCGTCTATCGTGCCGTCGGCAAGGCCGGCGCGCAGTGGCGTCGCGATCGCGCGCACGCCGCAGTGGCGGACTAGGTGCGGCATTGCGCATCGAACCAGCCGATGTCGACGTCGCACAGATGGACGTGGTGGCACGGCGACGTCGCAAGTCAGCGTCGAGCATCGGCGTCTTTGCCGCGCGACCGTCGCCACGCCTTCGCGCGCCGACAGTCGGCGCGATGTGCATACGCGCGCCGGTTTCTTCGCGCCAGCGCGAGATCGTGCCAGGCGCGATGATTCCTGGCGGCCGACGGGGATCGCGCTGTCAGGCCTAGGCGCGTCGCGACCTCGCCGTCGTGCGCGACGCCGCCGCGGCGCAGATGCGAGTCCTGCGGACGCAGCCAGACCGATGTAGCCGAACGTCGCCGCGTACTGCAGCGCCCGGCGCAGGACCTGCGTTGTCGGCGAGCGGCGCGTCGGCCTGCGAGAAGCGCGACGCAGCCGGCGTCCGGCCAGCTCGCCCATTTCGGTGAGCTGTTCGCCCTTGAGCCCCGACGGTCAGCGCGCCGACCGGATAGACGTGCGCCTGGTTGAGCGAGCGCGCGCGGTGCTTGAGCATCTCGACCAGCCCGGGCTCGTCCAGCGGCGGGTCGGTGTCCGGCGGGCAGGCGAGACTCGTCACGCCGCCCGCGACCGCCGCGTGCATTTCCGACTTCGAGCGTGGCCTTGTATTCGAATCCCGGCTCGCGCAGGCGCGCGGCGAGATCGATCGAGGCCCGGACAGACGACGCATGCCGGCTCGCGTCGATGACCCTGGTTGGCGTGCCAGCCGTCGGGCGCGCTCGCCGACGCCGGCGATTCTTCCGGCGGCGACGAACAGCGACGTCCTGACCGTGTCGACGCCATGCTTCGCGGATCGATCAAGCGGCCGTTCCTGATCTCGATCTTCATCGCGGCCATCGTGTCCGCTCGCCGGCGAGGATGCTCATCACCGCCATCCGCACCGCGATGCCGAAGGTCACCTGCGGCAGGATCACCGAGTGCGTCGCCGTCGGCGACCGCGCGAGTCGATCTCGACGCCGCGGTTCATCGGGCCCGGATGCATGACGATCGCGTCCGGCTTGGCGAGCGCCAGCTTCTCCGGCGTCAGCCCGTAGTGCTTGAAGAACTCCTGCGCCGACGGCAGCAGCGCGCCCTTCATGCGCTCGTTCTGCAGGCGCAGCATCACGACCACATCGCACGCCTGCGAGCCCTCGCGCATGTCGTGGTAGCACGCGCACGCCCAGCTGCTCGCACGCGCAGTCGGCAGCAGCGTCTGCGGCCCGATCACGCGCACTTCGGGCGTGCCGAGCGTCGTCAGCGCCGTGGATCAGCGAGCGCGCGACGCGCGAATGCAGCACGTCGCCGACGATCGCCACCGTCAGGCCGGTGAAATCCTTCTTGTAGTGGCGGATCGTGAACAGGTCGAGCAGGCCCTGCGTCGGATGCGCGTGGCGGCCGTCGCCGGCATTGATCACGTGGATGTGCCGCGGCTGCCGACAGGTGCTGCGGCGATCAGGTGCGGCGCGCCGCTCTGCGCATGGCGCACGACGAACATGTCGGCGTGCATCGCCGACCAGGTTGTCGATCGGTGTCGAGCAGCGTCTCGCCCTTGCTGGTCGACGACACGCCGATGTTCAGGTTGATCACGTCGGCCGACAGGCGCTTGGCGGCGATCTCGAAGGTCGTGCGCGTGCGCGTCGACGTTCTCGAAGAACAGGTTGAACACCGACTTGCCGCGCAGCAGCGGCACCTTCTTGACGTCGCGCTCGGCCATCGACACGAACGGCAGCGCGGTATCGAGGATGCGATCGATGACACGTCGCGCGGCAGCCCTTCCAGCGTGAGCAGGTGCTGCAGCTCGCCGTCGCCGTTGAGCTGCGGGTTGCGCATCGAGAGCCGCAGCTATTCGACCGTGCTCGACCGACGAGTCGCAGCGGTCGTCGATGCGCGCTGCAGCACGATCGATGCGTCGCGCGCGACAGCCGTCGGGCACCGACGTAATGCGGCTTCGATCGGCAGCTCGCGGCCCGCCGCGGTCGACCAGCGACCGCGAGCTCGATCTGCTCCGGCCGCCCGTAGTCGAACAGCTCGTTGATCGCCGCGCGCACCGTGCGACCGGTATAGAGCACGTCGTCGACCAGCACGATGCGGCTGTCGCCGACTTCGAACGGCAAGGTCGTGGTGGCTTGACCCTGGCGCGCAGCCCCTCCTTGCCGAAGTCGTCGCGGTAGAACGAGACGTCGATGAGCCGACCGGGTGATCGCCCGGCAGCTTGCGGCAAGTCGCTCGGCGAGCCATGCGCCTCCGGTAGATGCCGATCAGCTGGCGTCGTAGGCCAGCGTGGCGCCGCATCTGCGCCGCAGGCGCGGCAATCGTCGCTTCGGCATCAGCAGCGCCGGTCGCCGGTCTGGTCAGTGCGATGCGCTGATCAAGGTATGCCTGCAGGATGATCTTGCGCCGCGACCTGATGTCGCGCGGCTTGTGCGCGCGCTGCGCCGACGCCGGCATCGGACGAGCGCGGCTCGACGCGGCTTCGGTCGTGATAGCGCTCGTCGACGAGCGTCGACCGGCAGCCGGAAACGCGCCTCGGCAGCTCGCGCGAATTGCTGCGCGCGCGCCGTCATCGCGTGCGGCGCTGCCGTCGGCGTGCGTCGGCAAGCCGACGACCAGCAGCGCCGGGTTGCCATTCGCGAACCAGCGACTGCGATCGCGGCAAGCCGCTCGTCGTCGCGGTCCGGCAGCGATCGTGGCCAGCGGGTGCGCGAGCGCGTGCGTCGTCTCGCCGACCGCGACGCCGATGCGCCGGGTGCCGAAATCGAATGCGAGTATGGTGCCGGCGCGGCAGCAGGCCGCAGCACGGTCGCCGCCAAGCTCACGCGTGCCCGACGGCGTCGGACAGCCGCGGAAAATCGATTCCGAGCAGCTTCATCGCCGCCGACAGCGCGCGTTTCGGCCGGCAGGTCGAACATCACGTCGGGCTCGCGCCTCGACGGTAAGCCAGGCGTTCTGCGCGATTTCCTGCTCGAGCTGGCCGGCCGACCAGCCGGCAGTAGCCCAGCGATACCAGCACATCCGTGCGGGCCGTCGCCGTGACCCGACGGCTTCGAGGATGTCCTTCGACGTCGTCAAGGCCCAGGTCGTCGCTGATCGCCAGCGTCGACTGCCAGCTGCCGAGCGGCCGGTGCAGCACGAACCCGCGGTCGATCTGCACCGGACCGCCGTAATGCACCGGCGCGCGCGCGCAGATCGGAATCGCCGAGCGGCACCTGGATCTGCTCGAACAGCGAGCGACAGCGTCATGTCGATCGGCTTGTTGATCACGATGCCGAGCGCGCCCTTTTCGTTGTGCTCGCAGACGTAGATCAACGTATGCGCGAAATGGGGATCGGCCATGCTGGGCATGGCGATCAGGAAATGGTGGGTCAGATTGACCCGCGATTCATCCCATGCGGCTGCCAGTGCGGGATAGCCCATGGACGCAATTGTAGTCGCCGCCGCCCGCCGGCACAAATGTCCGGGCACGGCCGTCGGTCAGTCTTCTTCCTGCTTGCGCGACTTCTCGTATTCGGTCGCCAGGCTGCTGCTGCAGGTTGGGCGGCGCCGGCTCGTAGTGCGACAACTGCATCGTCCAGCTGCCCTGTCCCGCCGGTCACCGATTTCAGCCGCGCCGAATAGCCTTCGAGCTCGGCCAGCGGCGCGAGCCCGCTGACGGCGAGCATGCCCGGCTGCAGCCCCTTGGTCCCGGTAACCTGGCCGCGCCGCGACGACAGGTCGCCGGCGATATCGCCGGTCTTCACGTCGGGACAGATCACCTCGACGGTGACGATCGGCTCGAGCACGATCGGCCGCGCCTTGTCGATGCGCGTCGAGGAACGCCTTGCTGGCCCGCGCGCGACGAACGCGACTTCCTTCGAATCGACCGGGTGGTGCTTGCCGTCGTAGACGATGACGCGCACGTCCGTGCATCGGAAAGCCGGCGATCGCGCCGCTGGCCGAGCACCTGCTCGACGCCCTTCTGCACGGCCGGGCATGAACTGGTGCGGAATCACGCCGCCCTTGGTCGAATCGACGAACTCGAAGCCCGTGCCGCGCGCCAGCGGCTCGACGCGCAGCGACACCTCGCCGAACTGGCCCGGCCCCGCCGGTCTGCTTCTTGTGCCGATGGAAGCCCTCGGCCGTGCGCGGTGATCGTCTCGCGATAGGGAATGCGCGGCGGCCGCGTCTCGATCTCGAGCTTGAACTGGCTCGACATGCGCTCGAGCACCGAGCGCAGGTGCAGCTCGCCCAGCGCCGCGGAGCACCGTCTCGTTGCTGTGCGGATCGTGCTCGACGACCAGCGTCGGATCCTCGGCGGTCATCCGGTGCAGCACTTCGCAGATCCGCTGCTCGTCGCCGCGCTTTTTCGGCGGAGTCGCTACGCCCTGCATCGGCGTCGGAAACGCGAGCGGCTGCATGTGGATGTGATCCTCGTCGTGCGAATCGTGCAGCACGCAGTCGAATTCGATCTCGTCGACCTTGGCGACCGCCGCGATGTCGCCCGGTACCGCGCGCGTCGACCTCGACGTTCTTGCCGCCCTGCAGCATGAACAGATGGCCGACCTTGAACGGCTTGCGGCCGTCGCCGACGAAAAGCTAGCGTGTCGCGTGGTCACCGTGCCCTGGTGGACGCGGAAAACGCCGAGCTTGCCGACGAACGGGTCCATCGACGACCTTGAAGACGTGCGCGAGCACGTGCTTCTTCGGATCGGGCTCGAATGAAACTCGACGCTGTCCGCGCCCTCGCCCTTGGTGAACAACGGCGGGTTGCCTTCGGCAGGATTCGGCAGCAAGCTTGACGAAGATGTCGAGCAGCTCGGCTACGCCGGCGCCGTTCTTGCGCCGACACGAAGCACACCGGAACGAGATGGCCCTCGCGCAGCGCCTTCTCGAACGGCGCATGCAGCTGCTCGGGCGCGATCTCGCCCTGCTCCAGGTAGAGCGACATCAGCTCCTCGTCGACCTCCACGACCTGGTCGACCAGCGCGCGGTGCGCATCGGCGACCGACGAAAAATCCGACTTCGCCGGCGGGATTGAAAAAGCAGTCGACGACGCGCTTCGCCGTTGCCAGCCGGGAGGTTGATCGGCAGGCACTCCTTGCCGAATGTCGCGCGGATCGCGGCGAGGATCGCCGGCAAGTCGACGTTCTCGGCATCGATCTTGTTGACGATCAGCAGGCGGCACAAGTCGCGCGCTGCCGCCCACTCCATCATTCGCGACGCGATCATTTCGATGCCCGCCGCCGCGTTGATGACGATCGCCGCCGTCTCGACGGCGTCGAGCGCGCCGATCGACTGGCCGATGAAGTCGGGAAGCCCGGCGTGTCGATGATGTGCACGCGCGTGTCCTGCGTCTCGAGGTGCAGCACCGAGGACGCGCAGCGAGTGCTGCCAGCTCCTTTCGAGCGGCTCGAAGTCACTGACGGTCGTGCCGCGCTCGACGCTGCCGACCGACTGGATCGCTCCCGCCTTGCGCAGCAGCGGCTTCGACCAGCGTGGTCTTGCCCGATGCGCCGTGCCCGACCAGCGCCAGCGTGCGAATGTTGGTGGTGGCGAATTTCGCCATGAATGTCATCTCCTCCTGGGAACCTGCGGGATGGCCGTGCTCGTTGCCGCGACGGCAATTCTACCTTGCAGCGCCGGGGCGGCGCTGGCGGCTTCGTGCCGCGGCGCTATTCCAATTTACGCCCCCGCCGGCCGAGGTCAAAGCGGCATCGGCGCTGCGAAGCAGCGAGGGCGCATCATCGACGCGCCTCGCTTGATTCCGGCCCGACTCTGGGATCAGTCGGCGTGGACGGCGAGCAGCTCGCGCAGATTGCGCAGCAGCTCTTCTTCCTGGTAGGGCTTGCCGAGATACAGGTCGACGCCGAGCTCGGCGGCCGCGGTTGCGATGCTTCTCCGCCGTACGCGAGGTGATCATGATGATCGGAATGTCCGCCAGATTGTGGTCGGCCTTGATCGTCTTGGCGAATTCGAAGCCGTCCATGCGCGGCATCTCGATGTCGAGCAGGATGGCGTCGGGCGTGCGCTCGCCCAGCAGCTGCAAGGCGTCGAGGCCGTCCTTGGCGGCGATCACCATGTAGCCTTCGCGCGTCAGCAGGCGGCTCGGTTATCTTGCGCACCGTCAGCGAGTCGTCGACGATCATCGATCAGCGGCGGACCCGCAGCGGCGCGCCGCAGCCGCAGCGGCGGCAGCAGCCTGCGGCGTCTTGACGATCATCGGCGCTTCGGCGGCGGTGTCCAGTCGCTGCGCCAGCTGCACCGGATTGATGATCAGCACGACCTCGCCGGTGCCCAGCACCGTCGCGCCCGAAATGCCCGAGACGCGCGCCAGCTGCGGCCCGATGTTCTTGACCACGACTTCCTGGTTGCCGATCATCTCGTCGACGTGCACAGCGGCGAGATTCTGCCCGCTTTCGAGCAGCAGCACCGAGTTGTAGCGCATCGTCTCCGGATTGTTTCCGCTGCTTGCCGAGCAGCCGAGGCAGGTAGAAGAACGGGTACTTGCGGTTCTGCCAGACGACTTCGCGCGTCAGATACAGGTTGATCAGGTCCTTGTCCTTGATCTGCTGCACCTGCTCGACCATCGGCGACGGCAGCGCCCACAGTCTGCCCCCGGCCTTGACCAGCACCGACTTGCGCAACCGCCAGCGTCAGCGGCAGGTAAAGGAGTGAACGTGGTGCCTTGCTTGGCTGAGCTGGCCACCTCGACCCGGCCGCCGAGCGCGGCGATGTCGGACCGCACGACGTCCATGCCGACGCCGCGTCCCGAAATCTGCGTGACCTTGGCCGCCGTGCTGAAGCCGGGTGCGAAGATGAACTCGACAAGCTGCGCTTCGGTCGGCTCGGCATCGGCGCTGAGCAGGCCCTGGGCACGCGCCTTCTCGCGGATGCGGTCGAGCTCGAGACCCGCACCGTCGTCGGCCAGCTCGATCGCGATTTCGTTGCCTTGCTGGCGCACGGTGAGCGTGATTTCGCCGGTGTCGGGCTTGCCCGGCGGCAGCGCGCACCTGCGCGGCTTTCGATGCCATGGTCGAGCGCATTGCGCAGCAGATGCTCGAGCGGGCCGACCAGCTTTTCAAGCACCGAGCGGTCGAGCTCGACCTGCGTGCCGCGGATTTCGAGATTGGCCCGCTTGTCGAGCTCCTTCGCGGTCTGCCGCAGAATGCGGTAGAGGCGCTCCGACAGGCTGCCGAAAGGCACGGTGCGGATCGAGAACAGTTGCTGCTGCACGTCGCGCGACAGGCGCGCCTGCGCGAGCAGCGCGGCGTCGGCTTCGTCGAGGTTCTTCAGCAGCGATTGCTGGACCGTCGAGACGTCGTTGACGCCTTCGGCCAGGCCACGCGTCAGTTCCTGGAACCGCGTATAGCGGTCGAATTCCAGCGGATCGAAGCCTTCCGCCGCCTCGTTGACCATCGACATGCGGGACTGGATCTGCGACTCGGCCTGGATTTCGATTTCGCGCACCTGCGCGCGCAGGCGAATGACGCTGTTGGTCAGCTCGAGCAGATTGCCCTTGAGTGAGCGCAGCTCGCCCTCGGCGCGGGCGCGCGTTATCGCGACCTCGCCGGCCTCGTTCACCAGCCGGTCGATCAGCTCGGCACGCACGCGAAGCATCGCTCGCGAGGCGTCGCCCTCGGCGGCCGTCGCCGGTTCGGCCGCGCTGGGCGGCAGCGGCCGGCGCCGCGCGGGGCGCGACCGGCAGCGGCGTGACGACGGCGCCGTGAGTTGCCGGCCGGCGCCTGCTCGGGCGGGGCTCCGGACGCGGCGGCTGAGCCACGGCGGAGCCGTATCGGTTTCGCCCTTCTGCAGGCGATCGAGGCAGGAAAGCGATGTGGTCCAGATCGTTGTCCAGCGCGTCGAAAAGCTCGGCCGTCGGCGCTGTCGCCTCGACGCCGGTGAGGCGGCTTTCCATCATGTGCGCGACCTCGCCCAGTCGCATCGCCCCGGCCATCCGCGCGCTGCCCTTGAACGTGTGCAATGTGCGCTGCAAGGCCTGCATCGGCGTCGCTTGTTCCAGGCTTGGCGCGCCAGCCGCGCAGCTGCTCGCCGGCCTGCGGAAAGAGTTCGGCCGCTTCGTCGAGGAATATCGGCAGCACCTGACGATCGACGTCGTCGTGAACTTCGAGCAGCGTCGCGTCGGCGGGCGTGGGCGTCGGGGCAGTGGCTGCGGGCGATGGCGTCGGCGTTGGCGCTGCGCCTGCTCGGCGCGGATACCGCATGCAGCATCGGCTCGGCTTTGCGCTCGCCCGGGCTCGAGGCGGCCGGCTCTCCGACCGCGGCCAGCTCGAGATTGATCGTCATGCCATGCTCGTCGGCGTCGGCGACCCGCGCTCGCCACCGCCTCACTGTCGCCGATCCGCACGCTGCGGCACCGTGTCCTGGCGCAGCGTTTCCAGCTCGTTGATGATCTCGGCCGCCTCCGCCTCGTCGCTGGCGCGGAACGATTCGCGCGCACGAACGCGTGCGCTCAAGGCGCTCAAGCCTGCAACCGCGCGGGCGAGGACCGGCTGTGCCGCGCCCGGCAGCGGCGCGCCGCGCTCCTGCAAGCCGAGCAGGCACACTTCCAGCGCCTTGGCAGTGGTGGCGACCAGCGGAAACCGCCGGTGCGATGAATGCCTGCACAGCGTGTGGCTCGCGCGCACCATCAGCTGCGACGGCGTCGCCGCAGGGTCGAACTGCAAGGTCTGCAGCTCGTCGTCCAATGTGGCCAGATGCTGCTTCGCCTCTTCGCACAGAATGCGATACAGGGCGGCCGACAGCGTGACTCCGCCGACCGTAATTTCTCTTCGGCATCGGCAAGCGTTGCGACGGCATCGGCGTCGCGGTGCGTCCTGCGCCGCGACAGCGGCAAAGGCCAGCGTCGGCGCCGCCGACTCGGGCTGAGAATCCGCCACATCGCCTTCGCCGTACGGTGTCTCGTCGAGCTCGAGCACTTCGATCGCCGCATGCGAGGAGCCCGGTGTGGCGATATCGGGGCCGCGGTCGATCGCCGAAACAGCGGCGAGCGGCCCCGGTGTCGGCCACGATGGCGATGGCGGCGGCGATGGCGGCTGCCCGCCCGAGTCGCCTCCGCCATCGGGAAACTCGCGCTCGACCTTGGCCAGCGCTGCGCGCAAGGCGTCGGCATCGGGAGTCACCCGGCCGGTACTGCGCAGGGCATCGACCCAGCGGCGAAAGCTCGACTCGGCCACGCCTATCAATGCGATCAGCGCCGGCGTCGTCGGACGATCTTCCTCGATCACGCGGTTGTGAACCTTTTCCACTGCGTACGCGAGCTCGCCCAGATCGGTGAGCCCCACCATGCGGCCGCTGCCCTTCAAGGTGTGGAAGCCGCGACGCACGACCGACAATGCGGTGCGATCGTCGGAATTGCGCGGCGAGCTCTGTCGCGCTGGCCGCGATCGTATCCAGCACTTCGCCTGCTTCGGTCAGATAGATGTCGAGCAACTCGGTATCGAACTGCGTCGCGTCGGTTTCCAGCAGGCGCATCGTTTCCGCGGAAGCGAGCTGGCGCCGCCTCGCTCTGCGCCGCGACCGCTGCGACGGCGTCCCGCAGGGCCGCGGTGTCTGCCGTCCCGGCATGCGCGAGCTCGGTCAGCGCCGCATCGGCGTCCTGCCGCAGGCGCGCGTCGCCGATCAGCTCGGCGTCGTGCTTCAGCGTCGTCAGATCGGCCGACAGCCTGTCCCGCGCTGCCAGGTCGCCGGGCGCGCTCTGATAGGCGGCAAAGATTTCCGGCAGCGCCGATCGCAGATCGACGACAGCCGCCTCGACGGTCTCGGGCTCGGCGGCGGCGCGCGCTGGGCGCGACGCCAAGGCGGCGATCGAGCAGCGGGGTCGATCAGGCGGTCGCGATCCGGCCGCTGCTGCTCGACGGCCTCGATATAGAAGCCGAGACCCGACAGCGATTCGGCCAGCATCTCGAGATCGTCGTTGTGAACCTGCGATATCCGGCTTCGCATACTCGTCGATCTGCTGCTGGCAAAGCTCGAGCAGACTGCTCCGCGCCGTCGAGCCCCAGCATCTTCAGCGCGCCCGCGATCTGTCTGTGCTGTCGCCAGCGAGCGTGGCGAGCTCGGCGCGCTTGCTGTTGTCCCTGAAAAACGCGTCGAGCACCTGCTCCATGTGGCGCAGGTTCGCCTGAATTTCGCGCGCGACCTGCGCCAGCAGCAGACTCTCCTGCGCGCGACGCGCCATTTCGTCGAGCAGCGGCGCACCGCGATCAGCGGCGTCGGCTTGTTCTGCTGCGCGGCGTCGATGCGCGCGCGAGCATTGCGTCGATCTGCTGCGGCAGCTCCGGCGAAATCGAGCCGAAATGTTCTCGATCGTCGATTCGGCGCAGCAGCAGCGCCGTCGCGAACTCCATCGCCACGGCCTCGGAACGGCACCGCTGCGGCGAACTTGTCGACGCGGCTCGGCCAGCGCGCCGAGTCAAGCGGCGACAACGACGGCTCGCCGATGGCGCGCGATCTCGGTCGACAGAGACCTGCCATCGTCTGCTTGAGCTTCGGCAGGTTTTCCGGACGCCCGCCGGTGATCTTCAGCCACGAGGTCCTTGGCGCTGGCCAGCTGTTCGCGGGCCTCGCGCAGCAGCGGCTGCATGCGCAGCGACGTCGGCCGACAGCACTTCGGCGGTCGGTATCAGTCCGTGAGGCTGATAGGCGCGCTGCACGGCCTGCGCCTGCGGCGCCGACCGGGGCGCTGATCGCGACGTAATAGAGCACCTCGCGGCGCATCCGGTCCGACGACCTTCGCCGAGCCTTCGACGAAGCGCCGGATCTGCAGGTCGACGCGTCCGCACAGCTGCTTGACGCCGAATCCGCTTTCGACGCCTCTTTCGACGATGCTTTCGAGCAGCGCGCCGACGGTCCACCAGAACGAGCGCTGCGCCGAATGCGTCTGCACGTCTTCGATGCCCTGAACGGCGTCGCGCATCGATCTGCGCGCCTTCCTCGTCGCCGCGCAGCCACGCAAGCAGGCCGCGCTGGATACAGGCGGCGCTGCTTGATGAGGAAGCGAGGGAAGCTTGTGCGGCGTGACCGACTTGAGGTCGCGATCTTCGGCGCGCGCGGCGACAGATCGGGATAGAAGAGATCAGTCGGCGACGGCGCCTTGACGCCGCGCGCCTGCTGCATCTGCTCGTACTCGGGAAAAGCTTCGAGCGGCACCGGATTCGCGCCGCCGACCAGCTCGTCCAGAGAAAATCGTGAGCTTGCGGCACGGCGCGGTCGATCAGATCGCAAGCCGCCTGTGCCTCGGCGTCGGCAGGCTCCTCGAGCCGGACCAGCTGGCGCTCGATTTCGTCGGTGTAGCGGCGACCGCGTCGAGGCCCGACCATCTGCAATCGCGCCCGCTGCCTGGTGCACGTGGGTGCGCGACGTGCTTGAGCGGGGTGAGCGTCTGCGCGGCGCGGCCTTGAATGCCGCGAGCGATTCCAGCCCGCGTGCTAAGCGCGTGGTCGATCTCGCCGTGGACCCAGGAGAGCGGGCCGAGATCGAAATCTGGTGCGGTATCGCTGGCCATGATGATCGGGCTCAATTCATTCGGGATCGGCAACTCGGCTGATCGCATGCAAGAACCGCGCCCGCATGCGGTCGCCGGGCTCCATCCTGCGACAGTCAGACCTTGAAACCGGCCACCGAGCTGCGCAGCTCGGCCGCGAGCTTGGTCAGCTGGCCGATCGACACGTTGGTCTGCTTGGTGCCCTCGGTCGTCTCCTCGGTGATCTTCAGGATGCCCTGCATGCCGCGGCGTCACGTCCGGACACCGACGCCGACTGCTTCTGCGTCTGCGCCGAGATGCCGCCGATCAGCTCGGCGAGCTCGCGCGACACCGCCGGATTTCGTCCAGCGCCTGACCCGCGGCGTCGGAGAGCTTGGTTCCTTCGACCACGCCGACGGTGCTCTTTTCCATGGCCGCGACCGCGTCCTGCGTGTCGGCCTGAATGGTCTTGACGATCGCCTCGATCTGCTTGGTCGCCTCGCCCGAGCGCTCGGCCAGTCGCTGCACTTCTTCGGCGACCACCGTGAAGCCGCGGCCCGCCTCGCCCGCGGACGCCGCCTGGATCGCGGCGTTCAGCGCCAGCACGTTCGTCTGCTCGGTGATGTCCGAGATCAGCTCGACGATTTCGCCGATCTCCAGCGAGGATTCGCCCGAGGCGCTTGATCCGCTTGGCGGTGTCCTGGATCTGCGTGCGGATTTCGTTCATGCCCGCGATCTGGTTCTGCACCGCCTGCGCCGCCCTTTTCGGCGGCGGCCAGCGACTGCTGCGCCACGCGGGCCGACTGCGCCGCGGTCTGCGACACCTCGTTGATCGACTGCGCCATCTGCAGCACCGACGCGGACGCCTGCTGGATTTCCCTGTTCTGCCGCTGCGACGCTTCGTACAGCCGGTTCGAGATCGCCTGCGCGTCGGTGCGTCGCCTTGGCCACCTGGTCGGTCGCCGAGTTGATGCCGCGCGACCAGCGTGCGCAGCTCCTCGATCGTGAAGTTGATCGAGTCGGCGATCGCGCCGGTGACGTCCTCGGTCACCGACGCCTGCACGGTCAGGTCGCCGTCGGCGAGGTTGCCCATCTCGTTCAGCAGCCGCAGAATCGCCTCCTGGTTGCGCTTGTTCTCCTGCTCGCTTTCGAACGCGCGCACGCGACCGTCGTCGCAGAGAACACCTTGCCAGCAGCGACCAGGACAGACGAGCGCCAGCGACGGCGAAGACGATGGCCGGCCCACAAGGTGAACGCTGCGCGCGGTCGTCTGGCCGTCGAACTCGTTGGTCGAGCTTGGTCGTGTCGGTCGAGCAGCGGCTCCGATTCCTGGTTGATGCCTCGCGCGCGCCTGCTTGGCGACGCACCAGCCGCTGCATGTTCTGCAGGATCGCGTTGACGCCGGCTTCGTACGCCGGCGAAGCGCTTTTGCAGCTCGGTCAGCGTCGCGCGCGCTTCGTCGTTGCGCACCGGCCCGGAAGCCGCAGCGCGTCGCTGCCCTTGAGCAGCCCGTTCAGGATGTCGCGGAACGTGCCGGTGTCCTTGCCGAGCAGGAACGCGACCTCGGGATCGATTTCGTCCGACGAGACCAGCGAATTGGCGTTCTTCGCGATCCGCTGCGAGAGCACGGCGAGCTGATTGGTGAAGTCGACCTCGCGCAGCGAGCCGCCGGCCGAGCGCGATCTGCGCCGACGCCTGCTGCGCGAGCTCGAGCAGCGCGTTGTTGCCCTGGTTGATCCCGTCGAGGCCCTTCGACAGCGACAGCAGGCTCGGCTGGTTGTCGATCACCGTGGTGGCGTTCTTTTCGACCCGCTCCCAGCGCGCCTGGTGATCTCGCCGCAGCGCGTTCTGCAGCGGCTCGCTGGTCGGCGACGTCGACGTTGACGCCCTTGATCGATGCCGCCCTTGGTCAGCGCATCGAGGTCGGCGCGAAAGCGGTCGCGAGAATCCTTGACGCTTTCGAACGCCGCCGGCGTTGCCCTGCACCGCCAGCGCGGTTCCGCGCGCGAGGCGCTGCGAGAGCATCTGCATTTCGGTCGCCGTCGCTCGAGCTCGACGCCGCGCCTGCGATGTTGGCCGCGATGTTGAAGCCACAGCATCAGCGCGGCGAGAATGACGAACAGACGCAGCAGCACGCCCAGGATCTGGTACTGCCTGGCGATCGGCAGATGGCCGATGAACGCAGACGCGCCCTGGCTGCTGCATCTCGGCGCTCGCGCTGCGCAGCTGCTCCATGATCGAACGTGCAGCCGAGCGGGTCGTAGCCCGCGCTGAGCGCCGCTCATCTTGACCTGCGTCGTCGGCATCGTCGAGGTCGGCTTCGACAGGATCTGTCCCTGCGCCGCACCTGCTCCGAAGCAGGCTCTTGAGTAAATGCCATGATTCTCTCCCCAGATAGGGTCGTTACGCCTGCGTGCATCCGTCAGACTGTGCTGAGCTACAGTCCCACTTGCAGAAAGCCCGGGTCCTGCGCCAGCAGCGCCAGGTCGATTTCCTGCCAGACGCCGCCGTCCGCTGTCGGTCCAGCGCGCGCCGTACCACGCCGGCGCACCGGCCGGCGGCGTCGCTGCGCAACAATTCGGCCAGATTGCGCAAACCCAGCACGCGTGTCACGACCAATCCGGCGCGCAGTTCGCCCACGCGCGGCCCGAACAGCACCAGCCGCGCCTGCGCCGCGCCCAGAGTCAGTGGCTCGATCGGCCTCGCCGAGAAAGCCGGCGAAATCGATGACGCTGTAAAGATTGCCGCGAATATTCGAGATGCCGAGATACCACGAGCTGGGTCAGCGGCACCGTCGCCATCGTGCGGCACCGCGATGACCTCGCCGGCATCGGCAAGCCGGATCAGCCACTGCGCTGCCGGCGCAGGCCAGACCCAAGTCGCGACTGACTCGACCTGCTGCCGTCGTCTTCGCGCGCGAGGCGCGCCGCCAGTTCCTGCTGGAACGCGCGGAGGTCGAGTTTGGCGGCGCGGGCCATCGGTGCAGTGGATCAGCCGAGCGCGGTGATCTTGGCGAGCAGCTCGTCGCGGTTCACCGGCTTGACGATGTAGTCGCGCGCGCCCTGGCGCATGCCCCAGATCTTGTCGGTCTCCTGGCTCTTGACGTGCACAGGATGATCGGGACGCTGCGCGTCGTCGGGTCGCGGCTGATCGCGCGCGTCGCCTGGAAGCCGTTGAGTCCCGGCATCACGACGTCCATCAGGATCAGGTCGGGCTTGACCGTCTTGGCCTTGAGGATCGCGTCCTCGCCGTTGTCGCTGGCGACGACCTCGTAGCCCGCCTTGGTCAGCATGTCGTTGAGGACGTGCCGCTCGGTCGGCGAGTCGTCGACGATGAGAATCGTTCTTGATCGTCATTGTTCCGCACCTTTGCTGTCCCCGTGCTGTCGCGCTGCGCTGGACGGCGCGTGCGCTCAATGCGCCGCCGACTTGACGTGCGCGCGCGACCGCCTTCAACAGGCTTTCCTTGGTGAACGGCTTGGTCAGGTACTGGTCGGAGCCGACCATCCGGCCGCGCGCGCGGTCGAACAGCCCGTCCTTCGACGAGAGCATGATCACCGGCGTGGCTGTGAACATCGCGTTCTTCTTGATCAGCGCGCAGGTCTGGTAGCCGTCGAGCCGCGGCATCATGATGTCGACGAAGATCAGGTCCGGCTGGTGGTCGGCGATCTTGGCCAGCGCGTCGAAGCCGTCCTCGGCGAGGATCACCGTGCACCCGGCCTGGAGCAGGAAAATCTCGGCGCTGCGACGAATCGTGTTGCTATCGTCGATCACCATGACCTTCGACGCCCGTCAGTGCGACTGCATCCGCCAACTCATTGCTCCCGCGTCTCGACGCTCAGATCCTGCGTCCAGCGCGATCTGATTCCATGTTGCAACCCTCGGAAAGTTTGCCACGGATGCGAGCCAAATGCCTAGAGCATAATCCTTGCCAGAACCGGCAAAGCTGAGGTTTTTGAGCGGTTTGCAACACATCACGTGCGAAATTGAGCAAAACTGCCGTAATGGGTCACTCTCGTACGGGCGCAGGGGCCCGGGCCGTCACGCGGCGGCACGCGATCATGCCGTCGCCGACGCGATAGGGTCTTTCGGGGCCGGAAAACACGGCCGTGATCCGGCGGGCCGAACCGACGGGGCTCGGGGCCCGAACCCGGTCCGGGCGCGGTCAGCCGGCAGCGTTAGCGCCCGAGAAACATCCGGTAGGCCGGATTGGCCGGTCTCGTCGACGTAGTCGTAGCCCAGGCGGTCGAGGAAGCCGCGGAATTCGGCCTTGTCCGCGGGCGGCACCTGCATGCCGACCAGCACGCGCCCGTAGTCGGCGCCATGGTTGCGGTAGTGGAACAGGCTGATGTTCCAGCCGCGGCTCATGCTGTTCGAGGAACCGCATCAGCGCGCCCGGCCGCTCGGGAAACTCGAAGCGGTAGAGGATCTCGTGCTCGGCCGCCGGCGCGTGCCCGCCGACCAGGTGGCGCACATGCAGCTTGGCCATCTCGTTGTCGGACAGGTCGTAGCGCCTCGATCCGTCGCGCTTGTGCATCGCGCGCAGCAGCGTCGCGGTCTCGTGCGCGATTGGCGACCTCGATGCCGACGAAGATGTGCGCGATCCGCGGATCGGCATAGCGGTAGTTGAACTCGGTGACGCTGCGCTTGCCCAGCAGCGCGCAGAACTCGCGGAAGCTGCCCGGCCGCTCCGGGATCGTCACCGCGAGGATCGCCTCGCGCTGCTTCGCCCAGCTCGGCGCGCTCGGCGACGAAGCGCAGCCGGTCGAAATTCATGTTGGCGCCGCAGGCGATCGCGACGAAGGTCCGGTCCTTGCGCGCGATGGCGCTCGCACCACGCCTTGACGCCGGCGATCGACAGCGCGCCGGCCGGCTCGAGGATCGAGCGCGTGTCCTCGAACACGTCCTTGAGCGCGGCGCAGATCGCGTCGGTGTCGACCAGCACCATGTCGTCGACCAGCTCGCGGCAGATGCGGAACGTCTCCTTGCCGACCTGCTTGACCGCGACGCCGTCGGCGAACAGGCCGACGTGCGCCGAGCGTGACGCGGCGGCCCGCCGGCGAGCGAGCGCGCCATCGCGTCGGAATCGACCGGCTGCACGCCGATGATCTGGACTTCCGGGCCGCACGCGCTTCACGTACGACGGCGATGCCGGCGATCAGCCCGCCGCCGCCGATCGGCGACGAAGATCGCGTCGATCGGCCCCTGCGCACTGGCGCAGGATTTCCATGCCGATCGTGCCCTGGCCGGCGATCACGTCGGGATCGTCGTACGGGATGGACGAACGTCGCCCGCGAGCGCCTTCTGCAGCGCGACTGCGCATGCGCATACGCGTCGCTGTACGAGTCGCCGTGCAGCACGACGCTTGGCGCCGCGCGCCTCGACCGCCGCGATCTTGATCGATGCGGCGTCGTCACCGGCATCACGATCGTCGCCTTGCAGCCGAGCCGCTGCGCGGCCAGCGCGACGCCCTGCGCGTGGTTGCCGGCCGACGCCGCGACGACGCCGCGCGCGCGCTCGGCGCCGACAGATGCGCCATCTTGTTGTAGGCGCCGCGCAGCTTGAACGAGAACACCGGCTGCTGATCCTCGCGCTTCGAGCAGCACGCGGTTGCCGAGGCGCGCGCGACAGCATCGGCGCCAGCTCGAGCGGCGATTCGATCGCGACGTCGTAGACCTTCGCGGTCAGGATCTTCTGCAGGTAGTCGATCGGCATCGGACGAAACGAGTGGCGTGGACGAGGCAGCGAGCGTAGCAGAAACACCTGCGCGCCCAAAGCCGGCGCTGGCTCGCATGCGCGCATTTCTGTTAGGCTTGCGCGCACTGCTCGTCGCGCTGCACGCCGGCGCGACAGGCCGCCAGTCCGTGACCGCCAAGACGCTCGCCGTCGTCGACCTGGGATCGAACAGCTTCCGGCTCGAGATCGGCCGCGTCGAGGGCGACCAGATCTACCGCCTCGACACCTGGCGCGAGACGCTGCGCTTCGGCGCCGGCATCGACCGCGACGGCACGCATCACGCCCGCGGCGATGAAGGCCGCGCTCGCCTGCCTCGCGCGCTTCCGCGAGCGCCTCGCCGGCGTGCATCCGTCGGCGGTGCGCGCGGTGGCGACCAGCACGTTCCGCGTCGCGAACAACGCGCGCGAGTTTCTGCCGCAGGCCGAGCGCGCGCTCGGATCCCTGATCGACGTCATCGGCGGACACGAGGAGGCGCGCGCTGATCTATCTCGGCGTCGCCCACGAGCTGCCGCCCTCGCCGACGCCGCGGCTGGTCGTCGACATCGGCGGCGGATCGACCGAATTCATCATCGGCCGCGGACTCGAGCCCGAGCGCCTCGAGTCGCTGCAAGCTCGGCTGCGTCGGCATTACGCAGCGATTCTTTCCCGACGGCACGGCTCACCGCCGGCGCGTTCTGACGCCGCGGAGACCGCGGCGCGGGTCGAGATCGAGGCCATCGCCGGCGAGTTCGGCGCCCGGTCACTGGCACGAGCGCGTACGCGTCGTCGGGAACGGCGGCGCGCGCTCGCCGAAATCCTCGAGCAGAACGGCTTCTCCGGCGGCGGCATCACGCCCGGCCGGGCTCGACGCGCCTGAAGAAGCGCATGGTCGCGGCCCGGCGATCCGCACGCCTGCAAGCTCAATGCGCTCAAGCCCGAGCGCGCGCCGGTGCTGGCCGGCGGCCTGGCCGATCATGACGCGCGGCGGTCGCCGAGCTCGACATCGAGCGCGATCGATCCGGTCGGCGGCGCGCTGCGTCTGGGCGTGCTCTACGACCTGCTCGGCCGAACCATCGACGCGCGACGTGCGCAGCGTCACCGTCGAGCGCTTCGTCGACCGCTACACGGTCGACCGCGCGCCACGCCGCTCGCGTCGACGGCGCTGGCCGGCGGCGCTGTATCCGCCGCGCGCTGCCGGGCGCGGACGCCGGAGCAGATGCAGCTGCTGCACTGGGCCGCGCTGCTGCACGAGATCGGCATGTCGGTCTCGCACATCGGCTTTCACAAGCACGGCGCATACATCCTGCAGCACGCCGACATGCCCGGGTTTCTGCGGCAGAGCAGGCGCGGCTCGCGCTGCTGGTCTTCGGCTGCCGCGGCGGCCTGACCAGGTGTCCGCGCCGAGCTCGGCGATCCGGTGGCGTCGCGCGCAGCTCGCGCGCGTTGCGGCTCGCGGTGCTGCTTCTGTCACGCGCGGAGCCGATCGCCGCTGCCGCGATCCGGCCTGAAGACCCGCGGCGCGCGTCGGCACTTGGGTCACACCGCGCTGGCTCGCTGCGCACCCGCTGACCGCCACCTGCTCGGAACGGAACGCGCAGTGGCAGGCGCTGCACGCTGAGTAGCGCATTGCTGCACGGCGCCGCGGCGACCCAGGCGGCTGCCTAGACGTAGATCGGGCCCGATGGCGACCTTGAGCACGACTGCGGCGCCTTGCTCGTCGCGCTCGCGGTTGACAGCCACCACACCGCGCCCTTGCGCATGCTCCAAGGCGGCGCGTCGCTGCCCGACGCAGCAGCGCCGGCGGTTTCGCCCAGCGTCGGCTGGTGGCCGACGATGAGCACCGGCTCGCGGCGCGTCGGGCCACCCGGCGGCGGCGAGCACAGGCCGCGGCCGCTCGCGCCGGGCGCGATCTCGCGGCACGGCCTTGAACTTCGCGCCCGAGCGCGAGCGCGGTCTGCTGCGCGCGTTCGGCGGGACTCACCAGAATGCGGCGTCGCGTCGGGCAGGTGGCCGTCGAGCCAGGCCGCGATGCGCTCCGCCTGCCGGACCCCTTTGGCGGTCAGCGGCCGTCCGAGATCAGGCTCGCCCGGCTCGGCTTCCGCATGGCGCCAGAGGATCAGGTCCATCGCGTGGCGTCGGCTGCGTCAGCCAGCGGTCCTGACGTTCGGCCAGGCGGTCGAGCAGGAGTTCCCTGCGCAGCGCAGGCTGCGCGCGCCGGCGCGCTTCGCGCGCACGTACTTGCCGTCGGCGTCGCAGCATCCCAGGCGCTCGCGGTTGTCGCTCGAGATACGCGCTTCAGCCCCTCGTCGATGACGCGCTGCCTTAAGCGCCGTGTCGAGCACCGGGAACGCGACCTCGATGCGCCGGAACAGGTTGCGTCCCATCCAGTCGGCGCTCGACAGATAGACGTCCTGCGCCGCCGTTCTCGAAATACCAGATGCGCGTGATGCTCGAGGAAAGCGTCCGACGATCGAGCGCACCCGGATGTTGTCGGAGCCACCCTTTGACGCCGGGACGCAGCGCACACGCGCCGCGCACGATGAGGTCGATCTTCACGCCGGCCTGCGACGCGGCGTAGAGCGCCCTGATCACGCGCTTCCTCGACCAAGCCGTTCATCTTGGCCATGATGCGCGCGGGACGCCTTCCTGGCGTGCCGCGTCTCGCGGCGATGTATCGCCGCGAGCAATTGACGATGCATCGTGAACGGCGCTAGCCAGAGGCGCTTCAGCCGGTTCGCGCGAGGCGAGGCTCGTGATGTGCAGGAAGACCTCGGCGACATCGGCGCACAATCTCCGGATTCACGGTGAGCAGCCCGAAGTCGGTGTAGCTGCGCGCGCGGTCCGCGGATGGTAGTTGCCGGTGCCGAGGTGCGCATACGGCCGCAGCTGCGAGCTTGCCCGCAGCGTCGAGCTCTCGCGGCGCAGCAGCAGGCGCGAGCTTGGCGTGCGTCTTCAGGCCGAACACGCCGTAGCACGACCTGCGCGCCGGCTTGCCAGACGCTCGGCCCAGTTGATGTTCGCCTCCTCGTCGAAGCGCGCCATCAGCTCGACGACGACGGTGACTTCCTTGCCGCGGCGTGCGCGGCCTCGATCCAGCGCTTCCATCAGCACCGAGTTGACGCCGGTTCGATAGACGGTCTGCTTGATCGCGACCACGTCAGGGTCGTCGCGCCGCCTTGCGGATGAACTCGACGACCGGCTCGAACGACTGGTACGGATGATGCAGCAGGATGTCGTGCTGGCGGATCGCCGCCAGGATGTCGGGCTGGTCGCGAAGCCGGTCCGGCGTGCCGGGCACGAACGGTCGATACTCGAGCGCGATGCGCGTCCGATTCGTCGACCAGCGTCGTCAACCTGGCGCCAGAGTTGACCGGGCCGTCGCAGCGATAGAGGTCGGCCTCCTCGAGCTCGAATTGCTGCAGCAGCAGTTGAGCGAGCGGTGGCGGGCAGCTGCGCAGCGACCTCCAGCGCGCACGGCAAGACCGAACTGCCGCTGCGGCAGCTCGCCCTCGAGCGCCTGCCGCAGGTTCTTGACTTCTCCTCGTCGATCCACAGATCGGCGTCGCGCGTCACGCGGAACTGGCGAATAGCCGACGACGTCGCCGTCCGGCGAACAGTTCGCCCAGGTGCGCGTGGATGATCGAGGCCAGCAGCACGAAGCGTGTTGGCTCGGCGCGACCTCCGATGGGCAGCTCCGATCACGCGCGGCAGCTGCGCGCGGCGCCTTGACGATCGCAATCGCGGTTTCGCGGCCGAATGCGCCGCTGCCGGAAAGCTCGACGATGAAGTTGAGGCTCTTGTTGACGACCTGCGGAAACGGGTGGGCCGGATCGAGCCCGATCGGCGTCAGCAGCGGCTTCGACCTCGCGCCGGAAGTAATCCGCGACCCAGGCGCGCTGGGCGGCGTTGCGCTCGGCATGCCGCAGCAAGCGTATGCCGGCCCCGCAGCCATCGCCGGCAGCACCTCGTTCATTGAGCGTGCGATAGATGTCGGCGACACAGCGCCTGCGCGCCCTGGCTGATCGCGACGACATGCGTCGCGAGCTCGTGCAGCGTCACGCCGGGCCGGCGGCGCCTTGAGGCGCGGAGCTGCTCGCGCATGCCGGCGACGCGGATCTCGAAGAATTCGTCCAGGTTGCTGCTGACGATGCACAGGAAGCGCAGCCGCTCGAGCAGCGGGACCGCGGGCGTCCTCGCGCCAGGGCGAGGACCCGGCGGTTGAACGCGAGCAGCGACAGCTCGCGGTTGATCGGCACGGCGCTGCCCGTTCTGCCATCGGGCGATCGGGCGGCAGCCGACACTCAGGTGGCAGGCACCGTCGATGCGCGGCGGAGGGCGGGGCCGTGCCAGTATGGGAGTCGCTCGTGACAGCCATGTTACGAGCGCCGAGGCGTCATGCGGCCCGCGGCGTCAGGAGCGACCGGCCGAGCGCGAGCCACAGGCAACGCTCCCTTGGCCTCTCGATCGAGCTCGAGATAGGTCCGATGCGTGCAGCGAGCTCTTCGGCGAACGGCTCGAGCACGCGGATCGGCGGCAGCGCCCGGCAGCCGGCGTCCGCGCCGCCTGCCCGGGCGCCGGAACCACCAGCTCGATCGTCAGCGACTCCTGGCCGCGTGTCATCGCCAGGTAGACCTCCGGCGAGCAGCTGCGCGTCGAGCAGGGCGCCGTGCAGCGTCCGGTGGGCGTTGGCGACGCGGAAGCGCTCGCGCACAGCGCGTCGAGGCTGTTCTGCTTCCCGGAAACTGGTCGCGCGCGCCAGCGCGAGCGTGTCGACGACTCTCGGCGGCAGACTGGCGGCGCTGGACGACAGGCCCAGGCGCGTGAGCTCCTCGTCGAGGAAGGCGAGGTCGAACGGAGCATTGTGAATGATCCACTGCGCGCCCGCGTGCGAATGGTGATGAATTCGTCGCGCGATCTCGCCGAACTCGCGGCTTTGTCGCGCAGCATCTCCCACGATCAGGCCGTGCACGTCGGTCGCGCCTGCGTCGATCTCCCGGTCGGGCTGACGTAGAAGTGAACGCCCTGGCCGGTCAGGCCGGCGATCGATCAGCCTCGACCGCGGCGATCTCGATGATGCGATGGCCCTTCGGGATCGAGGCCGGTCGTTTCGTGTGTCGAGGATGATGTAGCGCATGAACCTTCGGTCGGAGACGACTCCCGGCAACGACGTTGCCGGGCGGAGAGACTCCTGGGCGAATCTCCAGCACCCAGGTCTTACCGCCGGTAGCCGCTTGATCGTGGCCTGATCTCGGCGATCGCGCGCTCGATCTCGTCGTCGGTCAGGTCGCGCTGCTTGCGCCTTCGCGGTCGGTCAAGCGTGAGCGTACGGTCGATTTCGGTCTGGAATCTCGCCGAGGCCGAGGCGTCTCGGTGGATCGCCGTCGTCGGCTCGTCGGCCAGCGTCTCCGGACCCCCAGCGCACGACGATCATCGAGAGGTTGTCGCCCTCGTCCCCGCCGCGCAGCTCGGCCTCGCGCATCAGCGCTGGCGAGGACTTTCGAGTATCGGCGCCGCCGGTCAGCGCGCGCAGATCTCTTCCTGGGGATAGACGCTCCACAGGCCGTCGGTGCACAGGCACGATCAGGTCGCCGTTGCGCAGCGGCGTTCTGCGCGACAGATCGATCACTGGTCTCGACCAGTGCCACCGAGGCAGCTGAAGATCTTGTTGCGGTCGGGATGATTGACGACTCTCGTGCGCGCCGATGAGGCCCTGGTCGACCGAGGTACTGGACCTCGAGTGGTCCTGGTCTGGCCGATCAGCCCTCCCCTGCCGGAACAGGTACAGCCGCGAGTCGCCGACGTGCGCCCCAGTAGGCGTAATTCGACTGCACGATGCAGGCGACGCAGGTCGTCCGCGGCGTCTCCAGCATCGAGAACTGCTCGGCGTAGGAGCCCAGCGCCTGGTGGGCGCGCAGCATCGAATCCTGCAGGAACTTGAGCGGATTCTTCAGCGTCGGTCTGGCTTCCTGCTGGAAAGCAATACGCAACTGAACGAAGCATAA
>ERZ1370068.6096-contig-5097_pt1 | contig 24202 bp, 44 predicted proteins | sample MGYA00561227_ERZ1370068 | MGnify/ENA primary metagenome ERZ1370068 (study PRJEB38410, sample SAMEA6850437) | metagenome | study: Metagenomic assessment of the ecological functions of the soil: analysis of the soil microbiota associated with the...
GGTTACATGTGCACATTGCTGCTCCGATGACGGGCACCGGAGGCATCCTTGATTGGCTCATATCCCGCGTCGTAGGTCTTCCCGAATACGGTCGCGTTCCGTAATAAGCCTCCCCGTTGTTGAGCTTTGCGATAGCTGGGTTATTAGCGCCGAGAGGGGTTCCGACAGCGCGTACCGTCCTCTTTACGGTTGTGAGCACACGCACGTACCGGATCCCCATTCTTCACGAAGATCGTAACTGCGCCGTTGTTGTTTTTCATGGCGTGTTTTTGCATCGACATTTGCAACGATCGACTTGTTCGCCTTGTTGTTCCCGAAATAAAGGTCGCTGCCTTTCAACCCGGGTCCCCTAGCTTGTCGGTCTCAGCTTTAAGGTCGCCATGGAAGCCTTGACGTCACCAGTCTGAGCAGTGCCGAGGCTCGGTATCAGCATGATGAAGCATGCAAGCGTAAAGATGCCAGCAATGAGGTTGTTCCCATACATGGTGATTGTCTCCTCCCGAGGAGTGTTAGGTTTTTCTCGCCGCGTGTTTGGCGACGAGGGGATTGAATTTACAACCTATTCGCAATCGACGCACGAAACTCCTCGACTAGTGAAGCCCGACGCACGTGGAGGACGCCATCGTTCCAAGATCAACAACGGCAAGCGGGGTCTTTGCCGGCGCTGCGCTCTTTCATGCCATGACATTACAAATAAAGGTCCGAAGCCGACGTTTTGGCGCAAGCCTGGCAAGCACCTCCTCAACCGCGTTCGGCCGCAATTTCTCGGGCGCGAAGACATAGGCGCCTCCTCTCGCACGCTCCTCGAGCAAGCCGCGGGCAAGACATTCGCGTGGGCTCCGCAACGAAGCGGGCGCCGCGACCTCGTGAGGTCTGATCTCGCCGCGGAAGGGAACGCCGCAGGCCTGCGCCAAAGCCCGGTAATAGTCCGAGGCGCTGAGCCAGCCATTGGCGATCATCACCGCGTGAGGCAGCACGCCCCATTTCTTGGCGAGCGCCTCGGCGCGATGCAGCGTGCGCGCGGTCGACGAAACGTTCGAGCAGAAAGGCGTAGTCGGATGGGGAGAGGGAGCGCGTCGGCGCTTGCGCCCAAACGCTTCCAGCACGACGCGCAAGATTGCCCTGCCGCACGCGACCGCCCCCACAACTTTTCCACGAGTATTTGGAAGTTGTGGAACCGCCGCAATATTCAACCACAGATAATCAACATCTTCATTGAAACCACTTAAAATAGTATATCAACTCTACTATGCAATCTCTAGGCTGCGCGATCTCATCTAGCAACGCGTTTCAGGGCAAAGTAGAAAAGTGCCGTGAACCAATGCGGCGCCATTGAGTCGAGGGGCAAGATTGTGAGGGTGCTGGCCGCTATCGCCGCTGGCTCTCGCGCTCACTGCCGCCATCCCGCCAGCCTCGGCCCAGACCAAGGAGCGAGATCGTCCCCGATGCCTGGCAGGGCGATGCGCTTCGCCCCAAGCCTGAAATTCATGCTCGATCGGATCCGCTTCATCACCGACAGCGACTATCCGCCCTTCCAATATTTCGACGAGGAGGGCGTGCTGACCGGCTTCAACGTCGACCTCGCCCGCGCCATTTGCGAGGCGCTCGGGGTCGAGTGCGACATCCAGGCCGGTGGAGTGGGAGGATCTCTACACCGATCTCGACAACGGCGAGGCCGACGCGGCCATCGCCTCGATCCGCATCGACGCCGAGGCTCTCGCCAAGGCCGATTTCACCAGCCGCTACTACGCGACGCCGGCGCGCTTCGTGACGCGCAAGGAGAGCGACTTCAAGGACATCCGTCCCGAGACCATCGAGGGGAAGAAGGTCGCCGTGGCGCGCGGGACCGGCCATGAGGCCTTCCTCAAGCAGTATTTCCCGGCCGCCGAGGTCGTGCCGTTCGACAGCGCCGACGAGGCGCAGATGGCGCTGAAAGGCGGCCAGGTCGATCTCGTGTTCGGCGACGGCATCGGGCTCACCTTCTGGCTCAACGGCGTGACCAGCGATGGCTGCTGCGAGTTCCGCGGCGGTCCCTATTTCGACGCCAAATATTTCGGCGAGGGCGTGGGCATCGCGGTGAAGAAGGGCAACCGCCAGCTGGTCGAGATCTTGAACTACGGGCTCGAGCAGGTGCACGCCTCCGGGCGCTATGAAGGGCTGTTCCTGCGCTATTTCCCCATGAACTTCTTCTAGAGGTGCAGAAATCGACTAGATGCGCTTCTGGTTTCTGGCTTGCCGCCTGAACGGCAGCCACAGGCTCCAACCGAGCCGCGTCGGCGCCTCGCTCTGATAGGGCGGCAAGCCGATGGTCATGCCCTGATGCCCGGCCTCAGGTTGCGCAAGATAGGTCCGGAACAGACGGTCCCACAGCGACAGGTTGAAGCCGTAGTTGCGGTCGTGCTCGCTGACGCAGCACCGAGTGGTGCACGCGATGCATGTCCGGCGTGACGATGAAGAGGCGCAACGCCCGGTCGAGCCATGCCGGCAGCGCGATGTTGGCGTGGTTGAACATGGCGCAGGCGTTGAGGATCACCTCGAACAGGAACACCGCGAATGGCGAAGCGCCGAGCGGTATGACCACAGCGATCTTCCACAGCATGGAGAGCGCGATCTCGATCGGGTGAAAGCGCACCGCCGTGGTGACGTCGATATCGCGGTCGGCGTGGTGCACCTGATGCAGCCGCCAGAAGATCGGCACCTTGTGCGAGACGAGATGCTGAAACCAGATGGCGAGGTCGAGCACGAGCAGCGCGATCACGAGCTTGACCCAATAAGGCCAGTCGACCTGATTGAGCAGGCCGAGCCCCCGCTCCTGGCGAAGAACGCCGCGGCGACCGCCGCCACCGGCACCGCGAGCGCCGCCATCAGCCGCAACACCAGCGTGTCGACGCCGGCGATGCCGAGATTGGTGAGCCAGCGCCGCGCCTTGAGACGCTGAGCCGCCGCTTCGGGCGAAGGAGCTCGATTGCCGCCATGAGGAGGAACACGGCGGCAAACACCGCGAAGCCTGATGAGCCCATCGCTCTGGCCGAGAAGACCGTCCATGCGCCAAAGACTAGCGGGAAGCGCCGAGCTATTCCGATCAGTCGATGGTCTTGCCGGCGAGGCTCAAGCCGACCACGCCGGCCACCACGAGCCCGAGCGAGGCGAGCTTGACGAGGGTGAACGGCTCGCGGAAATAGGCGAAGCCGATCATCGCGGTGAGCGCGGTGCCGACGCCCGACCAGATGGCATAGGCGACCGACAGCTCGAGCCGGCGGAGCGCGAGAATGACGGCCGCCGCCGAGCAGATATAGAACACGAAGACGCCGATCGAGGGGAGGAGCTCGGCGAAGCCCCGCGACAGCTTCATCGAGGTGATGCCGGCCACCTCGAACAGGATGGCGACGGAAAGAAAGATCCAGGGCATCCAGCTCAAGGCCACCGGCGTCCTCGAAGGTCGTCGCGACTCACAGCGCTCTTGGCGCTTGCCCCACTCAACAGCGAAATTGCATGACGCCATGATGACAATGGCGGATGGCGGCAGGCGCCCTCTACAGCATTTCGAGCGGCGTGGCGCCGCGAGGCGGCGGAAAGGCGCCGTCGAGCTCGGCGAGATCGGCGTGGGTGAGGGCAAGATCGACCGCCGCCCGGTTCTCGCGCACATGCGCGGCATTCGTGGCCTTCGGGATCACCATCATGTCCTCGTGCCGGAGCAGCCAGGCGAGCGCCACTTTGCGCCGGCGTCGCCCCGTGGCGCGCGGCAACGCGGGCAAGCGCGCGGTCGCGCAAGATGCGGCCCTGCTCGACGGGCGAATAGGCCATGATGGAAACGGCCACGCGCGCCGGCACCACGGGATGAGGTCGGCCTCGATGCCGCGCCGCGCCAGATTGTAGAGCACCTGGTTGGTGGCGACGGCGTCGCCGCCGGGAAGCGCCGCAAGCTCCTCCATGTCGTCGACGTCGAAATTGCTCACGCCCCAGCGCCTTGATCGATCCGTCGCGCAGCAAGCGCCTGAAACCCGGCCAGCGTCTCCTTCAGCGGGTATCGCCCGCGCCAATGCAGGAGATAGAGGTCGAGGCGGTCGGTGTCGAGGCGCTTCAGGCTCCGCTCGCAGGCGGCGATGGTGCCGGCGCGCGAGGCATTCTGCGGCAGCACCTTGCTCACGATGAACACCTCGTCGCGGCGCCCCTCGATGGCCTCGGCCACGATCCTCTCGGCCTCTCCGTCGCCATACATCTCGGCGGTGTCGATCAGCGTCATGCCGAGGTCGAGGCCGAGCTTGAGTGCCGCGACCTCGGCGTCGCGCAGGCGCGCGCTCTCGCCCATGCGCCACGTGCCCTGGCCGAGGCGGGGCACGATCTCGCCGCCAGGAAGCTTGAGCGTTGGGATGTTTGACGCCGGGCATGGAAGGCCTAACGTCGTCAGCGCGCGCATTCGTTCGGGGCGATGTCCGCCGCTGCGCTGCGCTGGAGCGAAAGAAGGGAGTGCCCTTCGAGCGCACGCCTTCTGATCGTGATCAGGCCTTCTTCGCTGCGGCGCCTCGCGCGGCGGCTTTACGCCTCTTCTCTTCGCGCCTTGGAGTGGAGCTGGAAAGCAAGGACGAGCAGGAGCACGCCGAACACGAGCGCATAAGCGCCTAGCCACCAGGTCAGCACCACGGCGCCGACCACCGGCGCGATGATCAGCACCACGCCGAAGATGATCGAGGCGATGCCGCCAAGGGCAAGCCACCAGCGGCCGTGATCGATGTTGAGGCGGAAGGCAGCGACCAGCATAAGCGCGCCGGAGACGAGCGCCCAGACGGCGATCAAGAGCACGAAGGCGACCGCGGTGATGCCAGGCCACAGAAAGGCGACCACGCCGGCGGCGATGTCGACGACGCCTTCAAGGATGAGCAGGCCCCAGCGCTCGCCGTTCTGGGCGGCCTTGATGCCGGAATAGATGGCGAGGCCGCCGTCGACCAGCATATAGGCCGAGAACAGGAGCACGAGTGCGAGGATCGCGGCGGCCGGCACCAACAGGCAGATCAGGCCGAAGATGATGCCGAAAATGCCCCTCAAGCCCACCACCCACCAACGCTCGGCGAGAACCTCGCTCAACGCGTCGCAGCGCGCTGGGTCGTATTCGAGAAATATTCTTGCTCGGATGCTGCGGTTGCCATGATTGCCTCCTTTGCAGATCCGGTTGCCAGGTCCGTTGATCGTGTGAAGCGAGCGGTTGCTACCCGCGACTCGGTTCGGCGCCATAATGCCGCCAATCAAACGCACCAAGGCGCTCTTTTTCCCAGTTTCCACATCAGGGAGGGCGCCCGCAATCGCCATTCTTCGGGCGCTGCTGCGGGCGAGCTAGGCTGCAAGACCGGTGGCTGCGTCGATGCGCTTCGTCATCGACCGCGCGAGCCTGAAATAAATTTGCCTGCAACGCCGGCGCGAGCGGGGAGGGAAATCTCTTCCCGCCGATCGCTTCCGCCACGAAATGAAATTCTCTTCAAAGCCCGAAAATGCGCGCTCGAGAACAACGCTTGCGCGCTCCGAGTCATGTCCTCGTCTTTATTCCGCGGTTTGATCTGGCGTAAGCAGCAGAGCGAGCGTGAGTCAAACTTGAAGGGGGCGAGATGCGGAAGGCGCCACTGACGGTGTGCGTGGTCGGCGGCGGATTCACCGGCGCGGCGGCGTCCATCGCTTGCCTTGCCCGGATCGATCGGCCGTTCCGCCTCATCGTGGTCGAGCCGAGCGCCTCGCTCGGGCGCGGCGTCGCCTATGGCGCGCATCATCCCTTGCATCTTCTCAATGTGCGCACCCGCGACCTCTCGAGTACGCGCCGGCCAGCCCGGCGACTTTCTCAACTGGGCCTTTCGCCAGCTCGACCAGGGCGAAAATCACGCCGGCCTGCATGAGGGCCTCGCCCATACCTTCCTGCCGCGCCAGCTCTTCGGCGAATATGTGCGCGAGCGCTTCTTCGAGGCAGTGGAGGCGAGGGGCGATGTCGAGCTCAAGATCGTCAATGCCGTCGCGACCTCCTGCGTCAAGGATGGCGACCGCTTCACGCTTCGCTTCGACCGGGCCGAGACGCTGCAGGCGGATGTCGTGTTGCTCGCCACCGCTTACGGGCTTCCAGTCATCGACCGCCGACCGGCGCGCTTGCGCCCTTCGACGCTGCCCCCCGGAGCGGATCAGCGCCGCGAAGTCCGATGGCGCTCATCGGCTCCGGCCTCACCATGGTCGATGTGCTGCTCGGCGCACGCCGCGACGGGTTCCAGGGCAAGGTCACGGTGATCTCTCAAGCGCGGGCAATTGCCGCGCCCGCATGCCTCGAAAGGCGTCGTGCCGCGCGAGTCTGGGCTTTCGCGCTCGAAGCGACGTGTCGAGCCTGACACGGTCGGTCGCCATCGCCTGCGCCGCGGCGGAGGCGCACGGCACGCCGTGGCAGGCGGTCATCAACAGCGTTCGCTCCTCGCTTCAGGACATCTGGCGAGGCTTGCCCGTCGAGGAGCAAGCGCGCTTCCTGCGCCATGTCCGTCCGCTGTGGGATGCGCATCGCCATCGTCTGCCGCTCGAAGTGCATGGCCGCCTTCGAAGCCGAGTTCAACGAGGGCCGCGCGGTGCTGCTGCGCGGCCAGGTCACGACGACGGTCGAGCGCGGACGGCGATGGCTTCAGGCTGACGTCTTAGCGCCGGCGCGGCTCCGAGCGAGCTGGAGGCGCTGACCGCCGACCTCGCCTTTGATTGCACCGGCCACCGGCCCGATCTCAACTCTCCCTTGATCCAGAGCCTGGTTGCTCAAGGTGCGGCGCGCGCGGACGCCCATCGTCTCGGGCTTGCCGTGGAGCCGAACGGCCAGGTCCTGAGCAAGAGCGGGGCGCCGACGCGCGGCCTGTTTGCGCTTGGGCCGCTCTGCCAGGGGTCGCTGTGGAGATCACTGCCGTGCCGGAAATCGTGCGCCAATGCGACGCAGCCGCGCAGAGCCTCGCCGCGCTCGAGCCCTCCGCCGAGCGCGAGGTGGAGCTGTCCTCGGAAGCCCGCCAACCGCCGGATTTCGGCGCGAAAGACCGAATGGTTAACGTCCCCGGCCCTGAAAAAGCCACGAAACTTGAGGATTTTTGACGCTACTGCGGGGGCATAGCCCGCAGGCGTTAACTTTAGGGATCGTCATCACGCTGGGGCCGGGGGCAGGAAGCTGATGACCGATGCGTATCGTGGCTTTGGCTGCGTTTGCCTGCGCTCTCGGACTGTCACTCCCATGCGCCGCTCAATCCGAGACCGAGCAGGCTGAGCTGCCGCAAACCTCGACGCTGCTGCATCGCGCCGACAGCCTAGTCGCGGCCGGCGACGCCGCAGCTTCTCGCGCCGCCTGAGGAATCGCTCCCCGCCGCCAATGCGCCGGTGATCACCCACGCCTCGCCGCCGCAGCCGATCCCGGCGCCGGTGCCCGTCCTCGCTTCGCCCGAGCCCGAGCCGATCGAGCCGCAGCGCTCCGAGGGATCGTTCTCGACGCCCGAGCGCCTGGTCGACTGGGTCTACAACTACCACGCCCATCCGACGCCGTGGCGCGTGCCGGCGGCGGTGCGCCATGCGCGAGCTTGGCCTCTTCACCGATGAGGAGAAGGGGTCGTTCTGCACCGGCTTCATCGCCGGCGTGCTCGGCGCCAACCCGAAGGATGGCCCGGCCCTCGTCGGCAGGATGCTGCCCGATGCCCGACAAGGACCAGGCCGTCCTGATCAGGGCGATCGCCTATTCCGGCCGCCCTGATTGGCGGGAGCTGTTGACCAAGTACAAGGATCGCATGCCGCTCCGCCAGCCGCTGATCGACGTCTTACCTCGTCAGGCAAGCGGCCAAGCCGCTGATGGAGGTCGACGCTCAGCGACGGGCCTTCCGTGGTCTATACGCTGTGGGGCTATTACGTCGCCACCGGCCAGTATGAGCCGGTGGTGCGCATCATGCAGGCGCTTGCGCTGGTCCAAGAACAAGAATGACGGCAACTTCTCCTTGAAGAAGATCTTCTCCAACTGGAGAAACGATCCGAGCGCGGTCGACAAGATCTCGACCGGCGCCACGCGCCAAATGGACGCTCGCCTCCTACGCCGAGCGCAATCGCGACCTGCTCAGCGCTCTACCGCGCCGAATATGAGCATCAGCCGCAGGAAATCGCCCAGCCCTTGCAGCGACGTGATCGTCGCCGCCGAGGCTTTCGAGATCGGAGAAGATCCGCAAGGACCAGTTCGGCGCCATCGAGGATGCGCAGAAGCTGCAGGCGACAAACGAAGCCGGCATGTCCGAAGGCCGCGACCGCAGGCTCCATCGCCATCGCCACCGGCTGCGTGGCGGCGAGCGCGCTCGGGCAAATCTATATTGCCGTGCCTTGCGTCATCGGCGGCGCGCTGTACACCGGCGCGATGAAGCTCATGCATTAGGTCTGGGGGCGCTCCTCGTCGAAAAGAGGGAGTGCCGCATGAAGCGCAAATCGGGGATCTGGTCTGTTGTAGTTTCGGTCATCGGGGGATCGGCGAAGGTATTGTGCTTGGGCTCGGTGCTATTGACCGCGGCCTGCAGCACGCCAACGTTGCCATCCGACTTTCCTGCGTTCAAGCTCGACGAGCTCGCCGGATACGGACAAGTCGGTCGAGCCCGGAGCCAACTAAGCCTGATGCAGTAGCCGGATTGGGCTATTCGAGGTTGATCGTCGCCGCGCCTTGTCCGGTGGCGTAGGTCTCGACGGTCTTGGGGGAAAACAGTGAGCACCGAATCCTTACGCGCAAGCGGAACCGCCGATGCCGCGCAGTCCGCCGAAACGCAATTTGAAAACCGCGGCCCTCGATGAAGCGAAGAGCTTCATCGGGATTTTCATTTATCTGTTCATCGTTTTCGGTCTGCTCTCGCTCCACGCGTGGGTGGTGTTGAGCGGCGAGAACATAAGCTACAGATTCTACGGCATGGCTTTGATAAATGCGTTGGTTTTGTCGAAGATAATTCTTCTGGCTGAAGGATTTAAGTTTGCCGACAAATTCAAAAATCAACCGCTTATCTACCCAGTCGCCTACAAGGCAATAGCCTTCACCGCGCTCGCTGTTTGTCGCTTACGTCGTCGAAGAGGTTCTCGTCGGGCTGTGGCACGGCAAAAGCCTGGCCGAGTCCTTTCCGGCGATCGGCGGCGGAACGATTGGAGAATGGCTTGCTGCGGCGCTCATCATGTGCATCGCCCTCATTCCCTTCTTCGCCTTCAGGGAGATGACGAGGGCGATCGGCAGGCCGCAGTTCTATGCCCTGTGCTTCACCGGCCGGCTAAAGGCAGCTCGCTAACGTCCCGGGAATCCCCTAATCGTCATAGTCCTGGCTTATTCAAGACGATCGGCAGGTCGCGGGGACCCGCCGTGCATGGACAGGACGAGTGCCGCCTTGCAGGAAATGACCGGCGAGCCATCCTCTCGTGGCGCTGAGAGCGGACCGGCGAAGCCATCTGTGAACAACCGGCGCACGTCGGTGCTGCTGCGCGAATATGTGGCGAGCCTCGATCGGCCCAAGGCGAGCCTCGGCAGCTTGCGCGATGCGCTCGGCGATCGCGGCTTCGGCGTGCTGCTCTTCATCTTTGCCCTGCCCAATCTGATACCGGTCAACATACCGCTGCTTTCGGCGGTTCTCGGCGCGCCGCTCGTGCTGCTCGCGGTGCAGCTCACCTACGGGCGCCACAAGCCGTGGTTTCCTCATTGGCTCGCGCGCCAGTCCGTGTCACGGCAGAACTTCGAGGCGATCGTGTGCCGCGCGCTTCCCTATCTCGAGCGCGCCGAGGGGCTGTTGCGCCCGCGCCTGACACCGCTCCTCTCCTGACCGGCGAGCGCCTGATCGGCGTGGCGCTCCTGGTGCTGACCGTGGTTCTCGCTCTCCCATCCCCTTCGGCAATTGGCTTCCGGCCTTCGCCATCTGCATCATCGGGCTCGCCATGGTGGAGAAGGACGGGCTTGCGGTGCTGGCTCGGCGTTGCCGTCGGCGCCTTCAGCCTGGTGGTGGCCGGTACCGTGGTGATCGGTTTGTTGCACGCCTTCTTCTTGCTTCTCGCCGGTCTCACCGGAACCGGCTGAGGCATCACTCTCTCAAGCTCGCGCCAGAGTGCGCGCGATCCAGTGCCAGAGGAGCCCCGCCGCGATCAGCCCCAGCCCGGCCATCCAAATCTCGCGCTCGACGAAGAACGCTAAGACAAGGCAGGCCGCAAGCCCGCCCCAGGCGAACAGCGAGGAATAGAGGCGTTGGTCCTTTGGCAGCCGCAACGCCGCAAGATTGGTGATGGCGTAGTAGATGAGCACGGTGAAGGCACTGAACGACCAAGTGACCTTCACATTGCCGATCAGGGCGGAGCGGCGATGGCGATGCCGACGGCGAGGATTGCGGCGATCGGCGAGCCGGACTCTCCGACCTCGGCCAGCTTCCCGGCATGTCGCCGCGCCGGCCCATGGCGAGAAGCACGCGCGAAAGTCCGAGAATGAGATTGAGCAGGACGCCGAGCATCGCCGTCATGGCGCCGACGGCGACGATCGAGCTCGCGCCGGGAATGCCGAAGGTTCTCGCCGCGACCACCAACGGCGCGACCTCGGCGCGAGCAGCCTCGGCAAGCGCGTCCGGCCCGATGGTGGCGATGCCGACGGCGCCTACGGCGGATGTAGAGCACTGCCGAGGCGACCAGTGATGGCGATGATGGCGCGGGGAATGGTGCGCGCCGGGTCTTGCATCTCTTCGCCAAGCGTGGCGATGCGGGCATAGCCGGTAAAGGCCACGAACATCAGCGCCGTGGCTTCGAGCAGGCCCGGCGTTGGACTGCCGGAATCCACCGAGGGGCGGAAGAAGGGGAGCCAAGGCTGCGAGCCCTGGCGAAGACCGCGAGCGCCCCGGCAATCCACGAAGAAGCGCTGCAAGTGCGAAAACGGTAACCGAGACGATGACGATGTTGGCGCGATTCGAGCGGCGAATGCCCATGAGCACGATCGCCGTCGGCGGCCGCGATGGCCGCCACCGCCGCCGGCACCACGAGGCCGGAAAGCCCGAGCGCCTGCAGCAGATACGCCGGCGAAGCCGAGCGCCGCCGTGGCCGCCGAAGCCGTCTTGGCGCAGAGGAACATCCAACCCGCGGTGAAGCCGAGCGAGGGCGCAAGATAGGCGTAGCCATATCTGCAGGTGCCGCCGCTCACCGGCATGCTGGCGGCAAGCTGGGCGCTGCTCAGCGCGTTGCAGGTGGCGACGATGGCGGCGAGCGCGATGGCCAGGATCACCGCCGGGCCGGCGATGCCGGCGGCAATGCCGATGCTGACGAAGACGCCTGTGCCCACCATGGAGCCGATGCCCATCATGGTGGCGCCGAACACGCCGACCTCGCGCTTCAGCACTCCGCTGGCCGCAGTCTCCGTCACGTTGTCACGAAGACTCTAGGCGTCGACCATCACCCTGAAGCCTCCATAGATCATGCGCTTTGGCGTCGAAGGGCATATCCTTCATGTCCATGCCGGCGATCCGCTTATCTTTCATCACCTTGGCGTTGACCCGGTCGCGATGCGCGCGCGACTTGTAGACGATCCAGGAGAAGAACACCGTCTCGCTCGGCTTGAGCTTGACGCTGCGCGGGAACGACGTGAGCTTTCCCATCTTCACGTCGTCGGCGACGCATTCGCGAAATTCGAGCGCGCCGTACTCCTTCCAGATCTTGCCCGCCTTTTGCGCCAGGCGCTTATAGGCCTGCACCTTCTTCTTCGGCACGGGCAATACAAACCATCGACATAGGGCATGGAAGCTCTCCGGTTTCTCCTTCGGGGAGAGGCGAGGATCTCTACAGATTGCGACTTCTACTTGGCCCCTAAGCCAATCAGACGGTTTCGCCTTCGTAGGCGCGCTTCAGCGCCTGATGTCGAACTTCTTCATTTGCATGAAGGCGTCCATCACCCGCGCCGACTTGCTCGCATCGCGGTCCAGCATCATTTCAAGCAGCGCGACCGGAACGACCTGCCATGAGAGGCCGAATCTGTCCTTGAGCCAGCCGCAGGGGCCTTCCTTGCCGCCCTCGGTGAGCCTGCTCCAGAAATAATCGACCTCGTCTTGGCTCTCGCAATAGACCTGGAAGGACACGGCCTCGTCGAAGGTGAATTGCGGGCCGCCGTTGAGCGCCACGAATTTCTTGCCCTGCGATCTCGAAATCGACGACCATGACCGAGCCTGCCGGCTTGCCGTGGATCTCCTGGCCTTCGTTCGATAGCGGGCGACGGTGTTGATCTTGGAGTTCTTGAACACCGAGACGTAAAACTTCGCGGCCTCCTCGGCCTCGGTATCGAACCACAGGCACGGGGCGATCTTCTGCGTGACGATCTGCATGGGTTACTCCTGAAGCTTTGAGTGGTGTTGATGGCCAGCGCCTGGAGGATCAAATCCCTTCCGCGCTCGCCTGTTCCGGAACCGCAGCAGGACTTGGCAGCCTTGACGTCGTCATAGTCGTCATGGCGCCGCACCCAAGCCATGGTCCACGGCAGCTCCGCCTCGTCGCGGCCTTTGGGCACGAGGTCGAGGAAGTTGTAGGCGCCGACCAGGATGTCGAGACCGCGCGCGTAAGCCGAGTAGGTGTGGAAGATGGCGCCGGAAGCGTCTTTGATGAACACGCCTGCGCCGGGCATCTCATCCGACCTCGAAATCGCGCATCTCGTAATTGTAGTAGACGTCGCCCTCGGCCTGCTCGGGTCTGAACGACACATGGAAGTCGTAATTGAAGTCGCCGCCGTGAGACGACACCCACGGGAAGCGCCAGCCCATGCGCTTCTTGTAGGCTTCGATCTCCGGCAAGCGGCGCGCGCGATACGGCAACGAGCGTCACGTCGCGATGAGCGAGATGCAATGCCGCGCCGTCGAAATGATCGGCGAGGTAGGAGCAGCTCGGGCAGCCTTCGCCCCAATCAGGGCCGAGCATGAAGTGATAGACGATCAGCTGGCTCCGCCCATCGAAGAGATCGCCGAGCGTCTTTTTGCCTTCGGAGTGTCGAACACATAAGTTCTTCTCGACCTTGACCCAGGGGAGCGCGCGCCGCTCGGCGCTTAGCCGATCGCGGGCCTTGGTCAGCGCCTTCCTCGTTAGCGAGATGCGCCTCCGCGCCGCGATCCATTCGTCCCGGGATACGACTTTGTGCTGCATGATCAACTCCATGAGAAGAGAGCGCGGATGCGCGATGCCTCCCGCGCCTCGCCGATCGTTCAAGCGGTCGCCGGCGTCATCCAGCCGACGCCGGCGCCGCCAGGCTGGCGCAGGATGGCGATGCGGCCGATGCCAGGAATGTCGAACAGCGGGCGCATCAGCGTGGCACCCGCGGCGGTCGCCTTCTTCACGCGGCGCGTCCACGTCATCGACGGCGAGGTAGGGCATCCAGTTCTCGGGAACGTTCGCAAAGTCAGGCCCTTCATCTCGAAAGATGCCGGCCACCATCTTGTCGCCCTGCTTGGCGACCCAATAGGTGCCGCCGTCCTGCATGGGCATGGGGTCGAAGGTCCAGCCGATGGTGTCGGCATAGAACTTCTTGGCGCCCGCCGGGTCGTGGGTAATGAGCTCGTTCCAGCAAAGTTCCCGTGCGCGCCCTTGTCGTCCGCGCACTCCTCTTGCTCGGCCTTTTGCTTCTGGGCAGCCTGTGTCATGTCACTCTCCTCTTTGGGGTTTACGCAAGAAAACGCTCGAGTTTGTCGAGGCAGCCGGTCCAGCCATGTTGGTGGCGGTCGCGCGCCGCTTCGTCGAAGAACTGCTCGTGGATCGAGCGTGAGCTGGAGCCGTCGCCGTCGGACTTGATCAGAATGGTGACCGCCGGACTCGCGCTCCGGCATGGTGCGCCACGCCCAGGTGAAGTTGAGCTTCTCGTCAGGGATCACCTCGCGATAGACGCCGCTCACGTGGTGCTCCTCGCCGTCTTCCGTCGAGAACACGATGGCGTAGCGGCCTCCGGTCCTGACATCGAGCACCGCGCGTCTTCACCCGGCCCGCGTCGGGCCCGAACCATTTCACGATTTTTTCGGGATCCGTCCACGCGGCGAAGACTTTTTCGGGCGCCGCATTGAGACGACGTTTGAGGGTGAGGCTTGGCTTGATGGCGACTTTGGGTTGGGCGGACATGACTTCTCTCCACGAAAGCGGCAAGACGATCGAGTTGCTCGACCAGAAGCGTAGATAACGATTGAGCCAATTCATGGCGTTTTCCATCGGCTCCGGTGTCAGCTCGCAGGCGACAATGCGGCCGGTTTTGGTGCGCTGATCAGGCCTGCGTCGGACAGCACGTCGAGATGCTTCATAACCGCCGGCAGCGACATGGGAAGCGGGCGCGCAAGCTCGCTCACCGAGGCGCTTTCCCCGCTGTTCAGCCGCGCGAGCAATGCACGCCGCGTCGGGTCGGCAAGCGCTGCGAAGGTGCGGTCGAGGATGGCGTCCTGATAGTTAACCATAAGGTTGAGCATTAGGTCCATCGCGCGCGCACATGTCAACCGAGGATCGCGAGACATCAGGACTTCAGCATGCCGGCGACGAGCTTCGCGGGCTTCGCCGGCGGCTCGATCTGCTCGAACGTGCATTGGCCAGGGCGCTTGTCGGGGCGGAAGCGAACGAGCTTCGTGCCGTGGCGAAAGCGGTTGCCGGTGACCTGGTCGTAGCTCACCTCGACCACGAGCTTCGGCTTCACCGGCTGCCATTGTTCGGTGCGCTCGGTGCTCCAGCGGCTTGGTCCTCCCGGCGCTTTGCCGGTGAAGCCGGGCGGCGCGATCAAGCGCTTCGAGCTTCTCAGTCAGCGCCGCGCGGTCCTTGTTGGCGATGGTCGCGGTGAAGCCGACATGATCGAGCTTGCCGTCCGTCGTCGTAGAGCCCGAGCAGCAGAGAGCCCGACCTCTTGGCTCCCGGCTCGATAGCGGAAGCCGCCGACCACGCAGTCTGCGGTGCGGTGCTGCTTGACCTTCATCATCGCCCGCTCGCCCGGGACGTAGGGTCCGTCGCGCAGCTTGGCCACGACGCCGTCAAGCGCGGTGCCGCCTTGGCGCAACCAGCGCCGCGCCTCAGCGAGGCTCAAACTGTAGGGCGAGAGCTTCAGCGCGCTCTCCCGCTTGGCCGAGGCGAAGAATGCTTCGAGCGCCGCGCGCCGCTCGGTCAACGGCGCCTCGATCAGGCTCTTGCCCGAGGGATCGAGCAACATGTCGAACAGGATGAAGATCGCCGGCGTCTCGGTGGAGAGCAGCTTCTGATGCGGCTCTCCGCCGGATGGATGCGCTGAAGCAGCGCGTCGAAGGAGAAGTCGCCGTCCTTGACGATTGCCAGCTCGCCGTCGAGCACGAACGAGCGTTGCGGCCTAGCCGTCTGAGCGTGGCGACCATTTCCGGGAAATAGCGTGCGAGCGGCTTGCCTGACTTGGCCTCTGAGATCGACCTCGTCGCCGGCGCGGAAGGCGTAGGCACCTGAAGCCGTCCCATTTCGGCTCGAACTGCCAGCCGGCCCTCAGGCAGATGCTCGACGAGCTTGGCTTCCATCGGCTCGATGTCGAGCGGCACGGCCAAGGCCGAGAGCGTCTTGGGCGGCGGCTTCATCGCGTCGGCCGGGCGGGAGGCGCCCAGCGCGGCTATTCAGTGCCGCGGCGAATCAAATATCCGACCAGCACGCCGACGCCAAGCGCCACGACCAGGGAGGCCGCGAGGTTGTCCTTCATCAGCTCCTCGGCCTCGTGCGCCGTATCCGACGGCGCGACCGCCGGGCGTGACCCACTCTGCGGTTCGGCGATCTTGGCTGAAGGATGCGGTGAGGTCGCTGAGATAGTCGCGCACGCTGTCGAGCTGGTCGTATGACGTCCTGTGCCTCGAGCTCTGTCAGGAATCCTGCCGCGCCTTGGTGCCCGGCCGCTCTGCCCCAGTTACTCAAACTCGTCATAGACCTCTCTCTTCAAGCAACATCTGGCCCCGCCATCGCGAAGCATAGCAGAAACGATTCCTCGGGGTCTCCGTTCGCAGTGATGCTACGTGACGCCAAAGCGTCGTGTTTCTGGCGCGGATGCCACGCTCGATCGCCGCGGTCGTCATTTTGTCGAGCTCCAGCGTGTCGCCGAGCATCTCGAGAAAGCGGATTTCCTCCGGCTTGATCTGGCGGTCGGCCGCGGCGACTTCGAGCGCCACGGCGTAGGCGGTCTCCCGCAGCTTCGCCGGCAGCGCCTCGTGCACCAGCCTTAGCACCTGCTGCAGTCCACCATCGGCGCTGAGGATCTCGCCACAGTTCTCGGCGGTCTTGACCAGAGTGTTCTGTGGTAATCGGCAAAGACCGGCAAATTCGAGACGATCTCGCCGATGCGGGCGAGCTCATCGTCGGTCATCGTGCGGTCGACGGCCGATACGGTGACCATCACATAGACAAGGGCCGCGTGATGGTTCAACGGCTCGGTCATGGCTCAAGCTCCTTACGCAAAACCCCGCCCAAGTCTTACAACGCCTAAGTCCGCGCGGGACCGTAGAGAATTGCGTTTTGCGCGGCAAGCGCCGAGTAACAAACGGATGACTCTCTCCGCTCAGAAAGCGCCGGAAAGGCTGGCGTCGCTTAGAAATCTGTGAAGTCTCGAAGCTACTGTATTGCGTGGTAACGCTTCTGTCACAGCGCGTCCGCCTTTTCGTTGTTTTGTCGGCAATTCGCGCAATGGAAATGGCGGAACGTCACTGCTAGTCCCACCTTTGTCCGGTGCCGATTCCGGTGCCAACTTTCAGAGGAAGACATCTGCACCCACCTGGCCGCTTTCCGTCCGCGCCGCCGCCCTGCAGTCAGGCTTCTTCCGGGCGAGAGCGACGGGATTGATCGAGGCGGCAGGCGCGATAACCTCTGGGGCCCCTCCGGCTGACGATAGCTCTCTGCCGCCTATTGAGCGCTTCTGAACCTGGAAATGCACCGATAATAGTTAAGCAGGCATTCGGGCTGGGGGGCGACGAAACCGCCAGGAGGATCAGGATGGAACACCATTCAATATGACGATGCGGAAATACCTCAAGGAAGCTTTGGCGTTACCCTCACAGCAGGCCATCGGAGCACGTGGTGCGCGAGGAGAATTTGGCAGGCAAAGGAAAAAGCCTCGAGGTCAAAATGGTCTTCTTACCAGCGAGGGCACCAGCCTCCACCATGTAGGTTGCAGGGGAGATTGATCCGTCCGACGCGCACTTCTAGATCTTCATTGCCAGGAACCGCTCCGCGCCTTGGGACCCCGCCTCTATATTTCTGCCAGAACGGAACTTCGCTCAGTAACACCGGTTAGGTGTAGTGGAGCGCGGCAGCCTCCCCCAAGCCTCGCCTTTCTGGCCCTTTGAACGGCGTGGACGCCACCATCGGGGAAGGCGGGTGCGACTCCGCGCCATTGTCCAAAGGGAAGACGACAATGGTGCAGGTCGAGCTGGCCCACATCTTCGGAGTTTGAGGATCAGGAAGCCGACGTTGTCGTCCAGTTGCTTCATCCCAGCTTCTTGATGCCCCAGTCCTTGCCGCCCTTCACGCCCAACATGGCCTCGTTTCTCAAGGACAGTCGTCACGACATGCATACAGCCGCGAGCTGGTGTTGGTACCTCAAACGAAGAAGGGCTTGCAGCCGGTCTTCTGGGATCATTGCGGGTCGAGTGAAGCCAACGACCTTTGGTCGAGATTTTTCGTCCACGGTTTTTGAAACGTTCCAGCTGCCGAAGCGGTCCCCGTCGTGGCATCGGAGGTCCCGGTTCGCCTCCGTACCACCGAGTGGATTCTGTGCGATCGGACGCGGGGCATCAGGCATATGGCGTTGGTCGCCGGATCAACATTGACTGCGCCAGAACCTCTGGCAAGCCGGGGATCGGCGTATGGCTTGCACGCACGGCAGGAAGCAGTGACTCTGTCCATGGTCAGCTCTTGTTGACCGCCGGGGGAAGCCTCACCCCGCATGGCGTCGAGGTGATAGAGGTAACCCCAGAATTCCTGAAAGCCATGCGCGCGTCGGCAACGATCGGTGTGGTCGCCCAGATGGTTCTTGCCGAACTCGCCGGTGGTGTAGCCGAGGTCGATGCAGGAACTCTGGCAAGCGTCGGGTGCTGGGCCGCAGATAGATGGGCTCCCGGCAGTTGCGGCGGGATCATGCCCGTGCGCAGCGGATACATGCCGGTGAAGAAGGCCGTACGCCCAGAGGTGCAACTCTGCATGGCGAGGTAGTCCGTGAACATTCCGCGCCTCCTTGCCGATGCGGTCAATGTTGGGCGTTTCGCCCACCATCAGGCCGCGGTGATAGATGCTGGGCTGCATCCAGCCGATGATCGCCCATGATAACGAGGTTGATCACGCCGCTGGGTTTCTTTCGCTGCCTGCGCGGCTGCCGGAGCATGGTGTCGTCATCTTCTCCCTGCGCTTCCCGCAGGAGCAGGCATCGCCGCAGCGCGCAGCGGGGACAACCGCCGCCAAAACGATTATCGCGCGCGAATGATTGCGTTTCATTCTACTGAGTTGTTCTGGCGGATACTTCGGCATTGTGTGCCTCCTGTGATGAGGTGCCCTCCGTACAAGTCAAAGCTTCTGCGCGTTCACTGTCGGGTCAATCAGTCAGCGGCGTGTAGCCTCGCCAGCGGCGCGAATTATCCGCGGTCAGTTACGTCCGCTTAGTGGCACTTAGCGGACATCCCGCCCGCATTGCAGACGAATGACCGCCATGGGGAAAAGCGGACATGACGTGCGAAATTGCGGCCGTTGTGTCGGCGACCCTCCATAGGGCACCCGGGCGCCGATCCGGCTCGCGCACTATATTTCGAGGGCTGCACTGCCGATTAAGGAGCGCGCAGCTCCCGGGAGCAACAGGCTCCTGATCAGTGGTAAGGTAGCGAGCAGCCGACGCGGACATGGTGTCCGCTGGATCAATCTTGGGTGTGGAGATCTATGACGCCACCGGGCAAGACCGAATGACCTTGCCAGAGCGCAAGGTCACGGTGTGGGTCAAGGGTCGATCGTTGCCAGGCAGCCCGCTGATCCGCACCGCCGCGACAAATCGAAATCAGCTGTCGAGGACCCAGACGCGCACCGGCTAGGCGTGAGTGGCCCTTGAAAATGAGCCGCTGAAGTCCAGACATCGTTCGCAAGGAGTGGAGCCAAACTTCCTCCGCACGAGGCGAGATACGATAAAAGGCCCTCGCGATGCTTTACGCACCGGGGCCCACACCTGCTTCGCGCAACGCCGTGAACTCCAGATATCTAACTCTCGATCGGCCTTGCCGGACGTGGCGAGTACACGCGCTAGTCGCCCAGCTGGGCGATGTTAGCAGGCGGGCGCTCAACCAGCCCGGTGCCAATCCGGTGCCAACTCGGTGAGTGCTCGCTTGATTTTATTGAGAAGATTGCACGCTTAACAAATCTGTGAAATTTGTCGGAAGATACTTCGTCATGAGTTCCAAACCTGCATCTGCCATGTCCGCCCCCACCAAGAAGAAGACGCCTCGCGCCAAGACGCCGGGGGCCAAGCCGGCAAAAGCCCAAGCGCGGCAAGTCAGGAACCCCAGGAGGAAGCGAGCATCCCGCTGGCCGAGCTCGGCGCGCGTGGGAGCAAGAAGGCGCGGGGCGCCCCAAGATCGAGATCAACTCTGGAGCTGCTGGCCCATGCCCATGTGAGCAAGGCGTGGCCCTTCGAGGAGGCGCGCAAGGTCCTGAGCCGGCTGAAGCGGATCCCGAAGCCGACCGGCGCCATCATCTTCGAGACCGGTTATGGCCCGCTCGGGCCTGCCCCATATCGGCACCTTCGGCGAGGTCGCCCGCACCACCATGGTGCGCCACGCCTTCCGCGTGCTCACCGAGGACAAGATCCCGACGCGGCTGATCTGCTTCTCCGACGACATGGACGGCTTGCGCAAGGTGCCGGACAACATCCCCAACAAGGAGATGGTGGCTGAGCATCTCCGGCAAGCCGCTCACGCAGATGCCCGACCCGTTCGGCGACCATCCGAGCTTCGGTCACCACAACAATGCGCGGCTCAGAGCCTTTCTCGACACGCTTCGGCTTCGACTACGAGTTTCTCTCCGCCACCGAGTGCTACACCACCGGGCGCTTCGACGAGACGCTGCTCAAGGTGCTTCGAGCATTACGACGCGATCCGCGACGTGATCCTGCCGACGCTCGGGCCTGAACGGCGCGCCACCTACAGCGCCCTTCCTGCCGATCTCGTCCGTCACCGGCCAGGTGCTGCAGGTGCCGATCATCGATCGCGACACGGCCTCGGGCACCATCGTCTACAGAGACCGGTGACCGGAAGGCTCACGCAGGTTCCGGTCACGCAGCGGTCATTGCAAGCTGCAATGGAAGGCAGACTGGGCGATGCGCTGGGCGGCGCTCGGCGTCGACTACGAGATGGCGGGCAAGGACCTGATCGACTCGGTGCGCCTGGCCGGTCACATCTGCCGCATCCTCGGCGCGCAGCAGCCGGAAGGCTTCATCTACGAGCTGTTCCTCGACGAGAAGGGCGAGAAGATCTCCAAGTCGCGCGGCAACGGCCTCACCATCGACGAGTGGCTCGACTTATGCGCGCGCCCGAGAGCCTGCAGCCTTTACATGTATCAGAGCCCGCGCAAGGCGAAGCGGCTCTATTTCGACGTGATCCCGCGCGCCGTCGACGAATATGTCGGGCATCTCGCGGCCTATCCGAAAGAGGAGCAGGACGCGAAGCTCATGAACCCGGTGTGGCACATCCATTTGGGTGAGCCGCCAAAGGCCGAGCTTCCCATCAGCTTTGCGCTTCTGCTCAACCTCGCTTCGGCGTCGAACTCCGAGGACAAGGAGGTGCTGTGGGGCTTCATCCGCCGTTACGCGCCTGACGCCACACCGCAAGACCAGCCGCTGCTCGATCAGCTTGTCGGCTACGCCATCCGCTACTTCCATGACTTCGTGAAGCCGGCGAAGAGCTACCGCGCGCCTGGACAAGCGCGAGCGGCGGCGCTGCTCGATCTCGAGGCGCGGCTTGGCCAATTACCGTCCGGCGTGCTGTCGGAAGAGATCCAGGCCGTGGTCTATGCCGTCGGCAAGGAGCATGGCTTCGAGCCGCTGCGCGCCTGGTTCTCGGCGCTCTACGAGGTGCTGCTGGGCCAGACGCAAGGGCCGCGCTTCGGCTCCTTCGTCGAGCTTTACGGCATCCCGAGACGCCGCGCGCTGATCTGGAACGCGTTGGCGGGCTGAGCGGGCCCCACGCCATTCGCGTAGCAGACTTGCAGCGCGGCCCCAAGTCCAGGCGCCGTCCCCCTTGTTCGCATTGGGTCTGCACGGAGCTCAGTGGACGTAGGTGGCGCTTCGACCGCGCGCCAAGCGGATCGATGCACAGAACATGGCCGGTGACCGGGTTCACCTCGGCTTTGCGACAGGTCTGGAAGCGGCGGTCGAGGCCGGATTGCCGTCTCCGTTGGCAGCGAGAGCGCCCGCGAGCGCCGCCGTGGTGGCAAGGCTCGCCGCGAACGCAAGCCCGGTCAAAACCTGTCTCGTGACATTCCGCATGTCCCAACTCCTGGATTGCCACCAACATCGTAGCCGAATGAGCGCCCAACGCGCGGGATTGCAAAAAACTCTTTAGTCCGGAACTGATTAAGGCACCCGCGGGTTTCCTAAACATGCCGTGGCTGGAACGGCAGCAGCCCCGCTGCCACGCGCCCCCGCGCCGGCCATGTGCCTACTTAGGCGTCGACTGATGAGAAGCCCGGCTTGGCCCTAGCCGGGCTCTCTAAGCATTTGAGACCGGTAATTGCGCCGATATGCGGCGAACGGCAGCGGATCTGCGAGGATTTGTCAGGATCTGTGATGGAGCGGCTCCGGCGAGGCGCGGAGGGGGTGCGGAGGGACCTCGGAGCTCGCCGCGGACCGCGTCATACGCTACACGAGGCCACTGACCTGCCCGCTTCTCTCACTCTTCCCACAATCAAGCGCAGGAAGGTGGACGGTCCTTCTTTGACGTTTATCCACAGGTCGACAACGCGTGGTGCGGATTGCGGCGACGCCGGCTGAAGGCGAATAAACTAGCTTTGCGTGCGGGTTAGTTCGCGAGCCAGCCGAGCGTCCTCCTTTTTAGTGCTGCCTTCCAGGCCTGCCAGGAAGCGCACCTTTGACGCTGTCATTTGCTCGCGCAGCGCGTCGAGGTCGCGATGAGCATTCGGCAGATGACCGTCTCTTCGATAGGTCACCTCGAACTCCGCGCCGGCCACGACGATGTCCGCGATCGTCGAGCACGCGAACTGTGAGGATCGTGTTGTATCGCTCATGCCTGGACTTCCAACTAACGCATAATAGCACGACGTGAGGCACCCATGCATAACTTCCTGCTTCATGGGGCTGTCACACAGTCCAAGTAGCGTTCCTCCCGAGAAACCGGGCCCATTTCCTTTCCGCTATCTCCTTCATAACATTGGCCGACTCCGAACATGTGGAAGTCTTGCGCCGCGGGCCACGGTCGTGGAACGATTGGCGCGGCAAAACTCCCACCACGGTGCCCAACCCGATCAGGTTTCAGACGCGCCGCTGAGCGGCAGATGGGCACCATGAACGGCGGCTCGGTCAACCTCGCCCTCGGCACGGCTGCGCGGCGAATCGTTGCGCTTCCGCGACGCTTTCCGGCGCGAGATCCCGCCGGCGCCGACCTGTCCGGCGCGCGGATTTGACCGATGCCCGAGCTCGACGGCGCCAATCTCACCAACGCCGATTTGAGCCACACGTTGCTCAACCGCACGGATTTCGCCGGCGCAAAGCGTCGCAGGCGCGAGACTGAGGGCACCAAATCCTCGCTCTGCCCGCAACCTCACTCAGATCAGATCATCGGAAAGCTTCGGGCGACGCCTTCACCTTGCTTCCCCACCATCTCGAACCTCCGGCGTCTTGGACGGAGGCAAGCGACACCGAGCAGCAACTGGACGATGGCCGTCCCGCTCCCGTGCCGACCGTCACGGCTCGCGGCCGCGTGGCACCGATGTCTTGGCTGGTCGGAGGTGGGCCCATCGCGCCGGCAGTGCCGAAAGCTCAAGTAGAAACGGCGGCGCGCTTCAGGATATGGCGCGCTTTGCGCACGATGTCCTGCTCGATCTGCTGCTTCGATAGCCTCGCGGTGGTGCGAAACGAGAAGATGGTGACCGCCAATATCTCGCCTCCGTCATCGTCCTCGTCTCTGAGCTCGGACTACACGCGCGCCTCAGTCCCCGGTCATATTTGGCGTGGATGAGTTTGAAGGCCATGGCGGCAGCCTCGATTGAGCCTAAGCTCGGCGTGTTCCGGCCCGTCAACCGAAAGCGGCACCGGGTTCGCCTTAAGAAGAAGCCCCGGCCGTTTGGGGCGCACCGGGCTCGGGGAAGCTATGCTAGGAGACAGGCAAGGCCAGCCTCTGTTTGTGACAGAAGCATCACAAAGCATGGCTGTACCTTAGTCGGACCGCCAAAGGCCGAGGCGCTCGGTCTTGGCTGCGTCGAGCGCCTTCGCGAGCTCAGGCTCGCGTCCCTTTGCGGCGTCGCCCAACCCTGGCGCACCAGCCAGGTGGACAGGTCCTGTCCCACGACGCTGCAGCGCGCCGCAAAATCCTTGGTCTCGCCGCCTTGCGGCAGCGTGCAGGTCACGGCACGGGAGCGGATGAAGCGGATGAGTGCCGCGCGGGCCTTGGCGCCGCAGGGCCAAGACCTGCCGCCTCCTTCTTGCAGGTCTCGTCGGCCTCGCGCGCATCGATGCCGCTCGAGCTTGATCACCACCGTGCCGGTGGGAAGAAGCCCGCGCTTCCAGGCGTCCGCGTCTCGCACCCCGACCTTGAAATAGCGCTTGGTCTCGCGCGGGAGCGGCGTGGCGGCCTCCTGTTGCAAGGCGCGGCGTTCCGCTCGGCCTCAGCCTTTTCGGCTGCCAGCATAGTGGGTCTTGGGATCGGCAGGTTCGGCGTGCCTTTGGCGCCTCGGGCGGCGAGGATTGCTGGCTGCTGGCGGCGGCGGCCTCTGGGAGGTTTCGCAGGCGCGACCTCGACCGTGGCGGTCAGTTCCGGCGGAGTTAGAGGCTTCGGCTGGCGCTGCCTCGCGCGTGGCGGTGGGGCCCAACATCTTTCAAGTGCGCCCACGGCTGGACGAAAATAAGAAGGACTGCGGCGCCGAGCAGGAGCGAGAACAGCAAAGAGAGGGTCTCTCATCGAGATCCCCTCGGGCTATTGGCTCGCCACACGATGCGCGCCATCCAATCGATCCGAGCAATACGTAACTGAACGAAGTACAC
>ERZ1370068.1103-contig-11007_pt1 | contig 24186 bp, 38 predicted proteins | sample MGYA00561227_ERZ1370068 | MGnify/ENA primary metagenome ERZ1370068 (study PRJEB38410, sample SAMEA6850437) | metagenome | study: Metagenomic assessment of the ecological functions of the soil: analysis of the soil microbiota associated with the...
GGTTACGCATGCTGCGGGTCAGCCCCCAGTGCAGCATCGCATAGCCGAGAATCAGTCCGGCGGCCCACAGCGCGAGCAGCATCAGCAATGACAGGGGCCCAAAAGCTCCCAGGTATTTCTCGCGCCGCTTGCGGTTGTGCATCGCCCGGACCAGACCGGAACAGAGCGTCCACATCGTCTTATAAAAAGCGGTGGTGACACGAAGACGCCTGGTTACGCGGCGCGGCAGAATGATCGTCTCAAAGGCGTCCCAGAGAATTATCACGATCAGTGCCGGACCCGCGATGGCGACGATGAGTTTCATTTCGAAGTTTGGCAGGTACCCGACGACTTGAATTTTGCTGTTAACTGGACAACGACGTGATGTTATCGTTGAATCGGTCTTTTGCACAGTGGGTTGTAACGCAAACTGTTAGTTTGCGTTGACTCGCGAGAGCGCAACTACGAGCCGCAAACTAACAGTTTGCGTTACCCTAATCGACAAACTGAAGTTTGTCGGACAGACAAATGCCGACCCTAATTATTCACGGCCACTTCTATCAACCACCGCGTGAGAATCCGTGGACCGGGCTAATCGATCGCGAACCAGGCGCGGAGCCGTTTCATGATTGGAACGAGCGGATCCACGCTGGAGTGTTACCAACCGAACAGTGCGGTTCGCATTGTTACCGGCGGTGCAGAGAGAGTCGTCAACAATTACGCGCAGATCAGCTTTGACTTTGGTCCGACGCTGTTGTCATGGCTTGAACGAAACCACGCGGAAACTTACGCACGCATCATCGCGGCGGATGCCGAGAGCGCCGCGAAATATAACGGACATGGCAATGCGATCGCGCAAGCTTACAATCACGCGATTCTGCCGCTTTGCAACAGCCATGATCGCCGCACGCAGGTGCGTTGGGGCCTGGCTGATTTTCATCACCGGTTTGGCCGCACGGCTGAGTCGATGTGGCTGCCGGAGACCGCCTGCAACGACGATGTACTTGGTTTGTTAATCGACGAGGGCTTGCGATTTGTCATCTTGGCGCCGCAGCAAGCCCGACGATGTGCGAAGTAAGGTTGCGCCGCTTGACTGGCAAAGCATTGCGCATGGCTCAATCGATACCAGCATCGCCTACAACTATTTTCATCGCGACGGTTCGGGGCGTTCCCTGGCCGTGTTCTTCTACGATCCGCAGCTCGCCCAGGCGATTGCCTTTGAACAGGCATTGTCCTCGAGTGCGTCGCTGGTCGAGCGCTTTGTGCGTCGCGCAGCAGCGGCCGGCGGGCAAGCAGGTTTGATCAATATCGCAACCGACGGCGAGACCTACGGGCATCATCACAAGTTTGGCGAACTCTGCCTTGCTTATGCGCTCGCAGTCGACGCGCCCGCGCGCGGTTTTGGAGTAACGAACTACGGCGACTATCTCGACCAACACCCACCGGAATTGGAAGTCGAGATCAGCAACGGCGAGCGGGGCGAAGGAAGCTCCTGGAGTTGCGTGCACGGTGTCAGCCCGCTGGATTCGCGACTGCGGTTGCCAAACTGGAGGCGAGGCAGGTTGGAACCAGGCGTGGCGTGGACCGCTGCGCGCGGCGCTCGACTATTTGCGCGATGAAGCGGCGGCCGCCTTTGAGGCAACCCGCGGCGAACTATTCATCAATCCCTGGATAACCCGCGACCACTCGATCCTGCTGTTACTCGACGAAAAGAAATCTCGCGAACAGTTCCTGGAAGCGCATGCGCCGCGCCCGCTAACGCGCGACGAGCAACAGCGCGCCCTCAGATTTCTCGAGCTGCAACACAGCGCGCTGCTGATGTACACGAGTTGTGGTTGGTTCTTCAATGACATTTCCGAATTGAGTCGATTCAGATTTTGCGTTACGCCTGCCGCGCCATCGAGTTGATGAATGAACTCGGCCTGGCATCACCGCGCCAACGGTTCCTGGAAATTCTTTCTGAAGCGAAGAGCAATCGACCGGAGTTGGGCAACGGCGCAGAAATCTATCGCCGCCTGGTTGAACCGTCCAACCCTTCGTTTAAGGCCAAAGACGAGAAGCTCGTGGGTACAATCGCATGACGAAGCCAAGACGGAAAAACCCGCTGGCAAGACAACTGTCTCAAAGCGCAGGGCGGCAGACTTGTCCGCTCCCAATTCCTTCCCACCAACTCTCGGAGCCCTCGACCTGCATCTTTTCGGCGAAGGCCGTCACGAACTCATTTATGAAAAGCTTGGTGCGCATCCGATCACGCACGAAGGCGTCAAAGGCGTTTCGTTTGCGGTCTGGGCGCCAGCCGCAGCGCAGGTGAGCGTGGTCGGCAATTTCAACGCCTGGGACGGCACGCGACACCTGATGCGACGTCTCCGCGATTCGGGCGTCTGGGAGACCTTCGTTCCACAACTGTCCGCGGGCGAACTCTACAAATACGAAATCAAAACGCCTGGCCTGCCGGTGTTTCTGAAAGCCGATCCTTACGCGTTGTCTGCGGAGCTGCCGCCCAACACGTCGTCGATTATTTACGAGTCGAACTATCGCTTTCGTGATTCGCGTTGGCCCGGAAACGCGCCGGTCGCGAACACTTTCGCCAGCCGCTTTCGATTTACGAAGTCCACCTTGGTCCTGGCGGCGCGTAGTAGCGACAGGCAGTCTAGCCTGTCTCGGACAGACTGGAAAGTCTGTCCCACCAGGAAGAGAATCGCTCGTTTAGTTATCGCGAAATGGCGGAGGCGTTGGCTGAGTATGTTTTGGAGCGCAGCTTCACGCACGTCGAGTTTCTGCCGTTGAAGGAGCATCCTTACGGACCATCGTGGGGCTATCAGGTAAGCAACTACTATGCGCCCTCGGCGCGCTACGGTACTCCCGACGATTTTCGGTACTTCAGTCGACTACCTGCACCAACGCGGCATTGGCGTGATCATGGATTGGGTGCCGGCGCATTTCCCGAAAGATGCCTTCGCGCTCGCGCGCTTCGACGGCACGGCGCTTTACGAACATCTCGATCCGCGCCAGGGTGAACATCCCGATTGGGGCACCTACATCTTCAATTACAGCCGCAACGAAGTGAGAAACTTTCTACTGGCAAACGCGCTTTACTGGTTCAAGGAATTTCATCTCGACGGGCTGCGCGTGGATGCGGTCGCGTCGATGCTCTATCTCGACTACAGCCGCAACGAGGGCGAGTGGGTGCCGAACCAGTTTGGCGGCCGCGAGAACCTGGAAGCGATCTCGCTGTTGAAGGAATTGAATGAGGTGGTCCATCGCGAGTGTCCCGGCGTGATGATGATCGCGGAGGAGTCGACCGCCTGGCCGCAGGTTAGTCATCCTGTTTACGCGGGCGGCCTCGGCTTCGATTTCAAGTGGAACATGGGCTGGATGCACGACACGCTTAAGTATTTTCAGACCGATCCACTGTTTCGCGGCGGCAATCACAACGCCCTGACCTTTGGCTTGCTCTACGCCTGGAGCGAAAACTTTATTCTGCCGCTGTCACACGATGAAGTGGTGCACATGAAGGGCTCGCTGCTGAACAAGATGCCGGGCACGGTCGAGGAGAAGTTTGCCAACCTGCGCGCGCTTTACGGCTACATGTGGGCGCATCCGGGCAAGAAGCTGTTGTTCATGGGCGGCGAGTTTGGGCAGTGGCGCGAGTGGAACGAAACGGAGAGCCTCGGACTGGCATCTGCTGGAAGAGTCGGCAGCACCGGGGATTCAAACTCTCATCAGCGATCTCAACCGCCTCTACCAGAAGAAGAGCGCGCTTTGGGAAGCTGACGGCGAGCCGGCCGGCTTTGAGTGGATCGACGCGAACAATGCGTCGGAAAATATTGTCTCGTTTATTCGGAGATCAGCGTCGACCGGAAGGGAACTGATTTGCGTCGGCAACTTCGCACCCGTGCTCCGTGAGAATCATCAGCTTGGTCTGCCGCGGCAGGGAACCTATCGCTTACTCGCGAACACTGACGATGAGGTTTACGGTGGTGGCGGCGTGGAAATGCCGAAGTCAATCAAAGCGCAAGAGGAACCAATCCACTGGCCAGCCGCACCCGCTTTGTAACGCTGCCGCCTTTGGCGACGTTGTGGTTTGCAGCGCCGCTGAAGAGGAAAGCAGCTGTTCATGGGTAGCGAGGATTTATTGGCTGGGTTTGCGTTCTAACTTTTCGAGACGATCTTCAGCGTCTCCTAACGTCGGCGCGAGTTTCAAGCGCCATCGCATCGATTCGATCTAATCGTTTAGAGATTTCGCGTCTGGTTTCAATAATTTCTTTGAGGGCCTGTTCCCAGATTGGCTTTGTGTCGTAGGCACGAATCTCCAATTTTTCCAGGCGCGAATTCGTATCGTCGGCCCGAACTTCCAGTTTCTGCAGTCGCGAATCCACCGCATCAAAACGCGCGTCGACATTGTCGAACCGCGCCTCAAACGCATTAAGGTGCACGTCAACGGCGTCAAAGCGAGCGAAGACTCGCTCCTCGAATGGTCGCTTGCCGTTCATCTCATCAGTATTTCGCTCGTCTCACGACTGTGATTATCTGACCGTTCCAGGTTTCGTTCAAGTAATCTCGTTGAGACTATTCTTTGAGCGTGATGCAAGTACTCTTGCGAGGTCTGTCTTCAAGCCGTGGGCTACCGTCTTGATCTAATCATCGTGTATCTTCGCGTCAAATGATCAATTGGGACGACATTCGCAAACAGTTTCCGGTGACGGAAAACTCCGTGTACCTGAACTCGGCGGCGGCGGGGCGCCGCTGTCGCGGGCGACGATGGCGGCGGCCACTGAGTATTACCAGCAGATGATGAACGACGCCGACACTCATTGGGACGAGTGGCTGGCAAAGCGCGAAGACGTGCGGCGGAAAGTCGCGGCGTTCATCAATGCTGAGCCGGACGAGATTGCGCTCACCACTAACACGTCGTCCGGAATGAACGTGATCGTCGATGCCCTGGAAGCACATGGTGAGGTGATCTCGTGCGATCTGGAATTTCCGGTCACGACGCTGCCATGGATGAATCGCCGCATTCCCGTTCACCTGGTGAAGTCAGTCGCCGGTGTGGTGTCAATCGCTGACATTCGCAGCGCGATGAACGAGCGCACGGGCGTGATCAGTCTCAGCCATGTTCAGTATTCCAACGGTTTGAGAATGAATCTCGAAGAACTCGGGAATGCGAAGGGCCGTCATGCATTCGTGGTCAACGCCAGCCAGTCGGCTGGAGTTTTCGAGATCGATGTAAAGCGCATGAAGATCGACGCGCTCTGCGCGACGGGCCACAAGTGGATGCTTTCAGGTTACGGCAGCGGCTTCGTTTACCTTTCCAGGGAGCTGATCGACAGATCAAAGCCACGCGCAATCGGTTGGCTGAGCGTCGAGGATCCATATGGAGATCGAAACGATGAGATACGTCTGCGTCACGATGCGGCAGCACGCGCGGAGCTTGGCTGTCCACACTTTGCAGGCATGTTTGCTCTGGGAGCGTCGGTGGAATTGATGACCACACTTGGCCATCAGACCATCGAGTTGCGAGCGCTGGAGCTGAACCGCATCCTTACCGATCGTTTGAGTGAAGCCGGCTGGAAAGTCCTCTCACCAATCTCGGTTGAGCTAACGCGTTCGGCGGAGACGCTGGTGCAGGCAGCGGACCCAGCGGCTCTCGTTGCCCGGCTGGCGGAGCGAAAGATTATCGTCACGAAGAAGCCGCAGGAATTCGCGTCGCGACTCACTTCTTCAACCACGAAGCGGACATTGATCAGCTAATGGACGCGCTCGGTTCCGGTCAGAACCCCGACGAGTCGGGGTTCTGATAAGGTCACTTTCGCGGGTGTTTTTTGGCGGCGGACGGTTTCGTCTTTTTGGCTGTCGCCGGTTTCGCAGCGTCACCGCCGAAGTGATTGCGGGAAATCTTGACGAAGGTTTGGGTGATCGGTGACTCGTAGCCGCCGGTCAGCTTGGCGATCCCGAGTTCCCAATTTATCTGCGCGCCTTCGATCCACCATCTCACCAGCCGGCCCTTTTCAACTGCCTCGCTCACTGAGTGCAACGGCACGATGCCGACGCCCATGTCTTCTTCAACCATGCGCCGGATAGCCGCCTGACGACTGAGTTCCATCGAGACTTGCAGCGTCACCCCTGCTGCGCAAAGAACTGATCAATCAGCCGCGCGCGTGTTGCCGCCGCGCTCGCCTAGAATGAGTTTTTCTCCGGCCAGCGTGTAGGCGCTGATGGTGCGCTGCTTAGCGAGCCGGTGGCGCGGCGACGCGATAGCCACCAGTTGATCCTGACTCAGTCGTTGAGTGTTGATGCCGCGCGCTTCCACCGGCAGGGAAACGAAAGCAACATCCAGTTCACCGGCAAGAATCTGCTGCACCAGCGCCTCGCTGGTTCCGGACGCGACGGTAATCTCCGCGCGGGCATGTTGTTTGCGGACCTCTTTCAGGAGCTTCGGCAGAATGTCCGTCGTGACCATTGCTGACGCAGTTCCGATCCGCAGCCGGCCGCGTTCGGCGCCTGCCAACTCGGCGATCTCATCTACCGCCGCGTCGTGGTCGCGCAGGATTTGACGCGCCCGCTGCAGCAACTGCTCGCCCGCTTCGGTCAGCATCACGCGTCGCGGCGCGCGAATGAATAATTTCGCGCCGAGTTCATTTTCCAGTTGCCGAATCTGCATGCTGATGGCGGCCTGGGTGACATGAACGCGCACCGCGCCCGCTGTAAAGGTGCCGAGCTCGGCTATAGCAATAAAGGCTCTAAGCTGTCGAATCTCCATACGTTTCTATTACGCACCGGGGCTGCCGATGGTTGCGTGTGTCGACGCCGCGGCGTTAGCACCGGTTCTTCCCGATTCCTCTGAAGTTTTGACTTCGCCGTTTTTGATCGCGATCCGAAATGATATCAATGCCGGTTATTGTAATAATAAAATCTTTTAGTTTCCATTATAAATCACCATTACCTAGAATGAAGCATCACATGGTCCATCAAAACTAAACGAGCACGCCCCCGACCAATGGTCACCACTGAGAGACGACAAGCAGATTTGTTGAGCACTCGCAGACCGGCGTCAAGGCGCGCCGTCGTCGGCGTGGACGGCGGTGGCACGAAGACCCAGGCGGTGGTGCTGGATGCTAATTTCGCAGTCCTCGGCGAAGGTTTTGCCGGTCCCTCAAACCCCTTGCGAGTCGGAATTGCCAATGCGGCCGCGGCGGTTCGTGAAGCTATCGACCGTGCCTGTGAAGTTGCAGACAGTTGCGCCGGACCGATCTGGTCGCGGCGGAGATAGGACTGGCTGGTGCCAGCCGCCAGGAGTTGGGCGCGCGCATGCGCGAAGCTCTGCTCGGCCTGGGAATCGGCGAAGTGAGGGTTGTCGGCGATGCCGACATCGCGCTTCTATGGCGCCACCGAGGGCGCACCTGGCTTGATTGTAATCGCCGGCACCGGCTCCATTTGCTGTGGCCGAAACGCGCGCGGCAAACGGATGTGCGCGGGCGGCTGGGAGCCAGTTGCCGGCGACGAGGGCGGCGGGAGCTGGATTGCGCGGCGAGCCTTGCGCGCCATCGCTCAAGCTGTCGACGGCCGGGGCGTGGCTACGTCATTAACCAACATGGCCTGCACTTACTTTCACGTTTCCGATCCCAACGATCTCTCAACCGCAATCTACGCTCCGAGTATTACCAACGAACACCTCGCCGGTTTTTCGCGATATGTTATTGGAGCGGCCAAGGCCAGGGATCGGGTTGCGCGCGAAATCATAGCCGAGGGAGGACAGGAGCTGGGGTTGGCGGCTGCGGCAGTTATTCGTAATCTAAAATTAGAGCGCGACACTTTTCCGGTGGCTTATGTCGGCGGCGTCTTTGACGCGGCCCAGGAGTTGATATTGGCGTCGATGCGTGAAGAAGTGAAACGCGTAGCTGCTAAAGCTTACCTGGCGCCGCCGCGGTTTTCTCCCGCAGTGGCGGCGGCGCGAATGGCGCGCGTGCATCTAAACCACATGGCCCTGGCAGTTTGAGTGAACACCCCTACAATCTTAGCCAGATGAATCCTGAAAATCCCGATCCGCTTCCAATCACCGAACAGGAAAATCCGAGCACCAGCCAACTAAGTTCGTTGCCGACGCGCGAAATCGTCCGCCTGATGAACGACGAAGACAAATTGGTGGCCCGCGCTGTCGAGTTGGTTCTGAACGAGGTGGCCGCGGCGGTGGAGGGAATTGTCGGCCGGCTCGAAAGACGGCGGCAGGCTCTTTACATTGGCACCGGCACGTCGGGACGGCTTGGTGTTTTGGACGCCGCCGAGTGTCCGCCGACGTTTGGTGTGTCGCCGGACCTGGTTCAGGCCATCATCGCCGGTGGCTATGAAGCGTGCTATCGTGCGGTCGAAGCCCGAAGACGACGCTGAAGCCGGAGTTGCTGATTTACAATCTCGCGGCTTCGTGAAGGGCGACGTGTTGGTAGGGATCGCGGCATCGGGCCGCACGCCCTACAGTGGGGGCTGTTTCTTACGCGCGGATTGGGTGCACTTCACCATCGCCATCACCTGCGTGCCGCAATCCGCGATTACCACCGCCGCCGAAATCAGCATTGTTCCGGTTGTCGGTCCCGAAGTGGTAGCCGGCTCAACTCGACTAAAGGCAGGCACCGCACAAAAGCTTGTCCTGAATATGTTGTCAACCGCCACGATGGCTGAGCTCGGGTATGTGACCGGGAATCGAATGACGAACGTGCTGCCGCGAAATTCCAAACTTCGGGCCCGCGCAATTGCATCATCATGGCCGAGACTGGTGTTGATGAAAACAGTGCGGCTCAGAAACTGGGGGAGGCCGAAGACAGCTTACCGGTTGCGCTTTTGATGGCGAAGCTGAACTGTTCGGCTGAAGCCGCCAGGGGTGCGCTGGCTGGAGGCCGATGGAGTGTTGAGAGGCGCTGAGGAAATAATCGAAAGGAAAACAGCGGGGGCAAGCCCGCCTTCCTGACCGCGAGATTTCTCATTTGCGCGGTTGGTTCAGGTTGAAGGCCTTTCAGCCAGGAATTGTAGTTCAAGCTGTAATCAGCTCAGGGTTGGGAAGGGGGCTCGCCCCGCTCTTTCTTACCTAAACTAAGCGCCGACGATTCAAGTTGTAGTTATGACTAAACTATCACTTCAGTTATTAGCGATCCCACTCTGTCGCTGATCGCGGCCACGAGCCTGTTTGCGCAGACCGAACCGCTCGCGAAGCAATCGACTTTGGACGAGCGCATTCGCGCGGAAGTGGCGCAGTTCAAAGGCAAGGTTGAGTCTGTTCGCAAAGAATCTTGATACCGGGGCGGTATACGAGCTGGGCGCCGACGATCGAGTGCCGACCGCCAGCACGATCAAAATCGCCATCATGGTTGAGGCTTTCGCGCGCGTCAGCGAAGGGAAGGTAAAGTGGACCAACGAGCTAATCCTGACGAAAGAAAAGAAGGTTGGCGGTTCCGGCATTCTCGGCGAGTTTGCTGATGGTCTGCACCTGACTTTCCGCGATGCGGTGACGTTGATGATGATCAAGAGCGACAACACCGCAACGAATCTGGTGATCGACGTGCCTGACTGCCGACAGCGTCAATGCGCGAATGGAGGCGCTGGGGCTGCAGGGAAACACGACTGATGCGACGAGTTTCTGGCGGCGGCATTAGTGCGGAAGGCCGAAAAGAAGAGAACAAGCGTTTTGGGCTTGGTCGCACTACGCCGCGGGAAATGGTTGTGTTGTTGGAAAAGCTGGAACGCGGTGAAGTGATCAGTCCGGCGGCGTCGAAAGAGATGATCGAACTGATGAAACGCGAGCAGGGAACCGACGGCCTCTGGCGCGAAGAGTGGCGCGCTGCCAAAGGCCACCAAGTCAGGCGCGCTCGATGCGCTGCGCAGTGATATCGGAATTATCTACCACCCGCGCGGCCGCATCGCCATCGCGGTCACCTGTGATGAAATGCCGGAGCCGAACTGGACGGTCGACAATCCAGCGCTGCTCCTGATGTCTCGACTCTCCGGAATCCTGGTTGATGGGTTGGGAAAATGAAATGAAGCCCATCGATCTGGTCATCATCTTCGGATACCTAATCGGCATCACGCTGTTCGGTGTTTGGTTTTCCCGCAAACAGGAAACCACGCGCGACTACTTCCTCGCGCGACCGCACCGTGCCCGGTGGGCCATCGCCGCCTCCATCGTCGCCACGGAAACGTCCGACCATCACCATTCATCTCGGTACCCGGCATCGCGTTTGCGCGCAACGGCAACTTTCAGTTTATGCAACTCGTCTTCGGTTACCTGCTGGGACGTATCGTTATCTCGCTCCTGTTTATCCCGTCGTATTTTCGCGGCGAGTTAATGACTGTCTATCAGTTGCTCGAGCGACGCTTTGGCAATCGCATCAAGATGCTGGCAGCTTCGCTGTTTGTGGTGATGCGCAACATCGCCGACGGCATCCGGCTGCTGCTTACCGCCTTCGTGCTGGCGGCCGTCTACACGGCCTTCCAGCCGCAGGCAAACGCGGAAACGATCGTGATCTTGTCGGTGATACTGCTCGGCGTGGTGATGATTATTTTCACTTACTTCGGCGGCATGGAAGCCGTGATCTGGGTCGAAGTGGTGCAGTTGGGAATCTACATTGCCGGCGCCGCGATGGCGGGAGTGGTTCTGCTCATGGCCATCAAGGGCGGTTGGGGCCAGGCTGTTTCTCTCGGCGAGCAGTATCACAAGTTCAACATTCATCGACTTCGGAATCAGGCCCACGACCTTACGCGTTCGCGCGCCCTTTACGGGTCGCACGCTTCAATTTCACGCTGCCGGTTGACTTCACGAAAACGTACACGCTCTGGGCCGGCTTGCTCGGCGGCTGCTTTCCTGACGATGAGCACTCACGGCACGGATCAGTATCTGGTGCAACGTTATCTGTGCACCGACAAGCCGCGCCGCGCAGCGCTGGCACTGCTGACTAGTGGCGCCGTGGTGTTCGCGCAGTTTCGTCGGTTTCTTGTTCATCGGCGTGCTGTTGTTTGCGTTTTACGCGCCGCAAACCGATCCGGCCGTACGCAACGCTGGCCAACGGTGTGGCGACGCTTCCGCGTTGGCGCGGAACTTTTCAGGCGGTAGGCGGCGACCGTGTGTTTCCTGACTTCATCACGAAGTTCATGCCGTCTGGCTTATCCGGGCTGGTTGTCGCTGCGCATCTTTGCCGCCGCGCTGTCATCGTCGCTCAATTCGATCGCGGCCACGGCGTCAACGATCTCTACAAGCCGTTCCGCCCGCGGCCGCGACGACAAGCACTATCTCCGGGTGTCTCACTGGCTAACGCTCGCTTGGGGCATTGATTCAAATCGGCGTGGCGCTCGTCGCCATGCGGCAGAATCGTTCGGCGCTCGATCAGGCGTTGTCCGTGGCTTCGCTGATTAATGGCCCGGTCCTCGGTGTGTTTCTGGTTGGCACGTTCCTGCGGCGCGTCAGCGAACCGCCGGCGCTCATCGGAATGTTGGCGAGCATGATTGTCATGCTGCTACATCCGTTTCTTTACACCGATCGCGTGGACCTGGTATGTACTCATCGGCAGCCTAATTACTCTTTGTCGTCGCCTGGCTGGCTGGGTTTGCGTTCGCGCCGCGCCGCCCGAGCGCCGCGATGAGTTGTCGCCGAATGCGTGATCAATGTCAGCTGTCCCTGGAGTTCCGCTTCGCTCCAACCCAGGCTTTACATGCTTTCACCCGCTACGCGGGTTTGGACCGATGTGTACGCGTTTCTTTTGATGCTTCCTTAAGTGAGATCAGTTATTAGATGAACCAAACTTTCTTATCGCGAATTCGGCGCAGTCTCGCGCTTCTTCTGCTGGCCGCGATGCTGGCGACGGCCAGCTCGTCTCAGTCGCCTGCAACCAGGCGCTACGTGCTAAGACGGCGCCACAAGTCAAACCATACTCTTCAAAGCCAAGCAAAGTCGCGCTCAACTGGGCGGACAAAACGCTGCGGCGTATGTCGCTCGACGAAAAGATCGGCCAGTTGATTGCTGTCGGCGTTAACGCGACGTTCCTCAATCAGGACAGCGACGCCTTCAGGAGTTGCGTCGGCAGGTTGAAGAGAATCACATCGGCGGCATCATTTTTGTTTCGCGGGCCGGTGTATGAGTCAGTGATGCTGGTCAACCGCATGCAGGCCCTGGCGCGTTATCCTTTGCTCATCTCCGCCGATCTCGAAGCCGGGCGCCGGGATGCGCTTCGACGACACTGTGAACCTGCCCTGGAACATGGCGGTAGGCGCCACCGGCAATCCTGATTACGCCCGGCGACATGGCGCCATAACCGCTCGTGAGGCGCGCGCTCTCGGGGTGCTGCAAATTTACGCGCCAGTGGCTGACGTCAACAACAACGCCGCGAATCCGGTAATCAATGTGCGATCTTATGGCGAAGACCCAGCCGCAGTGGGCCGCTTCGTGGCCGCCTTCGTTGAAGGCGCGCAGACGAGCGGCGTCATCGCTACGGCAAAACACTTTCCCGGACACGGCGACACGGCTACCGATTCGCATCGCGGCTTGCCGGAGATCGACGTCAGTCGGGAACGATTGAACGCGGTCGAGCTGGTGCCTTTTCGGGCTGCGGTGAAGTCGGGTGTGGGTTCGGTTATGACCGGCCACATCGGTCTGCCGCTAATTGATCCTACCGCCGTCGGTGCCGCTACCGCGCGACGTTAAGCTCAAGCCGATTGACACGGATGAGAGTGGTGAGGTTGTGCTCGAAAAGGAACGATGCCGACGACGCTCTCGCCGGTGATGAACGGAATCCTGCGCCATGATTTGGGCTTCGACGGTCTGATCGTTACCGACGCGATGAGCATGAGCGGCCTAACGCTTTACTTCACGCAGGAAGAAGCTTCGGTGCGCGCGCTTGAGGCCGGCGCCGACTTGTTGCTCAAGCCCGCCGACCTGACGCTGGCTCTGCGCGGCGTGCGTGAGGCAGTGGCGAAAGGTCGTTTGCAGGAACAGCGCATTGATGAGTCGGTGCGGCGCGTGCTCAGCGGCAAAGTATGATCTCGGCCTCGTGAAGCGAGAATTACGCGGCTCGAGGCCGTCGATACGAGCGTGTCCGGGAAAGATGCTGTCGCCCTGGCGCGCGAGATTGCCGAGCACGCGATCACCCTGGTGCGAAACGACGACCAGCTCCTGCCGATGAATTCGCTCAAGCCCGACGCGCACATCTTCAATCTGGCGATCACCAATGGCGACGATCGCCTCTGGGTTGCCAACGCGTTTGGCAGTGCTCCTGTCGAGTGCGCTTGGGCCAGGTCGCAAAATCGAGACGGTTGTGCTCGACGATCGTTCAAGTGAGGCGGAAGTGCAGCAAGCTTTGGCACGAGCGAACCGCGCTGACCTCGTCATCGCCTCGCTGTACGGACGCGTGCGCAGCGGCCAGGCTCAGCAGCGTCGGTTTGCCCGAGCCAGGCGCGAACGCATTGGTCCGCGCTGATCGGCAGCCGTCGTCCGTTAGTCGGCGTGAGTTTTGGGAATCCTTATTTGCTTCAGAACTTTCCGAAGCTGCAAACCTACGTCGTCGCCTATGGCGACATGCCGAGCCTGCAGCAAGCCGCGGCCCGCGCGTTGGTGGGACAGATCGATGTCACGGGGACACTGCCGATCTCGTTGCCCGGACTTTACCCACGCGGCACCGGCATTCAACTGAAGCGCGTTCAGTGACGACTACCGGGACCCCGGGCGTCCCGCCGGCAATAAGCGCGCAGCGCGAACAATCTGCTCCGTCAAACTTGTGCTGACCTAAGCAAATGCGGGCGAGACGCCCGCGGTCCCAGTATTCAAGGATGACAAAGACGCGCCGGTTGTTTTATCTTGATATAGCATCATGAAGAAAACGGAAGAGAGACTTGATCGGCTTGAACGCATCGCCAAGTTGCTGGTGCGCGCCGGACTGCGGGCGCGCCGCGAGTTCGCGCCAGCAGGATGACAAAATCACGATCATGATGGATGCGCAGATCAAGAATGAAGCGCGTTTTGCCGAACTGGATTAAGGCGCAAAAGCAAAACAGGCAGAGCCTCGAGAGCTTGATCGATATCATCAAGCAAGACCGCAACGGCAAGTCGAAGTGAAAGACCCTGGCGCTCTCACGTTTCCTTTGATCAACTTGTCATTCCCGCTGAAATATTTCCCCAGACACCTTGTCGTCGTTTTTGTGGTTTGCCTGCGCGCTTCCTTATCGCCGCGCTGCACACGAAATCTCCAGTCCGCTTACCAGAAGTCAAGCCTGCCAGCGTCGACGTCTCCGCGAAAAATCTTGCGGCCATCGACCGCGAAGTCAGCCAGCGAGATCAGTCTCCATCATTTGCCGGGCGCCGTGGTGCTGGTGGCTCGCAACGGCGGCGTTGTCTGGCGCAAGCCATACGGTGACCGCGCCGTTGAACCTAAACCGGAAGCGATGACGGTGGACACGATCTTTGACGTCGCCAGTTTGACGAAAGTGGTGGCCACGGCGACGAGCATCATGATTCTTGTCGAGCGCGGCAAGGTCAGGTTGAGCGATCCGCTTTCGACTTACATTCCTGAGATCAAAGGCGACGGCAGAGAGCGGATCACGATCGAGTTGCTGCTGACGCATCGCGCCGGTTATGCGCCGGACTTTGACTTGAAGGAACGCTGGTCCGGTTATGACGAAGCCGTCAAACGGCTGGTGCGTGAGCCGCTGCGAAATCCGCCGGGCGCGAAATTCGTCTACAGCGATATCAACTACATTGCGCTCGGTGAAGTGGTCCATCGCGCGAGCGGTCTGACTCTCGACGAGTTTGCGCGGCGGAATATTTTTGTACCGCTCGGAATGCTTGATACGGGCTTTCGCCCGCACGCGAGTTTGCGCGAACGAATTGCGCCGACCGAAAGCGCCGCGGGCAACTGAGTTATCTGGGGGACACCCCTCAGGTCGCGGACAACAATGACGGCGATCGGTGGCTGCGCGGTGAAGTTCACGATCCGACTTCGTATCGCATGGGCGGCGTCGCCGGTCACGCGGGACTGTTCTCGACCGCCGACGATCTCGCCATTTACTGCCAGATGATCTTGAACGGCGGGGAGTACCGGGGCGCTCGCATTTTGAGTCCCCTGTCGGTGGCGGAGATGACGCGCCCGCGAATCGTTTCAGAAAGCGGCTGGACTCGCGGCGTGGGTTGGGACATCAACACGAGTTTCTCGAGCAACCGCGGCGATCTTTTTCCGCTCGGTTCGTTTGGCCACACGGGTTTCACTGGCACCTCGCTCTGGCTCGATCCGGCTAGCAAGATGTTCGTGGTCTTTCTGAGCAATCGCGTGCATCCGGACGGCAAGGGCGACGTCGGGGCGTTGCGCGGGCGCGTGGCCTCGATTGCCGCCGGCGCGGTTACGGATCTCGCGATGGTCGCGCGCGCGCAGCTTGAGTTGTCGGAATATCACAAAGCCCTGATCAGTGATCTGGGACGCTTCACAGCCTCGCGCGTGCAAGCAGGGTCGTTCGATCTCGTCAATACTGGCGACGCGCAGGTGTTGACTGGAATCGATGTGCTCGCGCGTGACGGCTTCAGGCAATTGGCGGGGATGCGCGTTGGGCTGGTAACTAATCAAACCGGTCGCGATCGTTCCGGAAGATCGACAATCGACGTGCTCAAGGCCGCGCCGAATGTAAAGCTGGTGGCACTTTTTTCTCCCGAACATGGCATACGCGGCGCTGCGGATGAAAAAGTCTCGGATTCAAAAGACGAACAAACCGGACTGCCGATCTATTCGTTGTACGGAGAAACACGCCGGCCCAAGCCGGAGCAGTTGAAAGATCTCGATGCGTTGGTTTTCGACATCCAGGACATCGGCACGCGCTTTTATACTTACATCTCGACGCTCGGCAACGTGATGGAAGAAGCGGCGAAGGCCAAGCTGCCGGTGGTTGTGCTCGATCGTCCCAATCCCATCGGCGGGCTGGAGGTTGAAGGCCCGGTTGCCGATGTTGACAAATTTTCTTTCGTCGCCTATCACGCGCTGCCGGTGCGGCATGGAATGACCATCGGCGAGCTCGGGAAGCTTTTCAACCAGGAGCGAGGCATTGGCTGTGACCTGCGCGTGGTGGAGATGACGGGCTGGAAGCGCGCGATGTGGCTCGACGAAACGAATCTGCTTTGGGTAAACCCGTCGCCAAACATGCGCAGTCTGACGGAAGCAACGCTCTATCCCGGCATTGGACTGCTGGAGACAACTAACGTCTCGGTCGGCCGAGGGACGGACACGCCGTTTGAAGTGCTGGGCGCGCCATGGATTGATGGCCAGCAACTCGCGTCTCATCTAAACCGCCAGGGGATTGCAGGAGTGCGTTTTGTTCCTTTGCGGTTTACGCCGCGGAGTTCGGTCTTCAATGACCAGAACTGTGGCGGCATCAACATTATCGTCACCGATCGCGGTCGGTTCCGCCCCGTCCAGGCCGGATTGGAGATCGCCGTTGCGTTGCGCCAGCTGTATCCAAACGAGTGGAAGGTAGATGACATTCTGCGCTTGCTGGTCAAATGCCGACACGCTGCAGAGATTGAAGCGCGGCGATTCGGCCGGCGATATTGCACGCTCGTGGGGCGAACGCCTGGAGCAGTTTCGCAAAGCCCGCGCGCGCGTCTTGATTTATCAGTAAGTCGGAAGGGCTGACCTCACCGCTGGCCACGCGAGATGCGCTGTGGCTATAATCACGCACTCGAAAAGGGGTCTTACGTAAAACGGAGGATACAATGACCAACGCGAACGATCTGCTGGTTAGCGCGCAGTTTGAAAATGAATTGCTTGCCGCCGTAATGGAGTACTCAATGCTCAAGCATCCGTTTTATGTAGCGTGGACGGAAGGACGGCTTAGCAAGGACGTGCTGGCGGAATACGCAAAGCAGTATTACGCGCACGTTCGCGCTTTCCCGACTTATGTCAGTGGCGTTCATTCGCACTGTGACGACGTTGCTATTCGTCAGGAACTTTTAGAGAACCTGATCGAAGAAGAACGTGGTGCTGAAAACCATCCGGAGTTGTGGCTGCGTTTTGCCGAAGGTCTCGGCGTATCGCGCGAAGAGGTGAAGGCTGCTGAGTTGCTGCCGTCCACGAGGATTCGGTTAGACAGTTGCGTGAGTTGACCCAGAGCGAGGACTATCGCGAAGGGTCTGGCAGCGCTGTTGGCTTACGAGGCGCAGATTCCTGAAGTCGCGCAGACCAAGCGCGAGGGTCTCAGCAGTTTCTACGGTCTGACGGACGAGCGCGCGGTGTCGTTTTTCCGCGTGCATGAGCAGCGCGATGTTCTGCACAGCCGGATTGAAAATGCAGATTCTCAAAGCACAAGTTGCCAGACTGCGGCGCGAGCAGGACAGCAGCGATCAGCGCCGCGCGTGAGTCCGCGAAAGCGCTTTGGAACTTTCTCGATGGGGTGACGGCGGCTTACCTGGCTGGGGCTCAGATTGTCGGCGAATTGCGGCGCGTGGGATTTTAAGATCGCTCAGCGCCTTTACCATCAGTCGATTCTTATTCGCCACAATAAGAATCTTTAGTTTTCGCTTATTTGCTGAACTGCGTGATAATAGCGTCCGTTTCAGCGATCTGTACAGGCGTCCAAGTACCCTCGACGCCATACCAAGGTACAACGTGGGATCTTTAAGCGGCCGGACAGTGTCTCGATGCTCCGGCCATTTGAGAAGTCTATCGCCATTCGGGAAGGGCGACTTCGAGCAATCAAGCTCTGCCCTTTCGTTAGTCCAAGTTTGCGTCATGTTACAGATTAAGGAGTCTCCCATGCACAAGCTCAACCCCTGAAGGGCGTTTCTGCTCGCCAGCAATCGTACTGCTCGCCTGCTCCTTTGCTTTCGGACAACAAACAACAGCAGGCAGCATTGAAGGCACGGTGTAAGGATTACGGCGGGCGCCGTCGTGCCCAACGTGACCTTGACAATCACGAACGCGAGAGCTACCGCCGCGGATACAGCGACAACTGGTGTTGCTGCCGGTTTCAGAACCGACCGTCACTACCGATGCCGAAGGAGCCTTCCGGGTCTTGCGGATGCCACCAGGCATGTATGACGGTGAGTGACGACCGCGTCCAGCGCGATTCGGCGAAGCAAGATACGAAAACGTTACCGTCGTGATCGGACAGAGTACGTCAGTTAGCCATAACGCTCAATCCGGGAACACTGTCGAACCAGTCGTTGTTGCTTCGGAGCCACCGGCCGGTTGACGCTGACACGAGCAATGCTGTTCAGACCACCATCAGCGCGCAGGAGATTGAGTTAATACCCGAAGAGCACCGGCTTTACAGGTCTGCTAAAGACTGTGCCGGGCACGCGCCCAGAGAGTCGGTCGGGCGGGTTTTCGGTCGACGGTTCTTCGGGCGGCGAAAACGTCTTTCGTCATCGACGGACGGGAAGTAACCAACTATCGCACCGGTACTCTTAACGAGACCTACAACGTTCCGACTCAGCTCGTTCAGGAAGTCCAGAGTTAAGTCGGGCGGGTTCGAAGCGACTTACGGTGGCGCCACCGGTGGCGTGGTGAGTGTGGTTACCGCGGCGGCGGTAATGATTTTCACGGCGAGTTTGGCATGCAGTGGGAAACGGCGAAATTCAGTGGTAAACCGCGACCAGTATTTAAATCGTTTCACTTCAGGGTGTCTGGTGTCGACCCAGTAACTTTCGTCCAGACTGCTGAGTATTTCACTCGCCTCAAGGCAGGCGGCACAAACTATTTCCCCACCGCTAATCTGGGTGGCAGGATCATCAGAGACCGGCTGTGGTTTTTTAGCAGCTACACGCCCCAAATATTCGAATCAATCGTCGATACCCAGTACTTCACAAACGCTCCAGCTCCACACGCGTTGACTGCTGGCGAAAGATACCACCGCACCAGGACATACGAATACGCGTTTGGGCGAATTGACGCGAATCCGATCGATAAACTGCGGCTTACCGGAACCTATCTTTGGAATCCCGTTATTGACCATGGGAAGTCTTCCGCGTAACAGCTACACGAATGTGAGTACTTCGACGATAACTTTTGGCAATGTGCCAACGGCCAGCTTTGGTCGCACCCATCGGCACGCTGACCGGACATAACTATACAGATCGCCAGGGCGGTCGCCAGAGCTCGAACCTCGTAACCCTTGCCGGTGTCTATACAGCCACCAACAACCTGATCTTCGATGGACGCTACAGTCGCGGCTTTCTAAACGAAAAGAACGGCAACTATTTTGTTCCTGAGACCGTTCAGATCTTTAGTTGCACAACGTTGCCAACCCATCCAACGTTCCCCTGCTCCACGACGGCGCGCAAGTACCATTACAAGAAAAGACGTTTCGCTCCGGCAGTCGTACGACTTTTCCGGTGCCTACATTTTCAACGCCGGCGGACAGCATGAATTGAGGGGCGGATACCAGCGATTCACTATTTTCAACGATGTTCAGTCGGGTAATACCAGTGTCGGACGCCTCTCCTTCAATTACGGAACTTCGATCACCACCTGATCGGTGGAAACGTAACCGCTACGCCCGGAGCGGTCGGATCTGGATCTTTTCGGCGTCAAGGCACCAACGGCACGTGGATCCAATCTGAGCCAGGGCCTCTTTATCCAGGACAAGTATCAACCGACCAGTCGGTTGACGTTGAATCTCGGCGTCCGTATCGAGAAAGAGAATCTGCCCTCGTTCAACAGCTTCCCCAGTGCGATAAATTTTGGCTGGGGCGACAAGATCGCGCCGCGGCTTGGCTTCTGCCTACGATCTCACCGGCAAGGGTACGACCAAGATTTTTGCCAGCTACGGCCGGTTCTTCGATCGGGTGAAATTTGAGCTGCCACGCGGTTTGTTTGGCGGCGATATTTTTCTTGAAGATTATTTTGAAATCTTCCCCGGCGATACTGTTGCCACCTTTAACATCGGCAGTGTCCTGAACGGCTTTCACCGGAACAAGTGTTTGCCCGGCGACCGGTTTTATCACTGCCGGCGCTCGCAGCAGATGCCAAAAGAACTTGCGGGTTAACGCGAACGATCCGGCTGCAGTCTGCTACTGAATGGCGGAGCGGTAGACCCCAATCTGAAACCGTTTCAGCAAACTGAGTTCACTGTTGGTGCAGAACGGCAGTTGAACCGAGACCTGCGTCTTCCGCGCGCGTTATACCTACAAGAACGTCGATGAAGCAGTTGAAGACGCAGGTATCGTTAACGCGGCCGGCAGCGAGGCGTACATTATCGGAAACCCCGGCAGTGGACTTCACCTCGCGACGCTTCAGGCCCTCGGGTATGCTGAAATCAACCAGGCCGCAGCGTCGTTACGACGGTTTGGAGTTCGTGATCGAGAAACGGCTTGTCGAAGAACTACTATTTCAACGCCAACTACACGTACAGCCGGTTGTATGGTAACTATTCCGGACTGGCCAGCTCCGATGAGCCACATTTGGTTAACGGGCGGCTTTCACCTGGCGTGAGCCGCGCGTTTGACTTGCCGTTCATCGGATTTACCGCCAAGGGTGTACCGGACAACGGCCGGCTGCAGACTGACCGACCGCACGTCTTCAACATCTTCGGATCCTATATCCTTGATTGGAGCGGTGACCGAAAACACATTCAACTGAACTTTCAGGCTTCCAAACGATCACGTCCGGAACTCCGCAGACCACGACAATCTATGGTGCGTCGACGGTAACACCGCAGATCTTTCTCGGACGTGGCGATCTGGGACGAAGCCCGACCTTTCGCAGACTGACTTCAATGTCACTCATCGCTACAAGATTCGGACGGGATGATAAATTCACGATGGCTTTCGATCTGAATTTCCTGAACCTGTTCGACCAGTCAACGGTAACAGGCGTCTACACGACAATGAATCCAAGCACGGCGCCCGTTAACGCTGGCGGCCCTGGGAGGTTGACCCAAACGGCAGTATGCCAACGGCTACACCGATGGATCGCTGTTGAATGCAATTCTCGCCCGGATCGGCTCGCAGGCAGACCGGAGCGACGTGCGTTGCAAGCAGCCGTTCCTGTATCAGTCACCGAGGTCGGTGCGATTTGGAGTCAGGTTCCTGTTCTAACGAAACTGAAGGCTTGCCAGGAGCGACCTTCATCGTTCGTAGTTGAATCGTGAACTGAACGTCGGCGGCTGCCTCCAGGGTCATGAAGACCTCGGGGTAGCCGCTGACTTTGGCATTAGTGAGTTTTATTCCGTCAATAAGAATCTTTAGTTTTAGTTATTTGCTGAACTACGTATAATAGCGCGCGTTTCAGCAGACGTTGCAGCGGCCGTTTCGTTTCGCTTCGACGCCAATCCAGAACCAACCTCGAGCAACGCCCGGATGCGCGTGCTCGACATCTGTTTCTGGCAAAGTATCAAAGCAAAACTTCTTGTTCCACGAACTGGCGCGGGTGTATAAGTTATTTCTCCATCGGACAATCAGCAGCTCCAGCTTTAATCATCGAAAAACGAAAGAGGACCATCCCCATGACGCAGAATTTTCCCACGCTATCCCCCGACTTCTAACAATGGCCCTCGTGCTGGTGCTGAGCCCTGAGCGCGGCAGCGTTTGCGCAGGAGACCAACAGCACCATCAGCGGTACCGTGAAGGATATCGGCTGGAGCCGCTGTAAACGGCGCGACGGTCACGATTATCGACGTTGGTACGAACCTGATAGTGCGAACCACCACCACGAACGACGACGGGCAATTCTCCGCTTCAATTTGCCGGCGACGTTCTACGACGTGAATGTCGAAGCGCCAAACTTCAAAAGGCTGTTGTCAGCAAGTTCAAGCTCGATGTGGGCCGAATCGGACCATGGACATAACTTTGGAAACGGCAATATTTCCGAAGTAGTAGTGGTTGATGCGGTTCCCCTGTCGGTCCAGCGCTGAGCACACCGACGGCGGCAACGGTAATCAGTGGGGATCAGGTGCGTGAGCTGTCGCTGAACAATCGCAACTGGGTGCAGCTCGTCGCCCTGGCGCCGGGCGTTTCCAACGATCTCAGCGATCAAGTGTATGTGGGAACAACCAATCCCGCGCGGGCCAGGCGAATACCATCAACATCTCGGTTAACGGTGCGCAGCGCCCAGAATCTTATCGCGTCGATGGCGCCAAAATGTCACTGACCGCGGTTCCAATATTACGATTCGGCCTATCGAGCGTGGATGGACTCGTCGCTCAGGTTCAATGTCGTGCGCAGTCTCTTCCCGGCAGAATGAAGCGGCAGCGGTGTGGTTAATCAACCTCAGTGATGCTCGTTCAGGTGGGGACCATTTCGCGGTTCAGCATTTGAATTCATGAAAACGACAAAGCTGAACGCTAACGACTTCCTTTCGAACACCTCAGCAATCCGGCCTGCCGGGTCGAGGCCGGCAACCATGCACGCCATTTCGCTACAAGCAACTACGGCTTTGTGGCGGCGTGGGCCCAGTCTACATTCCCTAATTTCAATTATTAGATGGCGGCGGCATGTTACGCGGCTGACGAAAACGTTTTCTTCTTCTCGGGAGAATAACCGGAAGGATACGCGCACATGTGTCAGCTGCATTGGCACTCATCCATGCCAGACCTCTGTCTGCGCCAGTGTTTTCCCGTCGATGACATTGCGTGAGCGCCAACGCTCCAACCGCAGCGACGGCGACTTGTTTGAACGTGCTGCCGGCTGGACGGTACGGCAACCCATCGAAGGCTCCGATCAATCCGGTCGCTCTGGCAGTATCTTGGTTTCATCTACAACAGAGCTACCGGCGCCGAGCGATCAACTATTGCTCGTTGCTTTGCAGCTTTGAACCTGGACTTTGGTCAGGAGATTCTTAGATCGATCACTCTTTCTCGAACGAGTATCTCAATGTACTCTATCGCTCCCGAAAGGGGGACCAGATCCCCACAGGATGTGAACGCTCTTCTCATCCGGTTCGGGTTTTGCCGGCGTTTCTACAACCGAGACAAATTCTCCGGGAAAGACGCACACCCTCCAGGGGACCCTACGTTGCCAGTCCGAATCTGGTGATGGTCGGCCGTTTCACTTTATGGCTACGGAGCGATTCTGAGCAAGAGCATCGGCACGTTGGCTTTGATTAATTCGCCAATTACTCCGCCATTGCCTTATGCGAACACACGCGCGACCGCGTTCCCACTGTTTCCGGTAACGGCTTTAGCGCGCTGCAGAGCTTTGGACCAGTACGACAACTTCTCGTGGAAGAAAAACTTGTCGGGTGATATCACCTGGACCCGCGGTACGTGTGCGATGACAGTTTGGCGGCACGTTTGGTTCCTATCGCAAGAATGAAAATGCGCTGGTCGGCGGCACTGCCGGAAGTAACGAAGGTACGTACAGCGGCTTCCTGAACACGTTGACTACCAGTGCGGTGCAGGCCAGCGTACTTCGCGCCGCAGATTCCCGGGCAGGATACGAACGCCACGCGCCGGGCCAACTTCCAGTTGTTCGCCAATTTCCTGCTGGGTAACAACGTTACCTTTCACGCAGGCGCATTTCGACTACACAGCGGATCTGCGCCAGAAGGTAGCCGAATACTACGGACAGGATGAATGGAAGTTCCGGCAAAACCTGACCCTCTACTATGGCGTTCGTTGGTCGTATTTTGGCTCGCCGTATGACGTCAATGGCCGATCTGTCAACTTTCGATCCGCGCCTCGTGCAGCCCGCGAATGCGCCACTCGTCAATGGCGCCGGTAACCGCGTAGTCGGAACTGGGAACTTCTGCAATGGCATGATAGTGAATTCTGAATAACTATCAAACCGGTCCCAACAATTGCACTCCCACCGTTTCGCCGTACGGCAATATGGCGTAGTCAAAGCTCCGAAGGAACAACTTTGGTCCGCGCGTTGGTTTAGCGTGGGATCCGTTCGGCAAGGGCACGACTTCGATTCGTACCGGTTACGGCATCTTCTACGATCAGGTGCTCAACGGAACTTACGAACAGAACATTGGCCATGAACGCTCCTCTATCAGGAGACGTTTACTCAAACCCCAACGCGGCTGGATCAACCTGTGCCGCCGGGCGTCATCGTGACCGCCGGGCAACGCGTTGACGGCACTAAGCGTTCGCGCCATCCAACCGAATTGGAAAGACCCGCGCATGCAACAGTGGTCCTTTGATGTGCAGCACCAGTTCGGCAATCAGGGTAAAACGCTGGTTGACGTCGGCTACTTTGGCTCGAGCGGGTACGCACCTGATTGAGAGCAATACGCAACTGAACGCAGCGCGGCCAAA
>ERZ1370068.2801-contig-193_pt1 | contig 24185 bp, 36 predicted proteins | sample MGYA00561227_ERZ1370068 | MGnify/ENA primary metagenome ERZ1370068 (study PRJEB38410, sample SAMEA6850437) | metagenome | study: Metagenomic assessment of the ecological functions of the soil: analysis of the soil microbiota associated with the...
TGTACTTCGTTCAGTTGCAGCGTGCTTGATTCAGGCTTCGTCTTTCCGTAGAATCTCCACCCTCATGACCGTGCGCGTCCGCTTTGCTCCGAGCCCGACCGGCGACCTCCACATCGGCGGCGTCCGGACGGCGCTCTACAACTACCTCCACGCGAAGCACGAGGCGGCACCTTCGTGCTCCGCATCGAGGACACCGACCAGGCGCGGAACCGCGAGGACTCGCTCAAGACCATCAAGGACGGCCTGGCCTGGTGCGGCCTGTCACGTGGGACGAGGGCCCCATTCTACCAGAGCCTCCGCCTCGACCGCTACCGCGAGATGGCGCGAAGAAGCTCGAGGAGAGCGGGCGCGCCTACTGGAAGGAAGATCCCGACAAGGGAAGGCCCTCTATTTCGCGATCGACCGCGCGCCGCGTCAGCTGGAAGGACGTCGATCCACGGGGAGATGGCGTTCGACACCTCGGCCGATCCGACCTGGTGGTCGATCCGGTCCAACGGATTCCCGACCTACAATTTCGCGGTCGTGATCGACGACCACGACATGGACATCACGCGCGTGCTGCGCGGCGACGAGCATCGCCCGAACACGCCGAAGCAGATCACTGCTCTACCGCGCGTTCGGATGGACGCCGCCCGAGTTCGGCCACATGCCGCTGATCTTCGATCCCAACGGCGCCGAAGCTGTCGAAGCGGGAGATCGACCGCTACCGCGAGCATCGGCCTGCCGGTGACGGTCGGGAGTGCCGCCGCGCCTGGGCTATCTGCCCGAGGCGATCATCAACTTCCTCGCGCTCCTCGGCTGGTCGCCCGGGAAGGACATCGAGCTGATGACGCTCGACGGAGATGGTGAAGCTGTTCACCGTCGAGCGCATCGGCACCACGCCGGCCCGGTTTCTCGTCGGACAAGCTCCAGTGGATGAACGGGCAGTACATCCGCAAGTGCTCCGCTCGACCGGCTCGTCGAGCTCTGCCGGCCGTACCTCGCGGCGAAGTACGACCTCTCCGCCGTGCCCGCCGAGCGGGTGAAGGAAGCCGTCCGCCAGCAGCAGGAGCGGCTCAAGCGGCTCGACGAAATCGTGGGACTGACCAAGTTCGTGTTCCAAACGGACGTCGAGATCGATGAGAAGGCCGTGACCAAGTGGCTCAAGGTCGACGGCGGCATGGCGATCCTCGAGGGCTTCGAGGCCGAGGCTCGCCGCGATGGACAAGTTCGAGAAGGAGCCCATCGAGCAGCTGCTGAAATCCGCCGCGGAGAAGCGGGGACTCAAGCTGGGCAAGGTGGCCCAGACGGTTCGCGGCGTGGCGGTGACGGGCAGCGACGCCAGTGACGCGCCGATCCACGGGACGCTCTCCATCGTCGGCTTAAGGAGCGCGTCATGGCCCGGATTGATGCGATGCTGAAGAAGACTATGAGCAACGTCCTCGTCGTGGGCAGCGTGGCGCTCGACACCCTCGAGACGCCGCACGGGCGCGCGCCGACAACGCGCTCGGCGGAACTCGACCACCCATTTCGCGCTCGCGGCGAGACCGGTTCGCGCCAGGTCCGCCTGGTCGGCGTGGTCGGCAAGGATTTCCCCACCGGCAGAGCACATCGAGATGCTCGAGTCGCAGAAGATCGACGTGACTCGGGCTCGAGGTCGCGGACGGGAAGACCTTCCCGGTGGCACGGACGGTTCGTGGGGGGACATGAGCCGCGCCGGGGCGGTCTCGGTCGAGCTGAACGTCCTGGCCACGTTCCAGCCACAAGGTCCCGCGCGGCCTTCGCGCTCGACGCCGTTCGTGCTGCTGGGGAACGCGTCGCCGGAGAGTCCAGCAGGCGGTCCTCGCGACCGGCTCCGGGGGCCGAAGTTCGTGATGCTCGACACGATGAACCTGTGGATCTCGACGCAGCGGGCGGCGCTGCTCCGGCTGCTGCGCAGAGGTCGACGCGGTGTGCATCAACTTCGAGGAGGCGCTCCAGCTCGCGGAGACGACGAGCGGCGCGACGGCGGTCCGCCGCATCCTCGACACCTGGGCGCGAAAGATCCTGATCGCGAAGCGGGGCGAGCACGGGGCCACCCTCGCCACGCGCGACGGTCAGTTCTCCGCGCCGTCGTACCCGACGGACCGGGTCGTCGATCCGACCGGGCGCCGGCGACCTCGTTCGCGGGCAGCGCGCTCAGAGCTACCTCGCCGGTGAGCGGGGAGAAGGACGCGATCCGCAAGGCGATCGCCACTCTATGGTTCGGTGATGGGGTCGTTCGCCGGTGGGAGGTTCGGCTCCCGAAGGATCCAGTCGCGTGAGCCCCGCGAGGAAATCGAGACGCGGGCGCGCGCACGATCCTGGACATTACTCAGTGTATGGCGTAAAGGTCGACCGGAGAGGCTAGGGCGGCAGTGCCGCGCGCAAAGAGTGGATGCTCGGCATGCAGCCATAAGCAGGCTCTGCAACCTCGACCAGGTGCTGCTGCTCGTCCGCGGCGGATCCCTGCGGCCCACGGACCTGGTCAGAAACTCAGGAGCCCTGGCGCGCCGCAATGAGGTCTGAGCTGGCGCCCCATTACCAGTTCGCCGCCTCCGACGTCCCGCCTGACGTCAGGCCTCCGAAGCCCAGGCTGGCAGGGCAAACCCGTCGGACGACCACCGATCGGGTGCCGAATGGCGGCAGATTCGGACTCGTCGAAGACCATCCGAAAGTCAAACGCCTGGGGCGAGTCCTCGGTAAACCGCCATGTAGTCGGGAGCCGATCCGGACGACCACCGCGCGCGTCGCCGCCACGGTGTCGGCGCCGCCGAAGGCCAGAAGTGACGCCGGCGCCGCCGCCTCCCCGCCGCCTCCGCCGCCGAAGGAAGAACGTCGCGGATGAGCCGCCGGCGCCCTCGGCCGCGCCGCGCGGCCCCGGAGCGAGACGAAGCCCGACCCCGGAGTCGGGGGGCGAGGCCGACGCCTCCGTCGACCGAGCCAAGATCCAGGGTCGAGGGCCCGCTCGCCGGTGCTCCGCAGCCGCCGCCGAAGATCGAGCCGACGGTCAGGCCATGGTGGCCAGCTACTCGCCGGTCGACATGCTCCGCTGCGCGTCGTTCGCCTTCAGCGAAGCGAAGCTGTCTTCGTCCCCGCTCGTGCATCCTCGTGATCATCTGGTCGGTCAGGATGGTACCACGCGAAGGCGGCACCGGAGGCAGGGTGCTCGAGGGCGTCCTGTTCATCCTGTTCATGGCCGTCCTGATCTTCGGCTTCGCGTTCATCCTCACCGGGCTCGCCTTCGTCTCGCGGCGGCAGCTCGAGGACGCGACTACTACTTCGGGAAGTGGTCCACTCCACGACGAAGAACCTGATGACGGCGCTGGTCTATCCGATCGGCGCGCTGTTCCCGTCGCTGTTCTCTCTGGGGATCCTGTACCTGCTCGGGCTCGCCCGCAACAAGACCCCGGGATGGCGTCGACGGTCAAGATCGGCTTCATCCTCCCGATGATCTTCGCCTTCATCACCGTGCTCGGCGCGCTGGTCTACCAGATCGCGTCGATGCTACTGTCCGGCGGCGGCCGCGATCGAGGGCGAAAGGCTCGGCGGCACGGCGAAGCATGCGCTGGAACAACATCCGGCGGCAGTGGGGGCGCGTCGTGCTCCACTGGCTGATCGTCACGGTCGCCTTCGGCGTCATCAGCGCGGTCTGCATGGGGCTGTCCATCCTGGCGGTCCGGCTTCCCGGATGGCTGTGGAGCACGGAGGACGCGACGATCGTCGCGGCCTGGAACCGGTTCGCGGGGCTCCAGTCCGTGTACGAAGGCCTCGCCTACGGCCTCGGGATGCTCCTGCCGGTCTCGCTGCTCTCGACCCTCGGGACGCTCTCTACCTGTCCTTGCGGACCCCGGCCGGCGCCCAGCTGTCGCCGTCGCCCATGGACGACACCAGCGGCATCGCGATCAGGGGCGATGCCGGGACGCGCCGCCGGGCGAGAGCACCAATCCGGCGGACACCCGTCCGGCCGACACGAGGCCCGCGACGGGGGAAGCGTCGGAGCCGCTGAGCGACATTTCCGACGCGACAGCGACGAGCAGCCTCTGGTGAAGGACTAGTCGCGCGCATCGATGCTGCTGGTCCTGGCGTCCCTCCTGTGCCAGGCCGAACCGGTGGCCCGCTGGACGTTCGACGGCGACGTGAAGGACTCCGGTCCCGCGCGCGCTGCCCACCAAAGCCGTCGCGGACGCCTCGAGTTCATCGACTCGCCCGTCTCGGGCAAGGCAGCCGTCTTCAACGGCGTGGACGCGTTCGTCCAGGTCGATCCGCCGGGAAAGCTCGGGGTCGGATCAGACTTCTCCCTGAGCGCGTGGGTGCTCGTCCCTCGACCGGCGGCCGGCGACGATCTTCGCCCGCAAGGGCTGGTCGCTCCATCAGATGGACGGCGGTAGCTGCCTTCACCGATAGTCCGGGCAGGACCGTCTGGCGAGCAACCCGGGATTCTTCCGGCTCGGGCCAGTGGAATCATCGTGGTCGTCACCGTGAGGCGCAAGCCCGGAGCGGTCTGAAGCGGACGCGTCTACGTCAACGGCGGCGAGTTCAGCGTTCGGCGCAGCCTGATCGCGGCGGATCTCGATCCGGCCGGCGATCCGCTCCTGATCAGGAAAGTCCTCGAGGACGGCAGGCTCTTCACGGGACTGATCGACGATCGTCCGGATCTACTCCCGGGCGCTCGAGCGGCGAGGCGGTGATGAAGCTGACCGACGAGGGCATGGCGTGGGTCCGTCCGAAGCCCCACGCGAAGAAACCGTTCGCGGGAAATTCGAGCTGCTCCAGGACGACGTCGTCGTCTTCGCCGGGGGCGAGAACGGGCGCGTCGGCCAGGAGCTCGGCTACGCTGGAAACGCTGCTCGCGCATGCACGCGTCGGGCAGGCGCGTGCGGGTCCGCAACATGGCGTGGGAAGGCGACACGGTGTACGAGCAGGTGCGGCCGCTGAATTTCGGCACGTGGACCGACCATCTCCGCCGCGCGGGAGCGAGCGTCGTGGTCGCCCAGTTCGGCCAGGTGGAGGCGCTTGAAGGGAAGGCGGGCGTCGAGCGGTTCGCCGCCGCGTACGACGCGCTCGTCGCCCAGTTCGCCGCCACGACGAAGCGCATCGTCCTGGTCTCGCCCACGCCGTTCGGCAAAGGTTCGGCCTCGCAGCCGGACCTCACCGCCCGCAACGAGGACCTGAAGCTTTACGTCGACGCCGTCCGGAAGATCGCGGCGAAGCGCGAGTGCCTCTTCATCGACCTGTCCACGAACGCGATGGCCGCCGAGGGATTCACGCGGAACGGGCTCCACCTCACGACGGAGGGCCAGTGGGCCGCCGCGCAGGAGACGGCGCGGCCAGCTCGAGATCGCCGGGCCTGAGCGACCTGGATTCGCCCGACGCGACCGGCGCGTTCCGCGCAAGTCGCTCGAAAAGATCCGCGTCAGTCGATCCGCGCGAAGAACGGCCTCTGGAACGACGCCTGGCGGCCCGACCAACTGGGCGTTCCTGAACGGCGACCGCATGGAGCAGCCGAGCAGCCGCGACCACCAGGATCGCCGCATCCGCTGGTTCCCGGTCGAAGTGCAGCAGCTGCCCGCGATGGTGCTCCGCGAGGAAGCGAAGATCGAATACCCTGATCCAGGCGGAGAAGAAGTGAGTCCGCTGCTCGCGCTGCTCCTCCTCCTTCCAGGCGCAGGACGATCCGGAAACGGAGCTGAAGTCGTTCCAGGTCGCCGAGGGCTACGAGGTCAACCTGTTCGCCTCGGAGAAGGACGGCATCGTCAAGCCGCTCCAGATCCGGTGGGACGCCCGGGGCCGGCTCTGGGTGACCTGCGGGCAGTCGTATCCGCAGCTCAAGCCCGGCGAGAAGCCGGACGACACGATCGTCATCCTGGAGGACACGAACCACGACGGCGTGGCGGACAAGTCGACCGTCTTCGCCCGCGGCCTCAGCATGCCGATGGGGCTCGAGATCGGCAAGGGCGGCGCCTACGTCGGCCAGGGCGAGGAGATCCTCCACCTCAAGGAGAACGGACGGCCGCGCGGCTGAACGCACGGTCCTGTTCCGCGGCTTCTTCTCCGCCGACTTCGCACCAGAACATCAACTCGTTCGTCTGGGGCCCGGGCGGCGAGATGATGTTCTGCCAGGGCTCCATCTGTTCTCCCACGTCGAGACCCCGTGGGGCGTCGAGAAGCTCGACAAGGCCGGCGTCTGGCGGATGAGGGAGAAGCGCGGGCGGCTCGATCCGTTCCTCGGCGACGACATGGGCCCGCAGAATCCGTACGGCGTCGTCTTCGACAACTACGGACAGCCCATCATGGTCGCGGGCAACGGCCAGGGGCGTGTACTACATGGTCCCCGCGATGATCCGCACGCGCCATTTCCAGCAGTACGCCCAGATCTGGACGAAGACGAACAAGCTTCGCCGGGCGCGGACATCATCGAGACCGCCGCGCATGCCGGACGACGTGCAGAGGCGTGAGTGACCGGGCGGATTCCTCAACAACGCGGTCTACTGGTTCCAGATCCTCGACGGACGGCTCGGGGTTCCGAGTGAAGGATCTGCCGGCGCTCATCGTGTCGAAGAGCCCCGTCTTCCGCGCGGTCGACGTCGCCGATGGGCCCCGACGGCGCGATCTACATCGCCGACTGGTACAACCCGATCATCGGCCATTACCAGGCGTCGTTCCGCCATCCCGACCGCGACAAGGCCCACGGGCGCATCTGGCGGGTCACGGCGAAGGGAAGTCGTCGGTGAAGGCGCCGGAGCTGGAGAAGATGACGACGCCCGAGCTGCTCGATCAGCTCAAGTCGGGCGAGCGGTGGAACCGGACCCACGCGCGCCGCGTGCTGGCGGACCGTCCGACCGACGAGGTGATCTCCGCGACGGCGAAGTGGGCCGAGTCGGCCGACGCGAGAGGCCTCATCGACGCGATCGGCATCTACGAGACGCACGAAGTCGTCGAGCCGGTCCTCCTGCAAGAAGATGCTCCGGTCGCCGGACTACCGGGTCCGCGCCTACGCGACGCGCGTCGTGGGCTCGTGGAACGACCGGCTGCCGGAGGCGCTGACGCTGCTCGCGGAGCGAGCGGCGGATGACCATCCGCGCGTCCGGCTCGGGCGGTGGTCGCTGCTTCCTACGTGCCCGATCCGAAAGCGGTCGAGGTCGCGTCCATCGTGGTCGACCGACCGATGGACCGCTTTCTGAGCCACGCGCTGATCCAGGCGGTCCATGCGCTCAAGGTCCACTGGAAGCCCGCGTTCGACGCCGGGTCCCTGACGTTCGGCGGAAAGGCGGAGCGGCTCCAGTTCGTGCTCAAGGCGGACGGTTCGAAGGACGTTCTCGCCCAGCTGGTCTCCCTGCTGAAATCGAACAAGCTGACGGAGGAGACGCGGGGAACGCGCTGGCGCTTCTGGCGTCGATCGGCGGCCCGGACGAGCTGTCGATCGTGCTGAACGGAGGCGTTCCGCCCGGGGCAGACGGCCCTGTCCATCCGGGTCCTGGAAGAGCTGGCGGCGGGCGCTCGGGCGCGTCGGGGAAGGCCGGCGGGCGGCGCGGACCTCCTGAAGCGGCTCCTCAAGGACGGCGATCCCGCGCTCCGGCCGGGAGTCCTGACGCTGGCCGGGCTCTGGCGCGTCGAGGGCTGCGTCCGTCGCTCGAATCGATCGCGCGGGCCGAGGGGGCGCCGGAGGCCACCCGTCGCGCCGCGATCGAGGGGCTGGCGGACTTGGGCGCTGCGGACGTGCTCAAGGAGATCCGGGAGCAGCAGCCGCGGCGGCGCTCGCTCGGATCGACCTCAAGGCGGGCGCGACCGCGGCGGCGGCGATCCTTGCGGCGATGCGGGAGGCGTCGAGCTCCTGGTGAACGCGTTCCTGGCGAGGCAGGGCGGCTCCGACGCGCTGGCGGCGGCGCTCGCGTCGGCGGCGATTCCCGCGGACACGGCCAAGCTCGGCCTCCGGGCGCTGAGCACGGCGGGACGTCAGGACGAGGCGCTCCGGTCGGTTCTGAGCAAGGCGGCGGGCATCTCGAGCGCGGCGATCGAGTACAGCGTCGAGTTCGTGAAGGCGCTCGGCCAGGAGGCGCTCGCGCAGGGCGACGCCGCGCGCGGCGAACAGGTCTTCCGCGGGACGATCACCAACTGCGTGTCGTGCCACGCGATCGGCGGCGCCGGGGGCAAAGTCGGCCCCGACGTCAGCGCCGTCGGCACGGGCTTGCCGATGGACATGGTCATCGAATCGGTCCTCTGGCCCAACCGCCAGGTCAAGGAAGGATTCATGACGACGGCGGTGATCACGAAGAACGACCAGATCCACCAGGGCTTCCATGCGAGCGAGGACAAGCAGACCCTGATCCTGCGCGATCCGGCGAAGGACGAGCTGATCCGGATCCCGATCTCCGACATCGCGAAGCGAAGGAAGTGGGATCGGTGATGCCGGAGGGATTGACGAACGGGCTGACGCGGGCGGAGCTGCGCGACCTGATCCGGTTCCTCGCCGATCTGCGGCAAGCCCGGCTCCGTTCCGCGTCCCCGACAAGGCGCTCGTGCGCCGCTGGCTCGTGGCAGGAGCACCGCGCGGGCGAAGAGCGTCGAGGACGCGGCGGCGGCGACGTGGCTGCCGAAGTTCAGCAAGGTCTCCGGCGAGCTGCCGCTGGAAGACGTCGGCCCCGCGGGCTGGGTCCGCTTCGAGGTCGAGGTGCTCAAGCCCGGGCGGTTCCAGATGATGTTCAACAATTCGACCGGCCTGGGCGTGTGGCTCGACGGCCAGCGCAACACGTCCGCGGAGTTCGACACTCTCCGCGGGCCGTCACGTCTTCACGGTGAAGCGTCGACAAGACCGAGCGCGAGGGCGCGGGGCTGCGCTGCCAGATCGATCCCGCGCCCCGGTCCGCCGCGGAGCTGAGGATCCTCGTCGACCGCTAGTTCACGAGAAGAGGCGGAGCAGGATCTGGACGGTGGCCATGGACGACGCCGCCGTCGCGCAGCACGTCAGGACGGTCTGCCGACTGTGGGAATCGTAGACGCCCTCCAGGCGCCGCTTCTTCAGGTCGCCCAGCAGGATGAGGAAGACTCCGGTCCAGGTAGAGCATCAGGACCGCGCTCTGGGTGAAGTGGGCGGCGAGCGAGGCGGAGGTCATGACCTGGTAGCCGATGGAGCGCATCCGGCGCAGGATCGCGGGAAGGGTCAGGAAGAGTCCGAACAGGGCGTTCGCATAGATGGCTCCGCCCGCGATCGCCGACGTGAGCAATCGCGCGCGGATGACGCCGGGAAGCTGTCCTCCGCTGAAGCATGCTCAGGGTTCCCAGCGACCAGATCGATGGTCAGGGCGATCTTGAAGAAGCGCGAGCCGCCCCAGGGATGGGCATAGAGTTCCACGAGCTCGAACACCACCCGCGACCAGATGAAAAGCCCGAGGACGATGTTGATCCCCGATGCGGTTGACGACCGGGCCTTCCGTCATGACGATTGGACGACTCACGCAGGGTAAACGAGGCGGAAGAAGATCTCCACGGCGCCGCAGACCGCGAGGGTCGCGGCCAGGCAGATCCAGAACCTCCGCTTCTCCGGCGCGTCTCCGGGTCGGCGGGAATCGGGACTGCAGATCGATGTAGACGAGGCCGGCGACGATGGGCCAGTAGACCGCGTGGAGCATCGTGATGAACACCCGCGATCCGAAGGCGGACCACATTCCGGCGTTCTCGTTGAGCCCAGGACGAATAGCAGTTCCAGCTGCGTCCTTCCGTGTTCGACCAGAACGACGACGGAGGTCAGAAGAGGGGCCGCCGCCGCAACCGTGGAAACGGGAATGGCCCACCGATGGCGACGGAGAAGAGCCGCGCCGCTGAGGCAGCCCGTGAACGCCTGGACGAAATCGTAAGCCATGTAGGCCAGTATCCCGGGCCGGACGGCATCGTGCGGGTCTGGTAGATCTCCAGCGCCAGGCGAATGATGGAGAGAGTGCCCAGAAGGACGCTGATCGCGCCCAGCCGGCAGAAGGTCTTCCGAAGGAATCGTCCTCGTCCGACGTCACGGGGAGTATAGCCGGAGGGAGGACCTGCTTACAGAACCAGGCCGATGATGGGCATGAGGAGAGCGGCCTCGACGGGGGCCGCGATCACGCCGCCGCAGTGAACGCGCGCTCCGTGAGAGCTCGGGATCCGTCCGGGCTGGGAAGCGGCGCCGTTGAGAAACGAACTGGATGTTTTCTCAGCGGCGCCGAGGACGATGTTCGCCCTGGCGATCCACTCGAGGCGCAGCCGGGAGGGCAGCATGCTGAGAGGGACTAACGGGGATGGCCGGAGGAGGTTCGGGGGAAATAAAAAGCCCTCCGCGGGAGGGCTTTTTATAACCTGGCAACAACCTACTTTCCCGTCGAAGTTATTCCCAACAGTATCATCGGCCCCAGAGGCTTAACGACCGTGGTCGGAATGGGAACAGGTGTTGCCCTCTGGGAATCGGGTCACCAGGCAGTGGTATATATACTTTTCCCCTTCCGGCGTGTCAACTGATTTGTTATAACGCCCACCTCAATTATGCCGCTCAAGATTGCCGTCCCGAACAAAGGCCGCCTGATGGAGGAGACCCTCGATCTCCTCCGCGCCGTCGGCATCCGCGTCCCCGGCAGACCGACCGCACCCTCATCGCCACCACCAACGGGGGAAAGTACCAGGTCCTCTTCGCCCGCGCCGCCGACATCCCCGAGTTCGTCGAGCTGGGCGCCGCCGACGTGGGCGTCACCGGCCTCGACCTCATCGAAGAGACCGGCTGCAAGATCGAGAAGCTCCTCGACCTCAAGTACGGGCACTGCAAGCTCGTCGTCGCCGCGCCCGAGCACTCCGGCATCACGTCCATCGCCAAGGTCCCGGCGGGCGCCCGCGTCGCCACCGCGTTCCCGAATCTGACGCGCAAGTTCTTCGAGGGCAAGAAGAAGAAAGTGTCCGTCGTCCCGGTCACGGGCGCGACCGAGATCACGCCGTCGATCGGCGTCGCCGACCTGATCACCGACCTCACCCAGACCGGCTCCACGCTCAAGCAGAATCATCTGGTCGAGCTCGACACGATCCTCCAGTCGTGGGCCGTCTATATCGGCGGGCCGTCCGCGAAGGGCGACGTCCGGCAGGACGCCGAAGACCTCGCCCACGCGTTCGACAGCGTCGAGAACGCGCTGCGCAAGCGCTACCTCATGGCGAACATCCCCGAGAAGCAGCTGACGGCCATCGTCACGCTGATTCCCGGCCTGAAGAGCCCGACCGTCATGAACCTCGCCGAGCGGGGCATGGTCGCGGTCCACGCCGTCGTCGACGAGGACCACGTGACGGCGCTCGTGCCTCAGCTCAAGAAGGCCGGCGCCACCGGGATCCTCATCCTTCCGATCGAGAGGATGGTCCCGTGACCCCGGTCACGAGGCTCACGCCGGAAATCCGCGCAAAGTACACCTCGCGTCGTGGCGCTTTGTCGGGCGGAGTCGGCGTCGTCGTCGACCAGATCCTCGCCGACTTCAAGAAGGACCCGGACGGCACGATCCGCGCGCTCACGAAGAAGTTCGACAAGGTCGACCTGCCGGACTTCGGGGTCTCCGCGGAGGAAGTCGCGAAGGCGGAGGAGCGGCTGCCGCAGAACGTCCAGGTGGCGATCCGCACGATGTACGACAGCGTGGTCCGGTACCACAAGCAGGACCTCGCCAAGAGCTTCGAGATCCAGCCGATCAAGGGCGTGAGCCTCGGCAAGCAGATCGTCCCGTTCGACCGCGCCGGGCCTCTATGTCCCGGGCGGCCTCGCCGTCTATCCCTCGAGCGTCATCATGGCGGCCGCGCCGGCCGTCGTCGCCGGCGTGAAGCAGCTCGTCCTCTGCACGCCGCCGAACGAGAAGGGCGCGATTCCCGACGCGGTCCTGTTCGCCGCGATGGTCTGCGGCGTCGGCCACATCTACAAGGTCGGCGGCGCCCAGGCGGTGTTCGCGATGGCGTACGGGACGCCGACCGTCCCGAAGTGCGAGATCATCGCCGGGCCGGGCAACGTCTACGTCACCGCGGCGAAGCAGCGGGTCCAGGACGAGGTGGCGATCGATTTCCTCGCCGGTCCGACCGAGCTGCTGGTGCTCTCCGACGGGACGACCTCGGCGAAGTTCATCGCGGCGGAGCTGATCGGCCAGGCCGAGCACGCGCCCGACACCTGCTGCGTCCTGATCACGACGAGCGAGCAGCAGGCGAAGGAAGTCGACGCGGAGATGGAGATCCAGGCGAAGCAGTGCGAGCGGGCCGAGATCATCCGCAAGTCGATGTCGACCCAGGGCGCGCCTCATCGTCGTCGACTCGTTCGACCAGGCGATCCAGTTCACCAACGAGTTCGCCGCGGAGCACCTCACGGTGTCGACGCAGAAGCCGATCGAGATCCTCAAGCGGATCAAGGCGGCGGGCTCGGTGTTCCTCGGCGAATACTCCCCGGTCGCGGTGGGCGACTACGGCGTCGGCCCCAACGCGATCCTTCCGACCTACGGCGAAGCGCTGCGCCGCGGCAGGCCTCTCGGCCAACACCTTCACGCGGACGATCTTCTACCAGCTGCTCTCCAGGAGGGGCTGCAGAACGTCGCCCCGACGGCGACGATCCTGGCCCGCATCGAGAACCTCCAGGCCCACCTGCGCTCGATCGAGGTGCGCCTTGGACGTTGAGCCTGATCCGGCGGTCCCTCGCGGGCCTCGAGCCGCAGGTCTATCCGAGCACCGAGCAGGGCGTCCTGCTCATGGACGCCAACACCAACCTGATCGGCCGCAATCCGGCCGTCGACCGGGCGGCGAAGCGCCTGGCTACCCTCGACCTCCAGCAGTATCCGACCTGCCTCTCCGACGACCTCCGGGCCGCCGTCGCGAAGGAGCACGGGCTGTCTCCCGAGGAGGTGCTCGTGGGGAACGGGTCGGACGAGATCCTGGACGTGATCTGCAAGACGTTCTGCAACCCGGGGGACCCGATCGCGATCCCGGTGCCGACGTTCGTGATGTACGCGTTCTTCGCGCGGGTCCATCTCGCCAGCCCGGTCGAAGCGCCGCTCCAGTGGCCGTCCTGGCAGCTCGACGTCGACCTGATCCTCCGGGTGCGGCCCAAGATCGCTGTTCGTCGCGTCGCCGAACAATCCGACGGGAAACGCCTTCCCGAAGGCCGATCTGGAGCGCCTGATCGCGGAATCGCCGGGAGTCGTGGTCGTCGACGAGGCCTACGCCGACTTCTGCGGCCAGGACTTCGCGTCGCAGGTGCGGCGATACGACAACCTGATCGTGACGCGCACGTTCTCCAAGAAGCCACGGGCTGGCCGGGTTGCGCGTGGGCTACGGCGCGGGCAACCGGAAGCTGATGGCGGAAGCTGGAGTGCGCGAAGACGCCGCTACGCTCAGCACGATCAGCGAGGCGATCGCGCTCGAAGCGCTGGCGGACAAGACCTTCATGAAGGACTCGGTCCGCGTGATCCAGGCCGAGCGCGTGCGGCTGGCGGACCGGCTCCGCGAGGCTCGGATTCCGCCCCCAGAAGACCGACGCGAACTTCCTGCTCGTCGACCTCGGCCGGCCCTCGAGCGGCGGCTCGGGCGCTTCCTCCGCGGGCAGGGGATCGTCACGCGCGAGATGAGCGACTTCAAGGCGGCTCGAAAACTATCTTCGGATGACCGTCGGCCGCCCCGAGCACAGCGACCGGCTGGTCGCCGAACTGAACCAGTGGAAGGCGGCATGCTAGCGCTCACGCTTCTGGACTACGGCGTCGGCAACATCCACAGCATCAAGAAGTGCCTCGAGCGCGCGGGCGCGTCGGTGATCGGTGGAGACCGAGCCGGCGAAGATCCTGGCCGCGAAGGCCGCTGGTGCTCCCGGGCGTCGGCGCCTTCGGCAAGGTCGCCGAGCAGATCGCGCCGTTCCGCCGGGAGCTGAAGGCGAAGCTCGAGGCCGGGCGTGCCGGCGTTCGCGGTCTGCATCGGGATGCAGATCCTCTACGAATCGAGCGACGAGGGGGAGGGCCAGGGGCTCGAGCCTCTTCCCGGGCCGCGTCCGCCGCCTCCGCCACCAGCGGCTGCCCCACATCGGCTGGAACGCCGTGCGCCACGACGGGACGGGCCTCTTCGAGGGCGTCCCGCGCGACGCGTTCTTCTACTTCGTCCACTCCTTCGCGCCGTCGGAGTGCTCCGACCCCTGCGTCGCCACGACCGACTACGGCGACAAGTTCGCCTCCGCGTCGGTCGGCGAGAACGTCTGGGCCGTCCAGTTCCACCCCGAGAAGTCGAGCGACGTGGGCTACCGCGTCGTCCAGAACTTCGTCGCCTTCGCCGGGAAGCGCCAGGCGCAGAGCAGTCGGCATCGAGTTCTGTGTCGCCGGCCGACTCGGCTGACTCTCGCATGGAATCTGGCGACGATCGTCAAGCTCGAGGCGAAGCAGCACAGGACGGTCGAGACCGTCTACGGCAAGCCGGCCGAGATCGCCGAGCGCTGGCTGGGCCTGGACGCCGCGCTGGCTGCACGTGGTCGACCTGAACGCGGCGCTGGGCGAGGGAACAACCTGCCGGCGTTCTGAGCCTGATCCAGTCGCGGGCGGCGAAGGCGCGGCGCGAAGATCCAGTGGGGCGGCGGCGTCCGCGACGAAGCCGCGCTCCGGACGGTTCTCGACGGCGGCGCCGAGCGGGCGATCGTCGGGACGCAAGGCGATCCGCGACTGGGCCTGGCTGGTCGAGATGGCGGCCGCGTTCCCGGAGCGGATCATGGTGTCGATCGACGGCAAGGGCCGCGAGATCATGATCGAAGGCTGGCAGTCGAGCTCGGGCGTCGACGTCTGTCGAGTTCATCGCGAAGGCGAACGCGCTGCCCGCTGGCCGGGTACCTCTACACGAACGTCGCCGTCGAGGGGCGCGGGCAGGGCGTCGACTGGACGCCGGTGCGCGACGTCGTCGAGGCGCTCGACGAAGCCCGTGGTGTTCTCCGGGGGCGTGACGACGATGGACGACGTCGCCCGCTTTAAAGACGCTTGGGGCCTATGGTATCATCGCCGGCTCCGCGCTCTACAGAGGCAACGATCGATTTCAGCAAAGCAAAGGCCCTCGCCTCATGAGCCGCTCGAAGCGCGTCAGCCGGAAGACCAAGGAGACCGACGTCACGGTCAAGCTCGACCTGGACGGCACGGGGAAGTACTCCATCGACCTCCCCGACAAGTGGCTCAAGCACATGCTGGAGTCGGTGGCGCGATTCGGCCAGTTCGACCTCGAGGTCAAGGCGTCGGGCGACTTCAACCACCACATCGTCGAGGACGTCGCGCTGACGATCGGCAAGGCGCTGCGCGGAGGCGCTGGAGGGCCGTCCGATCCAGCGGGTCGGCACGGCGACGATCCCGATGGACGAGGCGCTGGTGACGGTGAGCGTCGACCATGGTCGACCGTCCCGTACTGCCAGGTCGATCTCCCCGACGAGATGCTGGAGCACTTCTTCCGGAGCCTCGCGCTCGAGGCGCGGATCACGCTCCACAACCTCGTGCACCGCGGGAAGAACTTCCACCACATCAACGAGGCGACGTTCAAGGCCGTTCGGCATGGCGCTCCGCCAGGCCACGCGGCCCTCCGGGGAACTCCAGTCGACCAAGGGCAAAGTCCACTGGAAGAAGTGATGCTCACCAAGCGCATCATCCCGTGCCTGGACGTCAAGGCGGGCGCGGGTCGTCAAGGGCGTCGAGTTCCAGAACCTCGCCGACGTCGGCGATCCGCCCGGCCTGGCCGAGCGCGTACGAGCAGGAAGGGGCGGACGAGATCGTCTTCCTCGACATCACGGCGACGCTCGAGGCGCGGAAGACGATGCACGAGATCGCCCGCCGCACGGCGGAGCGGCTCTTCATCCCGCTGACGATCGGCGGCGGCGTGCGCGACCTACCAGGACGTGAAGGAGACGCCTGCGCGCGGGCGCCGGACAAGATCTCGCTCAACACCGCGGCGGTCCAGACCCCGCAGGTCATCACCGAGGCGTCGCGCGACTTCGGCGCCCAGTGCGTCGTCGATCGCGATCGACACCAAGCGGGAGGGCGGCAAGCACCGCGTCTTCACGCACGCCGGGTCGAAGCCGACGGGGCTCGACACGGTCGAGTGGGCGAAGACGGGTGGCCGATCTGGGCGCCGGGGAGATCCTCCTGACGAGCATCGACGCCGACGGGACGACCGAACGGCTACGATCTCGAGGTGACGGCGGCGGTGGCGGAAGCGGTGCCGATCCCGGTGATCGCCTCGGGCGGCTGCGGCTCGGCCGAGCACATCTACGACGTCCTGACGCGCGGGAAGGCCGACGCGGCGCTCGCGGCGTCGATCTTCCACTACGGCACCACGACCGTGAAGGCGGTGAAGGAGTTGCTCCGCGGAAAGGGGCTGCTGATCCGATGAAGGCTGACCTGATCCCGGTCATCGCCCAGGACGCGCGGACGAACGACGTGCTGCATGATGGCGTGGGCGGACGCGGAGGCGCTGCGCCGCACGAAGAAGACCGGCTACATGCACTACTGGAGCCGGTCGCGGAAGAAGTACTGGAAGAAGGGCGAGGAGTCGGGCCACGTCCAGCAGGCTGGTGAGCCTGCACTACGACTGCGACAAGGACACGATCCTGGCGCGCGTGATCCAGGAGGGCCCGGCCTGCCACACCGGGAAGGCGACCTGCTGGACGGCGAAGCCCTGGCGCGTCCATCCCGCGATCGACGAGCTGCTCGGCGGTCTTCGCCGAGCGGAAGCGCAAGCCGAAGAAGGGCTCGTACACGAACCGCCTCGATCGACGATCCGCCGCGTCTGCGCGAGCAAGCTGATCGAGGAGGTCTGCGAGCTCGAGATGGCGGTGCGCTCGAAGGAAGAAGAGCGAGATCGCGCGAGGAGAGCCGCGGACGTCCTCTACCACTACCTGCTGATGCTGTTCACTCCGGAGTGCACGTTCCAGGACGTGGCCGACGTGCTCGAACGGCGCCGCCGGTAGTCCGGATCGCACCACAAAGGCACAAAGAACACAAAGGTTCGAGGCGAAATCGCTTGAGGAACGCGCTGGCGACGTCGGCGTCCTCAATGCGGTGATTCTTTGGTAAAGGTCTCGGAATATCACGAGTTTTCGTCCGGCGATCATCATCGTCCACCGATGCCCCAACGCGTCACAGCTTCTGGTCAGACCGGTGGGGCCGCAGCGATGCTGCGGATGGAATCCCGTGAGAAACATGAGAGCCGACTGGCAAAACCGGCCGTGGGGGATTCGGATACCGAGGCAGGACGCTGCATCTCCGACGGAGGACGCACGGAAGATCGCTCCCGCGCCGGCGCTTGGAACCACCACAAAGGCACAAAGAACACAAAAGGCCCTCTTTGTGTCCTTTGTGGCTTTGTGGTGGTGGCGCTACTTCGGGTTGAAGGGTTCTTGCCCGTGTAGAGGTAGTACGAAAGCAGGATCGGGGGCCGCGATCGCCGCCAGGTAGATCGCCAGGGAGAAGCACGCGAGCCGAGCGCCGATCCGGCCGCGCTGAGCAGCTGGCATCCGCCCAGCATCGGCACCAGCAGACGACGGGCGGCAAGACGAAGCGTGAGAGATTTCATGCGTCTATGGCCATTTCGCCGTCGCCTAGGAATAGGCGCCAGATGCGGTAGGCGGGCGACTCCACCTTATCCGCCAGCATCGGATTCTTCTTGGGAACCGCGGGGCTTTGCGCAGCTTCATGGACGCCTCCCAGGGCATCCGGCCGCCCTTGCGCGTGTTGCAGGGGTTGCAGGCGGCCACCACGTTCGTCCAGGTGGACTTCCCGCCGCGCGACTTCGGCGTCACGTGGTCGAGCGACAGGCTGCGACCGTGGGCAGCCGCTTCGCCGCAGTACTGGCAGCTGGTGCTCGTCGCGCGCAAGGATGTTGCGCCGGCTGAACTTCACCTCCGGCGCGGGACCTTGTCGTGACTTCACCAGGCGGATCACGCGCGGGACCGAGGATCCAGTAGCCGGGGCGTGCAGACGAACTGGTCCTGCTGGGCCGCGGCACTCCTGCGCTGCTGCGAGAGGTCGACCCACGACTGGAAGTCCAGGACGTCCCACTGCTCGTCGTGGGCGTCGATCACCTCGGCGTGAGTTGCGTGTAAAGCAGGGCGAAGGCCCGGCGGGCCGGAGACGACCCGGACGGCCGTGTAATTCCGGTTCAGCACGAGCACGCTGGCCGACAACGGATGATCGCGGTGGAAATCGCTGACGCTGCCGTTGTCGTCCATGGCTCCCAAGTATTATTTACCGGAGCGGGTCCGGTTTGCAAAGCCGGAACACCCCATTCTTATCAATAACGACGGACGACCGGGGGCGGGGACCTTCAACGGACCGTGATTGGCGAGGGTGCCGATGCCCTCGATCGACGCCTCCACGCGGTCGCCCTTCTTGAGCCACCGGGAGGCGTCATGAACATGCCGACGCCGCCGGGCGTGCCGGTCGAAATGATGTCGCCGCCTCCAGCGGGAAGGCGGCGCTGATGTACTCGATCAGGAAGGGCACGTCGAAAATCAGGTCGTTGGTGTTCGATTTCTGGCGGACTTCGCCGTTGACCTTGAGCGTGACCGCCGCGTTGGCGGGATCGATCTCGTCCGGCGTGACGACCCAGGGGCCCCATCGGGGCGAAGGTGTTGCAGCTCTTGCCGCGGAACCACTGCTTGTCGCCGCGCTGGAGGTCCCGGGCGGTGACGTCGTTCATGATCGTGTAGCCGAAGACGTGCTTCTTCGCCTCGGTCCTCGGGATCCGGAAGCCCGGCGTGCCGATGACGCACCGCGAGCTCGCACTCGTAATCGATCTGCTCGGACAGCCCGTAGGGGATCTCGATCGCGTCACTCCTGGCCCGATGACGATGTTCGGCGCCTTCGCGAAGAGCATGGGGGCCGGAGGCGGCTCCAGCTTCGCTCCGCCGCGTGGGCGCGGTAGTTGAGCCCGACGCAGATGATCTTCGGCGGGCGGCGGCAGCGGCGCCTTCAGCTCACCTCGTGGATCGGGATCCTGACCGGTCCGCTCGCGCGGACCAGCTTGTCGAGCTCGAGGCTGCCGACCTTCTCGACGCGCCGGCCTCCTGGAGGAACTCGCCGAGGTCCTGGAACTTCGCCGGGCGCTTGAACTGGCGGAAGAAGGCCTGGCCGAGGTCTACCGCGAACTTGCTCGTGGATCAGGCAGGCCCCGACGCCGGTTGCCGAGCTGGAAGGTCCCGTATTTCATGAGGTCGGTTATAAGTGAAAAATCCCCGAGCATCGGGGGATTCTTCCGATCTTCGATTTTCGATTTTCGACTTTACGCTTCGTCCTTCAGGCTCCTGGCTGGCGAGAACTCCCTTCCACTTCTGGATGGCCGCGTCGCGTGGCGCGCGGGCTTCGGGTCGGACGCCTTGAACATCTTGTCCTTGTCGGCGCTGCCTTCCTTCTCGGGCTCGAGGCCGAACGTCGCGCAGAGTGCGCCGTTGTAGCCGGCGTTGCGGACCGCCGCCTCGCGCTCGTACTCGTCGCGACATGCGCCTTCGAGCAGCGCCTCGCACGGCGCTCTTGGTCTTGCGCCTTCGAGGTTGCCCAGCGCCTCGCAGATCTTGATGCGGACGCCGGAGTCGGAATCGCGGAGGACGCGGGGCGGGTTGACGTCGATGAGCCGGGCGGCCAGCTCGCGGCCCAGGGCGGCCTCGCCGCGTGTCGCCCAGCAGGAGGGGCGGCGCCGCTCCGGTCGTCCGTCTTCTTCTTCTCGCTCTGGAAGACGTCGAGCGCCGAGCTGACCATCGCCTTGCCGTCGGCCTTGTAGACCTTCTGGATGGCGACCGTGGCGGCCTCGCGGACGTTGCGGGCAGTGTCGCGCCGGGCGCGAGCACGGAGAGCGTCGCGGCGGGGTCGCCGATCTCGCCCAGGGCCGACGTGGCGTGCTCGCGGACCTGGTCGGCCTTGGCGCCGGCGAGCGACCTTCTTGGAGTGGTCGCCGATCTTCGAGCCTCGTCGGCGACCATGCTCGCCGAGCGCCTTCGACGGTGTCCGGCGTTCTTCGGGTGGAGGTTCGCCAGCGCTCGCAGGGCGGCGACCTGGACGTCCTGGTTTGGCGTCGCGCGGCCGCGCGGTCAGGTCCGCGGCCGCTGGACTTCTCGCCGACCTTGCCGAGGCGTTGGCGGCCGCTTCACTTGACGTCCGGCGGCAGGCGTCGCCGAGGCCCTCGCCTGGAGGGCCTCGCGCTCGTCAGCGCCCGACCATGCATCGCCTTGGGCAGGAAGCCGAGCGCCGATCGCAGCCGCGCCGGCCTTCTATGGCGCGCGATTGTCAGCCGGCGAGCGCGCGTCGCGCGCTTCTGACCGCGTCCGGTGGAGTTGTTCTTCTCGATGATCTTCGGCCATCGCCTCGGCGACGAAGTGCGGTCGCGGCGTTGGCAGCTCGGGCTCGCGCTCCGTCTCGCCGCCGATGAGCTTCGATCAGCTGGTCGAGGGCGGGGACGCCGATGTCGACGGCGTCCTGGACGAACACGTCCTTCTTGCGCTGGAGCTCTCGATCTCGCCGCTGTCGACGGGCCTTCTGTCGTCGATCTCTCGGGTCGGACCAGGAGCTTCCCACTTCGAGTCGAGTTCCTTGCAGGAGGAGGGCCGGGGTCAGCGAAAGCACCGCGCTGCCCTGGGACCCCACTGGGACTGGAACGATCCAGAAGCGCTCGACGAGGGACGACGACGCCACTAGGTCTCCTTCCACCAAGGCTTCCCCACTTCTCCTGCGCCTTCTTGCGGTCGGCGAGGAGCTTGTCGGCCTCGTCCGTCTCGGGCTGGCGCCCTTGTCGTCCTTTCTCTCGTACTCGAAGTCGCGGTTGGTGATTACGGTTGAGGCGCGGAACGCGGCGCCGCGGACGCGGGCTGTCGTTGTCGTCGAGGGCCTCGATGAGCGCGGGGAGCGTCTTGACGAGGGCGATCTGCTCCAGCGCCTCGGCGGAGGCCTGGCGGACGGCCTCGTCGTTGGCCCAGTCCGGCTGTCGACCTTGTCCTCGGCCTTCGCGACTCGTCCTGGACGGCACTTGATGAGGCCGGTCAGCCAGCTTGATCTTGTCGGTGCTGACGGTGGTGTCGACGCCGCCGGCGGCGCTGGCGGGCGGCGCTCGCGGACGCTGCGGTCCTTGCGCAGTCCATGCTGCGGCTTCAGCTATGCGCAGTCGATCACCGGCGCGCCGGAGATCCGGGCCGATGGAGCTTGGCTGGCGACGTGCTGCCGCGCGGCGGGCCTGGGCACGGGCGACGCTCCTCCGGTCCCTCGAGGATCTTCCGGAGCGCGCGCCCTGGATGTCGGCGGTGTTGAGCGAGGGCGGATGCCCAGAGATCGCCGCCAAAGCGGATCTCGGCGGCTTACTTGGCGCTGGAGCTTGGCGGCCTCGTCGGCCGGCTTGGCGTGCTGGATGCGCGTCGGCCTTCTCGCCGGCGGGTGGTCCTCGGCCTCGACAGGGTGACCGTGGCGAGGTCGCGCTCGGTTTCTCGTCCGCGCGGCGGATCAGGTCGGCGGCGTCGTTGAACTTCGCAGGTAGATCTTCTGGCGCACTGGACCGGGCGCCGGCGCGCGCGTGCGGGTTGGCGCGTCGTTCGGGGCTGCGCGATGACCGACGTGGTGACGCCGGCCTCGTCGGTGATCTGCGCGACGCAGTCTGGCCGGGGAGTCGCGGATCACCGCCATGTCGGGCCGCGCCCAAGTCCCCAGATCGAGAGCCGGGCACGGACTTCGGCCTTCGTCGCCAGCGATCTGGTTTCACGCGACGGCCTTCTTCTTGTCGGTCATGGCGGTGGGAGCTGCGGGCCGGCGGCTGGCGCAGCCACGCGTCGAGACTGCGCGTACAGAAGAGGCTTCGTTGTGCGGGACGTCGCACGACCCCGCTGTAGGAGGCCTTCTCCTGCGCGATCTCGCCCCGCAGGGCTTGGCCATTGGAGCAGGAGCTGCGCGAGACGACCTCTTCGTACGCGGCCTCGCGCGCCGTGCGATGTTGGCGGGGTCCGAGCTTCCTCGCCGTGCACCAGCCGGTGTGGACGAGCGCCGCGGCAGCGCGGCAGTCGTTGTTCTTCTCGGGCTCTGCGGCGTGCTTCTTCACCAGCGCGTACTTGGAGAGTCGCTGCAGAGGAGGTTGACGGCTTCTCGTTCTCGGCGCGGAGTCCCTCGGTGTAGAGCGCGGCGGCGTTAACTTCTTCTCGGTCGCGCTCGCTCTCTCCCGGCGCCGGGGCGGGAGAGCGATCGACGGCGCCGCCATCAACGCGCCAGAAACGAGCATCCGCTCATGTGTGTGCTCCCTCAGTGTTCCCCGTGATCCCCGAAACGACAGCCCGGGGATTACCGACGCGGCCCGGAAACGCTGTCACCTGCCCAAAATCCAGCAGGCGCGGCTTCTATATGTGCAGACGGTGGGGATCCCGCGATCCCTTCAGACTTCGACAGAAGATCGGAAACTTCGCGCGGCATCCGGACTGTTCGGACTTGTCGACCGAGGCGAGCTTCTCCGTGTGCCCTCGGCCAGGAGCGTCCTGTCGGGCCCCAGGACCCGGTAGGAGAACCGGATCCGGGCCTTGCCCACCTCGTCGACTGTGGTGACGACGCGCAGGTCCTGGTCGTACCGCGCCGCCGACCGGTATTTCGCACGAGGCTTCCTGGCCACGACGAGAACACGCCCGACTTCCTCCATCTCGCTGTAGGCACGCCCGCCTGCACAGCTCGGTGCGCCTCATCTCTGAAGTAGAGAAGGTAGTTGGGTGGTAGACGACCCCCATCTGGTCGGTTTCGCTGTAGCGGACGCGGACGGTGACCGTATGTTCACGAGGCATTGTGGGTAATAGGCAGTTGGCAATAGCGCCGACGAGCCCCCTTCCCCGCGCCTCCCCGGAGGGAAGGGTGACGGTTTGCCAATGCCTATTGCCCATTGCCAATTGCCTACTGGAGGCCTTCGAGCGAGACGCGCAGATTCAGGTAGGTGTCGTATCAGACGAGGTTGTTGCCAAGCCGAAGGTTCTGGAGCAGGGACTGGTACGCCTCCCGGGCTTCGTCCTTGCGCGAGAACTTCATGGTTTCGGCTTCCATGCTCTTCGCCTTGAAGTAGGTCTTTCCGTCTCGATGGCCTGATCCTTCAGCTTGGTGAGTTGCTCGTAGATGTCCGCGTCCGTCTTGTACTTCTGGAGCAGGTCGCGGACCTTCTTCATGCCGCTGCCGGAAGCTGTTCTTGCGGGAAGTCCTCCGCGCCAGGCGCTCGGCTTCCGTGAAGGGAGGCGTTGCGGGAGGTCTTGAGGCTGTTCTGGGCCGCGGAGCGGTACTGCGGGCTCAGGCGCTTGGGGCCTGGGGTGGGCCTCCTCAACTCGTCGACCTCTTGATGATCTCGTTGGAAGGCGGCGGCGGTGTTCTTGTTCTTTTTCGTAGTAGCCCGTCAACCTTCAGTCGTGCTGCTCCTTCTCGGCGTTGAGCGTCTCCGCCGCGGAGGGGGCTGGCTTGCCGGGGTCTTCGATTTACCGGACTCGCCGCCGCCGCCGCCGCGCTCGGGATGAAGATGGAGAGGATCACGATGATGGGCGAGCGCACGCCGGCGCCGACGGCGCACTCAACGTGAGCGCGCTCCTCTGCTCTTCCTTCAGCTGGTCTGACCGCGAATTTCGGACCGCCGCCGTGTGGCCGGAGCGGTTCCGCTTCGAGCGATAGTCGGCTTCGTGAGGGTTCGAGGGGACCGGGGCCGCGGGCCTCGAGGCCTCGGTCGTGCGACCGGTGGCGGGGGCTCTGGGGCGAGTCGATCCGGGGCGCGGGGCCGCACGGGGCGCCACCTGGCGGCGACCTCGGAGGCGGCCTCAGTTCGATCCTCGAAGGTCAGCGTGTGCTTGCCGAGCATGGATCTTGTCGCCCGGCCGCAGGAGCTGCTGTAGTTCACCTGGCGGTCGTTCACGCGCATGGTGCCGTTCCGGCTTTCCAGGTCGACGATCTGAAGCCGGAATCCCGACCTTTGCCGATATCGAAGTGGCGCCGGGAGGCCTGCTTGTCGCGTCGATGACGATCTTGTTCTTGCGGGCGCGCGGCCGGCAACTGACGCTGCTGGCGTCGGTGCGAGCTCCACCGTCCGAGAGGAACTGCCCGTCGCTGATGACCAGCCGCGCTGCGCGATGTTCACCCGCAGTTGATGAAGGTCCCAGTGTAAATAACGACGGTCCGGGAGTCCAGCGTCCGGCAAAGTTTTTGTAAAGCAATACGTAACTGAACGAAGCATAC
>ERZ1370068.10192-contig-891_pt1 | contig 24181 bp, 29 predicted proteins | sample MGYA00561227_ERZ1370068 | MGnify/ENA primary metagenome ERZ1370068 (study PRJEB38410, sample SAMEA6850437) | metagenome | study: Metagenomic assessment of the ecological functions of the soil: analysis of the soil microbiota associated with the...
CGTGGCGCTGGTTCAGGTTGCGCAGCCTATTACTCCGCGGTTGATCGCGAGATGCCGAGCAGCCCCAGAAGTCGCCGTTGCGCATCGCCACCGACGGCACGCTGTAGAGATTCTGGAACTGCTTGTTGTCCTTGTAGCCTTCGAAGTTCGCGACATGAAGAACAGACGGTTCTTCATCACCGACCGCCAGGCGGTATAGCCGTGCTGATCCCATTTGAACGGCGCCTTGTTGGCAGCCGCCTCGCTGCGCGGTAAACGAATACGGTCTGGCGTCGAGCGCATCGTCGCGGTGGAACTCGAACACCGTGCCGTGCAGGCTGTTGGTGCCCGACTTGGTGACGACGTTCACCTGGCTAGCCTCGCTGGCCAGAACTCCGCGGAGTAGACACCGGTCTGCACCTTGAACTCTTCGAGCGCGTCGACCGACGGCAGGAAGATGTAGGTGTTGAAGTTGACGTCCGTGTTGTCCACGCCGTCGAGCGTGTAGTAGTTGAACTCGCGCCCGCTGGCCCGAAATCGACAGCTGCTGGTTGGATCGCGTGCCGCCCTGCCGTGTCCCCGCCTGACCGCCATCGGCGAACTCCGCGCTGACGTTGGGACTCAATGCGACGAGCTGCAGGTAGTTCCAGCCGTTCAGCGGCAGCTCGACGATGCGCCGGTTCTCGATCACCGTGCCGACCGTCGCGTTCGACGTTTCAACGAGCGGGCGAAACACCCGTGACGGTCGTCTGTTCGGAGATCGTGCCCAAGCTCCAGCGCGAGATTGACGCGGACCGTCTGCTGCACCTGCAGCTCGACGTCGCGGCTCGCGCTCTGAAACCCGTCGATCTCGCTCTTGACCGAGTTGCCTGGCCCGGGCGGCAGCGCCGGGAAGTCGAACAGGCCGACCTCGTTGCTGGCGGTGGTGCGTGTGGCGTTGGTATCTTTGTTCGTCACGGTCACCGTGACGCGGAATCACGACGCCGCTGGCGTCTCTTGACTTCGCCGGTGATGGTCCCGAGCGTCTGCGCGAAACTCGGGGAGAGAGGAATAACCAGATCGATGCCACAAGACAACTTCGGCGCATGGCGACGGCTCCTTTGTGGTATGAGAGCGAGCGCTATCCCGTGTTCCCGCTATGAGAACCGACTTCCCGCCGCCGCCGCACGCGTTTTACTTCGCCAAGGGTCCGGACGTAACTGGAAGTGCATCACCTTGCTGGTCGTGCCCGGCCGGTTTCCATGTGGAACGGTGTGCGCGTGCTGATCGTCGCGTAGAGGCCCCGGCCTTTCCATCCGGCCTTCGGATCGTCGATGCGTCCGTCCATCCACTTCGTGTAGAAGCCCGGTCGGATACGGCACGCGCAGCACGACCCACTTGCCGTCTTTCAGCACGAGCAGGCCTTCCGACGCGTTGCCGGTGTCGATCGGCACGTTCGCGCCGAGCCCGAGCGTGTCGTGCCAATCGACCCACGTGTAGTAGCTCGCCTCGGCGCTGCCCGATTCGGTGACGCCCTTGAGCTGCGGCAGCGGCTCGGTGTAGAGCGTCCAGCCCTCGGGGCAGTGCTGCCCGGTCGCCTTCGGTCCGTTCAGCGGGCCCTTGCACTTGCGGCGATCGAAGCTCGCCATGTGTCCGCTCGCCAGCGCCGTCCAGTAGACGCCGTTGCGATCGACGTCGCCGCCGCGCGGCGAATAGCCCGGCGCCTTCGCATCGTTGAACGGCGGCTCGTAGACTTCGGCGAGCGCGGTCTCCGGCGGATTCGATCCCGGGATTCAGCCGCACGACGGCGCCGGGATAGCCGAGCACCGATCCCCAGATCGATCCGTCGGGCGCCGGCGCGACGGCGTAGAACGCGCTGCCGAACCGCTTGTCCTTCGCCGGATCGAGCGGCTGGTTCGGCTCGACGTAGCGCGTCGCGCTTGCCGTTGCCGTTGGTGTCCATGACGAGCGCGGTCCAGCCCTGCGACTTCACCTCGTCGTGCGTCTCGTCGAACATCTTCGTGTTCAGCCAGCCGACCACCTGGCCGCCGCCGCTCGTCCACAGCGTGCGGTTCGCGTCCATGCGCGAACATCAGGTGGTGCGTGCCGAAAGCAGGTGCTGATGTGCGTGATCTGCTTGGTCTTCGGATCGTAGACCGCGAGCTGGCGTCCGGAGCCGGTCAGCGGATAGAGCTTCGCCGACGGATGACTCGATCCCTCCTTGCAGAAATCCGGATTCGCCGCCGGCCGCACGGCGGACGTGATCCAGACGCGTCCCTTGCTCGTCGAACATCGGGTTGTGGACGTTGTTCTTGCTGGTCCAGATCGGTTCCTCATCCCAGTACGGCGACGGCTGCCGGCATCGTCGCCGAGCGTCGGCGGCGTGTTCGGATCGCGCACCGTCAGCTTCACCTGGCTGATCGTGTTGCTGGACCGGATCGAGGACCGGCAGGTAGTCGGCGCTGAGCTCGAGCGATCCGTAGATCAGACCGTTGGCGTTGAGCGTGGGATTGCGCCGGTCGGTCGACACCTCGATCGTGGAGATGCGCTTTCGGATCCGCCCAGTCCCACTGCGTGATGACGACGTTGCGCTCGACGCCCTGCGGCCGCGGCGGCGCCGGCGGCAGCTCGCCGCCGGTGATCCGATCGGTCCAGTCGGCGAACATCGCCAGCGCGCGCTCGCGTCCCATCGCGTTGAGGCCGCCGCTCATCTGCGCGCCGGCCTGTCCCGACTGGATGCGGCGATCCCACGCCTCTGTCGGATGACTGGAACGTGCCCGAGCTGCTTCGGGATCTCGCGCGTGCCCTGGTGCCCGAGCTGATGGCACGCCGGTGCAGCCGCCGGACTTCAGGCTGCTGAATCCAGTCCGCCTGGCTCTTGATCGTTCGGCGAGATGCCGTTGCCGCCGGGCGCGGTGCCGGGGAACTCGCTCTTCTCCGGGACCTTCGATCAGCGAGAACCAGTAGCCGGCCGGATAGTATTCCGCCGCCGCTCGCGCGTTCGGCGCGACGACCGCGGTGAGATTCAGGTTCTTGCCCGGCGCGGCCTGCACCTTCGGCGAGTCGACCAGGCCGTAGCCGCGCACCCACACGTTGCCAGCTCGGCTTTCGGCAGGTCCGGGCACGCACGTAGCGGCCGCGATCGTCGGTGACGACGATCTTGACGAACTTCGTCGGCAGGTCGCGTCGTCTCGGCGATCACCCAGACGCCCGCCTCCGGCCCGCTCGCGCTCGTGACGACGCCGCCGACGTCGTCGGCGTCGATCGGCACCGCGTCGCCGGCCCTGGCCGGCAGTCGATCTGGGTCTGCGATGCAGCGAGCAGAGAGCGCAATGCCGACCGCCACCGCGCCCGGACACAGCACACGTTGTGGTCTTCATACGCTGCTCCTTGCCCACTGCGAAGAGCTCGCGAACCACGAAACCGCTCATCGAAAGGCGACGTTCAGTACGGCGTTCGTGGCTCGGTCGCGATTGCGTCGATACGCTACGCACAATCTGCGGAATCGGCACGCCGTAGACGTCGGTCAGCCGCATGTCGCGGCCGTTGAACCTGTAGCGTCAGCTTCTTGTGATCGATGCCGAGCAGCTGCAGGATCGTCGCGTGCAGATCGTGATACGAGATCGGCTGCTGCTCCGCCTTGTAGCCGAACTCGTCGCTGGCGCCGATCGCCTGCCCGCCCTTGATGCCGGCGCCGGCCATCCAGACCGTCATCGCGCCCGGGTTGTGATCGCGCCCGACGCCGCGCTGCGAGATCGGCATCCGGCCGAACTCGCCGTGCCAGATCGACCAGCGTCGAATCGAGCAGCCCGCGCGCCTTCAGATCCGTCGAGCAAGCCGGCGATCGGGCAGGTCCGATTCGGCGGCGTGCTGCGAGTGGTTCGCCTTCACGTCGCCGTGCGCGTCCCAGGTATCGGTGTTCTGGTTGCCCATCCCGCCGTGGAACAGCTGGACGAATCGCACGCCGTGCTCGACCAGGCGCCGCGCCATCAGGCACTGCCGGCCGAACGGCTCGGTGATCTTGTCGTCGAGCCCGTAGAGCTTCCGCGTCGCGTCCGATTCGCGTGCTCGACGTCGAGCGCTTCGGGCGCGCAGCCCTGCATCCGGTACGCGAGCTCGTAGGACGAGATGCGCGCCGCCAGATCCGAGTTGCCGGGATACTGCTGCATGTCGAGCTCGTTCAGCTTCGCCAGCAGATCGAGCCGCGCGCGCTGCTGCTCGGTGCTCGACCTCGGACGGCGGCTTCAGGTCGACGATCGGATCGCCGGTCGAGCGGAACAGCGTCCCCTGATACGCCGCCGGAATGAAGCCCGAGCTCCAGTCGTTGACGCCGCCGAGCGGGCCGCCGCGCCGTCCTGAATCACCACGTACGCCGGCAGGCTCGCGTTCTCCGATCCGAGTCCGTAGGTGACCCACGATCCGAGGCTCGGGAAACCCATGCGGACCTGCCCGGTCTGCATTTCGTAGGTCGCCTGCACGTGGTCGTTCGACTGGCCGTACACCGATCGGACGAACGCGATGTCGTCGACGTGTCCGCCGACGTGCGGAAACAGATCGGACACTTCCATCCCGCTCTGTCCGTAGCTCTTGAACGCGAACGGGCTCGGCATCAGCGGACCCGGGATGGCCCTGGCGCACGATGACATCGCCGGCGACCTTGCCGTCGAGCGGCTGTCCGGCGTACTTGATCAGCGCCGGCTTCGGATCGAACGTGTCGACGTGGCTGACGCCGCCGCTCATGAACAGCGAGATCACCGCCGTCGCGCGCGGCTTGAAGTGCGGCGCCTTCGGCGCGTAGGGGTTGAAGCCGATCGGCCTTGCGCCTCGCATGCAGCCGACTGCACGACGTCGTCGGCGAGCAGCTGTGTCCTGGTTCAGCAGATACGCCAGCGCCAGCGCCGCTGACGCCGCCGCCCGAGCGAAACAGGAAATCGCGTCTCGACCAGCACGTCTTGCAGTGCATGTCTGCCTCATCTTGCCGACCTGCCTCCACCTGCCTCACTCCGACGCTCTCACCTGATGTACACGAACTCGTTCAGGTTCAACAGCACGTGCGTGAGGTCGACGAGCGACTGCGTTCTTCGCGACGTCCAGCGCCATCGCCAGCTCCGTCTGGCTCGGCGGCCGCGTCAGCGCGATGCGATACGCGAGATCGATCTGCCTGGCCGGATCGTCGCCCGCTTCCTTCTTGCACGCGGTCCGCGAACAGCTGCGCGTGCCGCAGCACGAACGCATCGTTGAGCAGCGTCAACGCCTGCGTCGGCACCGTCGAGACGTAGCGCGCGGCGGCGGTGACGTTCTGCTCGGGCAGATCGAAGACCTGGAACATCGGGAACGCCAGGCCGCGCTTGCGATAGACATAGACGCTGCGCCGCCAGACGTCCGGTCCGTCCGGCCTGTGTCTTCCAGATGCCGTGGTTCGCCTCCGTCATCAGCTCCTTCGGCAGCGGCGGAAAGACGGGCGGACCGCCGATCGCGAGGTTGATGCCGCCGCTCGCCGCCAGGATGCTGTCGCGCACGATCTCGGCGTCGAGCCGCTGCGCGCGGAAGCGCCACAGATACTGGTTCTGCGGATCCTTCTCGCGATCCGCCGCGTCCTCGAACGCCGACGCCATCTGGTAGGCCTCGGAGGTCATCATCAGCCGGTGCATCTGCTTGATGCTCCAGCCGCGATTCATGAACTCGACCGCCAGCCAGTCGAGCAGCTCCGGATGCGTCGGCGCGTCGCCCATCTTGCCGAAGTTGTCGAGCGTCGCGACGATGCCGCGGCCGAAATGGTGATGCCAGATGCGGTTGACGATGACGCGCGCCGTCAGCGGATTCTGCGGCGACGCCAGCCACTCGGCGAGCGCGCGCCGGCGTCCGGACGTGCGGCCATCGGCCGGCGGAATCTCGGTCGGCGGATTGCCGTAGGTCGCCGCCGTGACGAACCCAGGCTTCATCATCGAGCCCTTCGCTGTTCGGATCGCCGCGGATCAGGAAATACGACGGCGGCGCCTGATAGCGCCCGGACCGGTATGCAGGAAGCTGCCGGTCGCGGCGTCTCGATGATTCGGCACTTCGGGCAGCCGATGACCTCGTCGCCTTCGCCGTCCGGCGCGAAGCGGATAGTCGCCGTCGGTGACGATCTCGGCGACGGGAATCGGCGCCGGCCGCTCGCTTGTCGAGCGCCGCGATCTCGATCCGCGAGCGCCTTTGCTTCTGGCCGCATCGTCCGGCGTCATGCATGCGGTCGATGCGCCGCCGCGGACGCTGATGCTGCTCGATGACCTGCTGCGCGAGCAGCTGTTCGCCCGGCGTCCGCTCGCGCTTCCGGCTTGGCGATCGCCTGCTGCACGTTCTGCTGGAAACCGCTTGTACGCCTCCTGCCGCAGCTCGCTGTGCGTACGGCGCCTCGATCTTCTTGATCTCCGCCTTCAGCGGCGCCTGCGCGCGCGTCGATCTCGCGCAGCTTCTTCTCGTAGCGCCTCCGCCTCGGCGCGCGGCACCAGCGGATGCGTGGTCTCGACGTAGCCGAAGAACGACGCGACGCAGGCTGTAGTAGTCGCGCTGCGGAATCGGATCGAACTTGTGGTTGTGGCAGCGCGCGCACTGGACCGTGAGACCGAGCACGCCGCGGCCGGTGGTCGCGATCAGATCGTCGAGGTACTCGTAGCGGCGTTCCGGGTTGTCCTTCTCGCGGAACGCCACGCGCGGGCCGGCGCGCAGGAAGCCGGTCGCGATCAGCGTCTCGTCGCTCCGGTCGTCGAGCTCGTCGCCGGCGAGCTGTTCCTTCAGGAACACGTCGTAGCGGCTTGTCCTGGTTGAACGCGCGAATCACGTAGTCGCGATAGCGCCACGCGTTGGGCCGATCGTAGTCCTGCTCGAAGCCGCTCGAATCGGCGTAGCGCGCGACGTCCAGCCAGTGGCGGCCCCACCGCTCGCCGTAGTGCGGCGACGCGAGCAGCGTGTCGATCAGACGCGTCCAGGCGTCCGGCGACGTCGTCGGCGAGAAACGCGGCGGTTTCGGCGGGACGTCGGCGGCAATCCGATCAGATCGAGATAGGCGCGGCGCAGCAGCGCTGAGCCGCGACGCGCGCGGCGCGGCCGTCGAGACCCTTGTCGCGGCGCGTCTGCGTCGAGGAAACGATCGATGGGATTGGTGAGATCGTTTGCCGCCGGCGGCACGGCGCCTGGACGGGTAGCCTGAACGCCCAGTAGTTGCGCGCGGCCGACGGAATCGCGGCGTCCTGAGTGACACCCGCGGCGGCGACGAGCCCGCCGACGCAAACGAGTGACGCTACCAGGGCCTGCTTGATCACGCAGTCCTCCCCGATTGGCCTTCGAAACGGGGCAATAATACCCCCGGCAAGGAAATCGGAAAGAGAATTCAGCCCTTGGAATCGACGGGTTTCTGGCCCGGCGAGGAAGCGATCAATCGATTGGCGAGGTCCTTCAGATAGGCCGCATCGCCGCCCGCGACTTCAGTCGTCATCGCAGCCGCGGTAGCCCACGTCCGTCGAACGCGCGGCGCACCTCGACCCAGTCGATGTCGCCTTCGCCGATGTTGCGTCCAGGCGAAGCGGCCGTTCGGCCGATCGAGCTGGAAAGTCCTTGAGGTGGACCTTCGCGATGCGCGGGCCGAGCGCGCGAATCCAGTCCTGCGGGAAGCCGTAGAAGACGACGTTGCCGACGTCGAAGTAGGCCTTCAGCCACGGCGAGTCGAGCTCGTCGACGTAGCGCGGCGAACTCGAGCGGGCTCAGGAGGAACTTGTTCCACACCTCCTCGACCGCGATGATCGACCTTCAGCTCGCGCGCCAGCGGCAGCAGCCGCTCTCGATCACCTGCTGCGACCTGCGTCCAGGCGTCCTGGTACGACGTGGTCGCGTCGACGACCGCCGGCACGAGCAGCACCGTGTCGGCGCCCCACAGCTTCGCGTTGCGCAGCGAGGTTTCCATGCCGGCGACGCTGCTGATTCACGACGTCGCGGATCGGCGCTCGAGAGCGGAAATCGCCAGTGATCCGCGTTCATCACGGAGTGGATCCGCAGGTTCGCGCTCGCTGGCCGCGTCGCGGATTTCGCGCGGCCTCGTCGGCGCGCGCGATCGTCTGCATCTCGATCGCGTCGAACCCGGCGTCGCGCGCCGATCGTGAAGCGCTGCGCGTAGGAGAGATCCTTCGGCAGCATCGAGATGAGGACGGCTTTGTCGGGACGCACGCCGTCGGCGGCTGCGAGCACGGCGCGTCAGCGCGCCTGCGGCGACGTGCGAAATTCGCGTCGGTCCATGTTCTTGTCTCGTCTAACCGTGTCAGGGTCGGGATTCGGATGGTGATCTGATCCCGAGATCGGCACATCGACCGAACCGATCTGGAGAAACGTCGCGGCGATCCATCACACGTCGCCAGCGCTCCGCTAGACGCTCGATCCTTCAGACAGATCCATCGTCCGCCACGCCATCGCGAGGATCGACCACGTCGTGTTCTGCGTGCCGCCGCAGACGAACGGCGCGGCGTCGGCGAGGTACACGTTGGGCACGTCGTGCAGGCGGCAGAAGCGATCGGTGACCGACGTCTGCGGATCGTCGCCCATGCGCGCGGTGCCGATCTCGTGGATCGACCAGCCCGGCGGCAGCGGCTCGCGCTCGATCTTGATGTCCTCGGCGCCCGCCGCGCTGCAGCATCTCCTCGACGGTGTCGGCCATGTCCTTGGCCATCTTCAGCTCGTTGTCGCCGAAGATGATAGTCGAAGCGCAGGACCGGGATGCCCCACGCGTCCTTCACGTCGGCATCGAGCGTGACGCGGTTCTCCTTGCGCGGCAGCACCTCGCCGAAGCCGCCGAAGCTGATGCAGCGCCGGATAGTGCTTGCGCACGTTCGACTTGAACGCCTTGCCGTAGCCCGGGAGGTCGTGCGCCATGCCCGGGTACTCGGAGGCAGCCGCCGCCGCCCTGGAAGTGGTAGCCGCGGATGAAGTCCGGATGCTTGTCGGTGACGTTGCGGAACCGCGGGATGTAGGGCGCGACCGGGCGCCCGTCGTCGAGCGTGGTTTCGGTGCCGATGCGCGCCGGGATGAAGCCCGCTGCCCCGGATGCCCATGATGTGCTCGCTCAGGTAGCAGCCGAGGAGTCCCGACGAATTGCCGAGGCCGTTCGGATGCGCGGCGCGACTCGCGAGTTGAGCAGAATGCGCGTCGTGTCGAGCGCGCCCGCGCCGAGCACGACGACCGGCGCCTTGAAGTCCATCACCTCGCGCGTGTTCGCGTCGATGACGCGCACGCCGCTGGCGCGGTTCGGTCGCCTCGTCGACGAGCACTTCGGAGACGACCGAGTACGGCCGGATCGGTCAGGTTGCCGCTGTCGCGCGCCGGGTAGACGAGCGCGGTCGGCGAGTGGAAGCGCCGCGCTGATGTCGCAGCCGCGCCCGCAGCGGCCGCGCCCGGCGCAGCGCGCGCGGTACTTGTTGTTCAGCACGCCCTCGGTCGTCACGCCGGCGCGGCCCGGGATGTAGTGGCGGCCCATCTTCGCGATCGCGCGCTTGAACGCCACCTCGACGCAATTGAGCTTCGATCGGCCGCTGGAAGACGCCGTCCGGCACCTGCATCGAGCCCTTCGTTCGTGCCCGAGCAGCCGAGCAGCACGTCCACCTTGTCGTAGTACGGCTTCACGTCGTCGTAGCGAGATCGGCCAGTCGACGTCGAAGCCGTCGCGGCTGGCGGCGTTGAACTGCAGCGGCCCGTAGCGCAGCGCGCCCCGGCCCCAGAAGTTCGTCTTGCCGCCGAGCACGCGTGCGCGCACCCACGAGTACGGCGTGCCGGTGGTCGGGTGCTGCCTTCTCGTCCACGACCCAGTTGCGCGTGAACCTGTTGCCCGGCGTACGACATCACCTTCTGGTACTTCTCGAACGCCGCGATTGGTGCCGTACGGGCGATCGAGGAAGTTGTACTCGGCGACCGCGATCGGGCGCTCGCCGGGCGGCAGCCGGTTGCGCCGCAGCGACGCGTAGGGCCACTCCATCGTCCGGTACTCCGGTCTTGACGGTCGATCATCCGGCCGGCTTCGAGCATCAGCACCTTGACGCCGGCCATCGCCAGCTGGAACGCGGCCATGCCGCCGGCTGCGCCGCTGCCGACGACGATGACGTCCCAGCGCGTCGCAGCCGGGCTTGATCGGTGTCGGCGAGCCGCCGCGACTCCTCGAAGCGCGCGCGCTCGGATCGAGCATCGAGCGTGGGTCGGCCTGCATCATGTGACTCTCTGAGATTGCAGATTTGCGGATTTCAGATTTCAGATTGATGGCTTCGATTGAGCGCAATTCTGAAATCTGCAATCTGAAATCTGAACTCTGAAATCTGAAATTCATCGTCAGATGCTTCTGCCCGCAGTGATGGGCAGTCCTTGCCGTCTTCGGTCTGGCAGCCGACGAACTCGTGGAGGAACGTGTTGCCTTTGTAGCGCAGCTCCTGCTCGATGCCGATCTTCGACGTGTAGTAGCCGTGGACGGTCGCGTGTCTTCGCTCATCACGAAGAACGTCTCGAGCGTGCGTCTTCGGCTCTGCTCTCGTTGCGCGCTGATGTCATGCAGGATCGCGTCGACCTGTGACCGGCGTTCAACCGGACTGAATGGTGCATTGAATCGTCGCGTCGCGCTCGACGTCGAGCGCGGCGAGGCCGCCGAGCCACTGCAGCGTCAGCTCGGGCGGCGCATTCGACTGAGCAGCAGATCGATGTAGTCGGCGACGCGCGCCTGCTTCGCGCCGGGACGACCGATCGTCGGTCGGGATGATCGCGTCCGCCAGCGCTTCGAGCGTGGCGAACTGCGCCGCGGACAGCGCCTTCGGGTTGCGGCGCGGCGTTCGTCTCCTGGATGCTGCGCAAACGCGAGCAGGCCGCGATCGGACAGCCACGGCAGCAGCGCCGCAGCGCCAGGCCACCGGTTCCGACCGCCTTCAACGCAGCCCGGCGTGTGACCTGTGATCATCTGTTGTTTACTTTCTCGCGGGGTTCCACCCCCACCCAGCAACTGCTGCGTCCGCAGCCGCACGCTCGGGCCGTAGCCCTCGCGTGTATCCAGGACTAGGACGTCACCGCTGGGCCTTCGCCGCCCGGTGGCGCGCAGCCGCCTCTTACGCTCTCGCGAGATTCTACGTCGACGCAGTCATGATGGCGACCTGAGCAAGGTCTGGCGTTTCGAACGGCACCAGCGGATGTATAATCCCGGTCTTGACCCGGCCGCCGCAGTAGAGGAGCCTCACACTGAGCGGAAAGTCGCTGCGAATCAACGCCGCGAGCGTAAGCGAGCGAGTGGCAGGTGGCGGGGGTGGGGCCCCGCCACATTTAAGAAAAAGGACAGCTCCATGCTCAGCCGCACCGGCCGCCTCATCGCGCTTGCCCTTCTCGTCCTCACGCCGGCGCTCATCGCGCAGGTGCCGAGCGCGTCCGATCCGCCGAAATACGCGCTGCCGCCCGCAGACATCGTGGCTGTGTTCGACGCCGAGCCGCTGCCGCAGACGCTGCTCAGCCCGAACAAGCAGGTCGTGGCGCTGACGAAGGCGCGCGCGTATCCGACCATCGCCGAGCTCGCGCAGCCGATGCTGCGGCTGGCCGGCTCGCGCGTGAACCCGAAGACGAACGGGCCGCATCGCGCCTCGGGCCTGCCCGGCACCGGCATCTACTCGATCACGCTGAAGAAGATCGCCGACGGCATCCGAAGTCAACGTGACGATGCCGCCGCAGGCGCGCGTGTCGAACGTCAAGTTCTCCGCCGACGGCGCGCGGCTCGCGTTCCTCAGATCACAAAGACGAACGGCATCGAGCTGTGGATCGCCGACGGCGTCACCGGCAGCGCGAAGGCGGTGGTCACCGGCAACGATCGCATCAACGCGACGACCGGCGATCCGTGCGACTGGCTGAAGGACAACGCGACGATGGTCTGCGAGCTGGTGCCGTCGAACCGCGGCGCGGCGCCGATCGCGCCGACCGTGCCGTCGGGACCGACGGTGCACGAGAACTACGGCAAGGCGGCGCCGGCGCCGACGCTATGAGGATCTGCTGACAGACGCGCACGACGATGCGCTGTTCGACTACTACTTCACCGAGCCAGCTGACCGCGATCAACACCGCGACCGGCGCGAAGACGCCGATCGGCAGGACCGGCGATCTTCAACAACGTGACGCCGTCGCCCGACGGGCAGCATGTGCTCGTCACGCAGATCAAGAAGCCGTTCTCGCACACGGTGCCGATGAACGGCTTCCCGCAGGACGTCGAGATCTGGTCGCGGAGCGGCGAGGTGGCGAAGAAGATCGCCGACCTGCCGTCGCGTGAAGGCGTCGTCGCTGACCGGCGTCGAGCCGGGACCGCGCGCGCTACCGGTGGCGCGCCGATCAGCCGGCGACGATCGTCTGGGTCGAGGCGCTCGACGGCGGCGATCTCAAGAACAAGGTCCCGTTCCGCGACAAGGTCGTCGTCGCTCGCCGCGCCGTTCACCGGCGCAGCCGACCGAGGTCGCGAAGACCGAGTGGCGCTACGGCGGCATCAGCTACACCGACACCGGCATCGCGCTGCTGAGCGAGAACGATCGCGCGTCGCGCCGCACGCGCACGTGGATCATGGAGCCGGGCGCGGCGCCGCGCAAGGTCTGGGACCGCAAGCAGGACGCGGCCTACGACGATCCGGGATCGCCGGTCACGCCGCGCGCGACACCGGCGGCCGTCGGCGGCGGTGGCGGACGCGGCGGCGCCGGCGGCGGCTCGGTCATCCAGAACGGCGACTACATCTATCGTCGCCGGCGAGGGCGCGTCGGCCGAAGGCGATCGGCCGTTCCTCGATCAAGCGTCAACATCAAGACGCTGAAGACCGAGCGCATCTTCCGGTCCTCGTCTGAATCGCTCGAGTCGTTCGTCGCGCCGCTGAACGACGAGATGACGACGTTCCTGACGCGCTACGAGACGCAGAAGGACGCGCCGAACTACTACATCGCGCGACGACCGGCTCCGACAGCCAAGCGCGCCGTGACGCAGTTCAAGGATCCGCAGCCGCCGGTGCGCGACATCCTCCGGCAGTACGTCACCTACAAGCGCAAGGACGGCGTCACGCTGTCCGGGCACGCTGTATCTGCCGCCCGGCTACAAGCAGGGGACGAAGGTGCCGCGTGATCATGTGGGCCTATCCGCGCGAGTTCGGCGACGCCGACTCGGCGAGCCAGGTGACCGGATCGCCGAACTCGTTCACGCACGATCCGCGGCGCGTCGCACATGTTCCTGCTGCTCTCCGGCTACGCGATCTTCGACAACCCGACGATGCCGATCATCGGGCCGGGCGAAACGGCCAACGACACCTACGTCGAGCAGTTGATCGCGAGCGCGCAGGCGGCGGTCGACAAGGTCGTCGAGATGGGCGTCGCCGATCGCGATCGCATCGGCGTCGGCGGCCACAGCTACGGCGGCTTCATGACCGCGAACCTGCTGGCGCACTCGCGGCTGTTCCGCGCCGGCTTCGCGGAGAGCGGCGCCTACAACCGGTCGCTCACGCCGTGGGGCTTCCAGTCCGAGCGCCGCTCGTTCTGGGAGGCGCCGGACATCTACACGAAGATGTCGCCGTTCTGGTACGCGCGACAAGATCAAGGATCCGATCCTGCTGATGCACGGCGAGGTGGACGACAACACCGGCACGTTCCCGATCCAGTCCGAGCGGCTCTACGCCGCGCTCAAGGGCCACGGCGCGACGGTGCGCTACGTGACGCTGCCCGAACGAAGCGCACGGCTACGCGGCGCGCGAGACGCTGCTGCACGTGCATCGCCGAGCGGCTGAACTGGTTCGACAAGTACGTGAAGAACGCGGGGCGCGGACGTCGACGGACGCGCAGAGATAGCTCAGGTCGAGACACGAAGTAAAGCCAGAAGGCACGAAGGCACACGAAGAAAATTCATGCTACGAGATCTCTTCTTCGTGCCTTCGTGTCTTCGTGGCGAGCCTTTCTTCGTGTCTCGATGGCGATGTTGACGAACCGTGACGTGCGGCGGCTGGTAGTAAGGTGATCACCCCCATAGATTGAGCCCCTTGCTGCATGTCTCGAACCTGACGAAACGATACGGACACCTCACCGCGCTCAGCGAGGTGTCCTTCTCCATTCGGCCGGGCGAAGTGCTCGGCCTCATCGGTCCGAACGGATCCGGCAAGACGACGCTGTTCGAATGCCTGGGCGGAGTCCTGCCCGCCGACGGCGGCGCGATTTCCGAGGACGGCCGCACGCTGACGGCCGCCGAGCGCAAGGCACGCGTCTTCTATCTCCCCGACGCGATCGCGCCGTGGCCGTCGCAGACCGTCGCGCTGGGCGCTCGACTTCATCACCGGCTTTTCGGAGACCAACGACCAACGCCCACACGACCAACGACGAACGACTAACGACCAACGACCAACGACTGACGACCAACGACCAACGACCACCGATGTCATCGGCCAGCTGGATCTCGAGCCTCTGCTGGATTCGCCGATCGGGACGCTGTCGAAAGGGCAGCGCAAGCGCGCGCTGCTCGCGATCGGACTGCTGACGCCGCAGCCGATCCTCCTCGCCGACGAACCGTTCGACGGCCTCGACCTGCGTCAGACGCGCGAGGTTGCGCAGACGCTGCGCGCCCACGCCGCCGGCGGCCGCACGATGTTTCTGTCGATCCATCAAATCAACGACGCGGCGCGCGTCTGCGATCGGTTCGTGCTGCTGAGCGGCGGTCGCGTCCGCGGCGAAGGCACGCTCGACGAGCTGTCGCGGCGCGGCCGGGCAGACGCCCCGCGAGCGTGCAGCGGAGCCCGAGCGTGGCGACTTGGAAGAGGTCTTCCTTGCCCTCACGTGACGGCAGCCCTGAAGGGCTGGCGCTACCGCCGATACGCACCGCTGGCGTGGCTCCTGCGCAAGGAATGGCGCGAGCTCGTGGCGTCGCGATCGTGGTGGGTGATGCTCCTCGCCATGGGACCGCTCGTCGGCGTGTCGTTCATCAGCGCCGTGCGCACCTACGCGGAAGCGAGCGGGTTGAACGGCACCGCGGTCGGACAGGGCGTCGGCGAAGCGTTCTCGCCGCTCGTCGGCGTCTGGGCGCCGACCTTCAGCGCCTGCGAGCTCGCCGCCGCGTTCCTGCTCCCGTTCGTCGGCATCCGCCTCGTCTCCGGCGACCGTCAGAGCGGCGCGCTGAAGATCGAGCTGCAGCATCCCGATGTCGTCGCTGGCGCGCATGTCGGCCAAAGCGATCGTGCTGCTCGCCGGCTGGTTGATCGCCTCGGCCGCACCCGCGCTCGCCGTGGTCTTGTGGAGAAGCTACGGCGGCAGCGTCTATCCGCCCGAGCTGGCGACGGTCGTGCTTCGGCCACGTGCTGAACGCCGGGCTGACGATCGCGCTCGCCGCGGCGACCGCGGCGGTGACCGAGCATCCGTCGACCGCGGCGATCCTCACGCTCAGCGTCACCGTCGGCACGTGGATCATCAACTTCATCGCCGCCGTGCACGGCGGCGTCTGGGAGCGCGCCGCCGGCTACACGCCGACCGCGATGGTGGCGGAGTTCCAGCACGGCCTGATCCGGCTGGACGTCGTGCTGGTCGCGGCGGCGCTGGTGTTCGCGGGTCTCGGCCTCGCCGCGATCTGGCTGCGCCTCGGCGTCGCGGTGCGCCGCCGCGTCAACGAGTCGATCGCGCTCGGCGCGGCCGCCGCCGCGGTGATGTTCGCGTGCACGTTCGTCACGGCGAGCTGGGACATGTCGGAGAGCCGCAGCAACTCGTTCGCCGAAGCCGACGAGGAGACGCTTGAAGGCAATCCGGACGCCGCTCGGATCGAGGCGCACCTCGCGCCCGAAGATCCGCGGCGCGCCGATCTCGAGCATCGCGCGTTCGTCGAAGCTGCGCCGCGCGATGCCGAAGACGCAGGTGCACTACGTGTCATCGTCGACGATCGGATTGTTCGAGCAGACCGCGCCGCACTACGGCGAGATCTGGTACGAGCTCGGCGGACGCCGGACGATGAGCCGCGTCACGACGGCTGAAGGCGTGCTCGAAGCGATTTACGAGATTGCCGGCGTCACGCCGCCGGCCGAAGACGAGAGAGTATCTTTCGAGGGCATCCGCTCGCGGTCCCGCCGAAGGGCGCCGCGGCGGTGTTCTACGGCATCTGGCCAGCCGCGATCGTGGCCACCGCATTTCTGGTCCGCAGGAGATCATGATGAGCTCAATCAGCCCCTGGCTGCTTCGAAGCCGCACGGCCAACTTTTTGCACTGGCGATCGCGCTCGTGCTGCTGGGATCGCTTCACGCGGCTGAATTGAAAGTCGATTTGAGCAAGGAACGCGTCGGCCGGCCGCCGGCGACGTTCGAGCCGATGGTCGGCACCTGGGTCGTCGCGCAGGACGGACCCGACAAGGTGATCATGGTCGACGGCCGCCCGTGGGTCGCGAGCAAGGACAACCCGACCAAGCTGCTGATCGAGAGCGCGCGCGAGCCTGTATGGCACCTCGAACGAAGAGCTGATGGACAACGCGAAGCAGTTCGCGTACTTCCCGGTCGCGGTGCTGAAAGGCGTCGACAACTTCACCAACGGCACGATCAGCGTGAAGTTCAAGACGATCGCCGGCGACGCCGACCGCGCCTCGGGCATCCTCTTCAACGTCAAGCCGAACGGCGACTGGCTGGCGATCCGCTACAACGACACCGAGAACAACGTCGCGCTGTGGGAATTCCACAACGGCATGCGCCGCAACATGCGCTTCAGCGATCGCGCGAAGAAGTTCATGCTCGATCGCGCTGCGTGGCACGAGCTGAAGATGACGGTGAAGGACGCCGACTTCAAAGCCTGGCTCGACGGCGAGATCGCGCTCGAGTACACGCTCGGCAGCATGCCCGGACCCGGACGCAACGGCGCGGCGCCGAATCCGGATCTGATTCCCGCGAACAACGCCGGTCCTCCAGCCGCCGATCACAGGCAAGGTGGGACTGTGGGCGAAGACCGACAGCACCAGCTACTTCAAGGACTACGTGGTGACTCAATGATCGGATCACTGCTGAACCTTCTCTCTGTCATTCGCGATCGCTGCACCGGCGTTGCGCGCAGTCCACGAACACGGCAACGATCGTCGTCGTGGTCATCGATCAGACCGGCGCCGTCGTGACCGACGCGGACGTGTCGGTCCTGAACACCGCGACCGGCGCCGTGCGCGACGCCGTCTCCGGCGCGCGAAGGCGCCGCGACGATCACGGCGCTGCCGCTGACCGGCGACTACACGCGTCAGCGTCAGCAAGGCCGGCTTCACCGCCGAGGACGCCGGCGGACTGACGCTGCGCGCCGGCGAAACGGCGACGGTCAAGGTGAAGCTGGTCGCCACCGGCGGCAAGACCGAAGTCACCGTCTACGGCACGAACCAGGGCGTGCGCGCCGACTCGCAGATCGGCCGCCGTCTCGACAGCCAGACGATCGACGAGACGCCGATCCTCGGCCGCAAGGTCACCACGCTGCCGCTGTTCAACTCCGCGTTCCGTCAGGGCAAGGGCACCGGCGATCTCTTCGTCAACGCGACCTACTTCATCACCGGCGCGCGGCAGCCGTCGGACGACGACGTTCATGCTCGACGGCGCGAGCAACGACGAGGGCTGGGGCCGCCAGACGATGCTGGCGACGGTGCCGGTCGGCGCCGTCCAGGAAGTCGCGGTGCTGTCGAACGCGTTCTCGGCCGAGTTCGGCTGGACCGCCGGCCCGGCGATGAACATCGTCACCAAGTCGGGCACCAACGACGCTGCGCGGCGAGGCGCTCTACATGGCGCGCGCCCGGCGGCTGCGCAGGCGAAGACGTTCTCGACCGACGGCTTCTGCCCGCCGTCGGTTTCGACCTGCGTCACGCCGACGCACGCTCACGGCGATCAACCCGGCGGACGTGCCCGACGAGCTGAACCAGGTCTCCGGCTCGATCGGCGGGCCGCTCGTGAAGGACAAGACGTTCTTCTTCGCCACCGGCCGACTACACGCGGCAGGATCGGACGACGTTCCTCTCGCCGACGCTGCCGGCGTTCGTGCTGCCGCCCGACGGCAGCCTCGACCTACGTCGGCCACTACCGTCAGGAGCTCGTTCAACGCCAGGCGTCGATCACAAGCTGTCGCCCGAGCGCAGACGCTGATGTGGCGCGTTCAACGTCGATCACATGTTACGACACCAATCCCAACGACGCCGTCGTCGGCACGAACGCGCCGACGCGTCGCGCGCCGATATACGCGCGGCGTCGTGGACGACGCAGGCGAACCACACGGCGATGCTGGGCTCGAACCTCCTCAACGAAGCGCGGGTCGCGCTACCTGAACGGCGATCCGGTGACGCTGTGGGAGGCGCAGGATCTCTCGACGACCTACACGCGCGCGGCATCGGTGCCGTTCACGATCGGCGAGTCGCGCGTCGGCGGATCTGTTCGGCCACCAGCTGCAGTTCGCCGACACGCTGTCGTGGTCGCGAGGCCAGCACACGCATGCGGTTCGGCGGCAGCGTCGTCCGTCACACGACTCGGGCGGCTTCGGCAGCGAGCCCGGCACGGCCGATCCTCGGCACGTTCACGTTCCTCAACACGACGACGGCGCCGTTCGATCAGCTGACGCTGGCCGACGTGCAGCAGTACTCGCAGCCGGTCAGCTACGGCATCACGAGCTACGAGCTGAAGCAGTGGATGTCGGTCGCGTTACGTGCAGGACAGCTTCCGCGTCGAGCGACGACCTGACGCTCGACGCTCGGCCTGCGCTACGACCGCCAGACGCTGACCGACGCGACGACGAACTTCGCGCCGCGCGTCGGCTTCGGCTGGCATCCGAACGGCGACGCGCGCCTGGCGATTCGCGGCGGCTACGGCATGTACTACACGCAGATTCGCGCCAACGCGATCGCCAGCGCGCTGACGCGGCGGCCTCGACGGCCTCGTCGACCTACACCGCGACGCCCGGGCAGACCGGCTTCCCGACCTGCCTGACGCGGCCGTGCCTGCCGGTGCCGTTCGATCCGCAAGACGCTGCCGCGCGTCGCAGCAGCCGGCGCGCAACATCACGATTCGCGCCGGGCGAGCGCGATTTCTACCAGCAGCAGTTCGCGCAGCTACGGGCTTGAACTTCGACCTGCTGCCGAACTATCCCGACGAGTTCGTGAACCCGCGCAGCCAGGTGACGTCGATCGGCGCCGAGCGCGAGATCATGCAGCGGCCTGTTCGCCGGCGCCGACTACGTGCACCAGCACTGGACCGATCTCGATCGCAGCGTCGATCTGAACGCGCCGACGCCGTTCGATCGCACGGCGCATCGGGCAGACGCGCAGCGTGGCGGCGGCCAACGCGACGCGGCCGATCGTGCCGGTCAACGGCGGCGTGCGCAGCGTCAACGTGCTGATGAACCTCGGCGTCGCCGACTACGACGGCCTGCAGACGCAGGTCAGCTACCGCGGCAACGCGAAGATGTTCGCGCGGCGTCAGCTACACGCTGTCGAAGGCGACCAACACCACCGAGCCGGACGGCAACGGCATCGGCGCCGAACGACACGAACATCGCGCGCGCTCGGCGAGGAGGAGCGCGGCCCGAGCGTGCGTCGATCAGCGCCACCGCGCGGTGATCACGTTCACCTACCAGCTGCCGCTACAACATCACCGCCGGCACCGTGACGCAGCTCGCCTCGGCGCGGCCGTTCAACGCCGTCACCGGCATCGACAACAACGGCGACGGCGCGAACAACGATCGGCCGGTCGTCAACGGCGCGGTGATCGGCAAGTCGGCGTTCCGCGGCACCGGCACGCAGGACGTCGTCGCTGTTCGTCGAGGGCCGCATCAAGCCGATGCCGCGGCCGCACGATCCTGCTGCGGCTCGAAGGCTTCAACCTGTTCAACCACGGCAACATCCTCGGCCGCGCGCAGACGACTCTACGGCGACACCGCGACGGTGAATCCGACGTTCGGCCAGGTCGTCGCGCGTCGGCACGGCGACCAACGCGCTGCCCGGCGCTGGCGAACATCGATCCGCCGCGGATGTTTCAATTCCAGATCCGTTTCATGTTCTGGTGAAGGGTGTCGAGGTCACGAAGAAAAGCTGGCCACGAAGGCACGAAGACACGAAGACAGGAAAATCATTTTGGGTTACTTTCGTGCCTTCGCATGTCTTCGTGGACCCGCTTTTCCGGTGAACTAAGGTGCGAACGTGCCTACGGCTATAGACGTCTTCCTCCAATCGTCGGCCTGATCGCGGTCCGGCATTTCCACCACGCAGATTCTGCTCGGGGCTGCTGCTCTCGGTCGGCTACAACCCGCGGCAGGTAGTTTCCACGGCGGAGAACCTGAAGCTGTTCACGTTCCACAACTGGCTCGGCTACATCGGGCTCGCCACCGTGGTGACGCATCCGCTGATCCTGCTGCTCGTCGTCGACGGCGCGGATTCCGTCTGTTCGACATCCTCGTCCCGATCTGGGCGCCGAAGCAGGCGCTGCCGACGACGCTCGGCGCGATCGGGCGCTCTATCTGGTGACGTTCGTCGTCGTGACGTCGTACTTCCGCCGCCTCTACTCGCATCACAGCTGGAAGCTGCTGCACTACACGGCCTACGTGGCGGCGGCGTTCTTCTACGTGCACGGCACGCTGTCGGATCCGCTGCTGCAGGAGCGGCCGATCCGATTTCATCGATGCGGAAAGGCGTACGTGGAAGAGGTGCGGGCTGCTGATCGTCCGCAGCGACGGTGTGGCACGGCGATATCGCGCGCGACGCGGGCCTCGCGGTCGCGCTCGCGAAAGTACGAAGTATGAAGTGCGAAAGTCTGAAGAAAGGGACGGTCTAAAGACCGTCCCCTACATCCAGAGCGCTCGTAGCCTCTGCGACTTCTGCCATAAGCTCGGCAGCTTTCGCTCTTCTGCTTCCCCGGCCTCATTGCCTGCGAGAAGCCGACCGCGTTCGCCATCGTCGCGGAGACACCGGCGTGTTCGGCGGCAGCTTCGCCGGGTCGAGGAAGTCGGTGTCGAAGTAGAAATCGCGGGTCGGCACCGGTGGACGACGCCGCCGCAGCAGCTTGAACGGTGCTGACGGCCTGCCGCGCGTAGTAGAAGGTAGCCATCGATCCGCGGTAGTGCACCGTCTTGCCGCTCCGCCCTCGAGCATGCGGAGGAAGCTGTGCGCACCGCCGTCGGTGCCGAACGTCGAGCTCGACGCCGAGACGTCGGCTCGGCTTGGTCGAAGATCATGCCCTTGCCGCTGACGATCGCGACGCCGATAGTAGCTGTCATTCGGGCGCGCGCGGTCGTCGAGCCTTGTACGGACTTTCCCTCCGTCCCCAGCGACGTCACGTCATTCAGGCGGTCGACAACAGCGTGACCCGCGTCGGCGATCACCGACGGTCGCCGCGTGCGCGGCGGTGAGGTTGGCGAACGTCGTGTCGTCCTCGGGATGAGACGTTGCAGTTGCCCTGGATGTAAACAGGATTCTCGGAGGCGACCGTCAGGCCGGTGATCGTCGGCGCGATTTGCTTGCCGTTGATCAGCTTGAGCGCGCGCCGGAAGAGGACCGGCCGGTTCACGGTCGCCTGGACTCTGCAACATCGTCTTCCACCGAGACTCGTCCGTTGACCGATCAGGCGGCGGCGCGACGGCGCAGTTCCCGCGCGGACACCGGTGCGCGAGGCCGCACCGTGTTCTGTCCTGTTGTCAGTTGGGGACGGCATGCCGTATACCTGCTGTCGTCGGAACGCCGGTGCCCGGATCGATGCTCGCGTTGATGTTCTCGCCGGCATCCGAGCGTGTTGTTCAGCGGCAGGCCGTTGGTGCTGCCCGGATTGATGTAAGTCACTCCCAGCCGTACTCGCCGGTCTCCTTGCTGCTGCGAGGTCGCGGTTGTTCCGCCGGTCCGAGAAGTAGACCGGTGAAGCCGCCGTTGTCGGTCCTCGCGTTAACCCGCCCGGCGCTGTTCAGCGGCGCCGTGGCCTTGAAGCACTTCGCGAGGGTTGGCGACGCGTCGAGTCTCACGTAGTGCATCGCGCCGCCGATCGTCAGCGCATCGCTCGCGGGAGGTTGGGATTGGCGTCGCGGAGAACGCCTTCCACGCGTGTCGAACAGCACGTTCGGCCACCAGTTGGTCGGGTCCTTGGCGCCGGTCATGGGCGGCGTCGTCGCGTTAGTTGCTAGTTGCAGCCGCCGCCGTTGGTCGTCGGCGTGCCGCCGCCGTTGTCGCGCAGCCGCTGCAGCCGGATGATCGCGTTGGGCGTCGGATCGGCGCAGCAGATCTGACCGGCTTGATTGACGGCGCCGATCCCGTAGTTCAGGATTTCCTGCGTCACGTCCGTGAACACGCCGTTGGCGTCCGACTTCTCGATCTTGATGAAGCCGCCGATGCGACGCCGTTCCCGCGTTCGACAGCGCCTGACTCTTGATGGCTTTGCTTGTTTGGCGGATTCGACGAACACCCGTGATGTACGTTGTTGTCGGTCCGAATCCCGTGCACGTGACCAGCACGTCGTTCGAGTCCCAGAACGGCACCGGCGCCGATCGGGATCAGGTCCATCGACGCCTGCGCTGTTGAACGTGATGGTCGTCGCCGCCGTCGCAGTGACCTGAGTCCGTTGTCAGTCGCGATCCCGTCGCCAGCCATCCGGGAGTCAGCACCGTCGCCGTCACAGCCGCCGACGGACGTCGGGATGCGCAGGCGTCGGGCGTGCCAGAGCAACCAGCTCAGCTTCCATACAGGCGAAGCCGTCGGATCTGGTCGTGCAAGTGACCACGTTGCCGGCAAAGTTGACAGCCGCGAACGATCGGCTTGAACGGCCGCGGCGTCGTTCTAGCGTTGCGCGAAGTTGACGATCGTTGCGCCGAGTTGCCTCATCGTCGTCGCGGTGATGGTGCCGGGCGACAACGCGACCGGCGGCTTCGCCGCAGCGATCGCCGTACCCCGCATAGGAGCTGCGCGCATGTTCCAGTTGCCGTCGAGGCTGACCGGCGGCTTCGTGGTGTCGATCGTCGGCAGGTTCGAAATGTCCGCCGCCGTGTCGGACAGGAGAATGCGCAGGCTCGCCTTGCTGTACAGCCGTTCGCCGAACAGCACCGAGTTGGCGGTGTCCTCGCCAACGGCGGGCCGCATGACCAGATCCGGATTGCTGCCGCCGACCATCGTCAGCGGGAGCTTCAGCTCCTTCGCGCCGGTGGCGTAATTGCGGAGACGGCTGTTGTAATAGCTGAGCGACACCGTCTGCCAGTTGGGATTCAGCCGTCTTGCGTGAGAGACACGTCGGTCACGCTGCCCTCGGTCTCGAGCAGGTTGCGCCACGCCGATCCGGTCCACATCTTGATGGTGCCGGTCTGGCTCGACCGAGTCGTTGGTGACGCCGTTCGACAACCGCTGGCGGACGATCTCCTTGAACGCGGTCACCTTGTCGCTCATCGTCAACGTCGCTGCCGTTGCCCTCCGCGAGGAACAGGTTGCCGTTGGTGTGCACGCGGCCCCCGAAATCGAAGTCGTCGGCCGCCGAAGAAGCTCACAGGTCGACGTCGGAGAACATGCCGAACTGAAACACCGGGATCGCGACCGACTCGATCGTCCGGACCAGGTGCGTTTCACCGCCCGTCGCCGTCCTCGCCGTCACGTCGATCTGATACGGCGTCTGCAGCGCGATCAGGCCCTCGTACGGACCGGTCTTGATCGGTTGCGGCGGATAGACGGTCGTCGGCCGTCCCGTGACCGGATCCTTGCAGAACTGAATCGTGTAGCCGTTCGTGCCCACCGGCCGAAATCGTGTTGGGCGCGACGCAGGTGAACTGACGACAGCGAGCTCGCCGGCAGCGGCGTCGGGCGCGTTGTCGGCCGCGAACGACACGCCGGGCAGGACCGGCTGCGCCGACGTATTCGTCAGCGCCGTCACCTGCGCACCCGATCGGCGCGACGTTGGTGAGGAACAGGTTGCCGAGGTCGGCGGTCAGCTTCTCGATGCCGGCCGCGGCGCCGTAGAACGACTGGCTGCGGTCGCGGTCGATGAACCGGTAGCGCTGATCGCTCATCACGACCGTCGTGAAGCCGACGAGCAGCGCCGACATGAGCATCATCACGAGCAGCACCGTGATCATCGCGATGCCGCGTTCAGAGGAGGTTCTCATAGCAAGCCTTGGCTGATTCATTTGGTGTCCGCCTGGTATCGGTCAACGCTCGCCAGACTGCGCACGTCGACCGCGGTCGTAATGTGATTCCGCACGTAGTCCATCGCCGGCTTGGAGAAGACCTCCGAGCGCAC
>ERZ1370068.2480-contig-1629_pt1 | contig 24176 bp, 45 predicted proteins | sample MGYA00561227_ERZ1370068 | MGnify/ENA primary metagenome ERZ1370068 (study PRJEB38410, sample SAMEA6850437) | metagenome | study: Metagenomic assessment of the ecological functions of the soil: analysis of the soil microbiota associated with the...
TGTTCGCTTCGTTCAGTTACGTATTGTAACACTTCGGAAAAATCGATTGAAGAGTAATATCGTCGTCGCTACGGTGATGAGCAACATAGGCCTCGAAATAGCTCTTCGTTCACGCGGAGTTGAACTGGTCAGGACCGACGTAGGTGATAAGTATGTTCTTGAAGAGTTGCTGAAGCGTGATGCTAGTTTGGGTGGTGAGCAGTCAGGACACATTATCCTGCCGGAGGTGAATCTTGCGGGCGACGGAATGATTACGATCGCTGTGCCTGCTGAGGTCTATCGCCGAGAATCGCCAATCATTGATCCGGAATTGACCGCCCGAACCAAGCCATTATCCACAGGTGCTCGTTAACGTTAGAGTCAGAGAGAAAGTGGACTTCGAGCGATTATCGACAGTGAAAGAGGCTGTGGCCGAGGTGAGGAACGCCTTTCGCACAACGGCCGGATTGCTCTTGCGCTACTCCGGAACCGAGCCGCTGGCGCGGAGTGATGATCGAGAGCGCCAACCAGCACGAGATCGAGAAGTATGCCGAGGAGATCGCCGGTCGGATCAGGTCGGAGATCGGCGTGTAGGTTTTTAAGAGCGTGAAATTTCTACACCCGTCAACCGAGAAAATCTACATCACAGCGGTGCTTGAGTGCGATGCAAGATTCGCTGCTTCTTTCGACTTTAATCGTTTCTCAGTGCAAAGTTAGCGCAGCTGATCCGCTTCCAAAACTATCTTGCACGGCTTCTAGAGCGTTGCGATGTATATTGTGGGGCAAGAGAGACGGTTGGTGGATCCTCCGTCTCAAGTGGTTGCTGGGGTGAGGACAGTAACCACGAATATGGATGGGCGCGACGCACTCCCACGTCATGTCGCGCCCATTCGCTTTCGGCTAGCCGACCAGTTTTCAAGCTAACTTTGCAAACGGAATCGAATCGAACTTACATGTTAGAATCGACATGTTTGTGTTGTGAGTCTCTGTTTGGTCTCATCAACGATTCAACTTTCCAATGCATCTGCTCCAGATCTCACTCAAATCAAATTCGAGAACAAGTGACATCAAGATCGCATCAGGTATTCGAGCGCGACTTGGGTCAACTAATTAGCGACTCACGATGAATTGAACCAGGGCGCGTCTTGATCTTTTCGAACAAGCGCGTGTTTGATCTTTACGGCAAGGAAGTAGTTGCGAGCCTTCGTCGAAATAGATTACGGGTCTTTGAGTTTCTGATGCCGAAGGAGAGGCGTTACAAGTCATTTCGAGTACTCGAACAAGCTGTTTCAGTTTCTCGGCAACAACAGTTTCGAGCGTAATGATTTGGTTGTGGCTCTTGGTGGAGCGTAGTTGGGAGATTTAGCGGGGTTCAGTGCGTCGGTTTATCTCCGCGGTGTCCCATTATTCAAATGCCTACGACGCTGTTGGCCCAAATAGACTCGTCTGTGGGTGGGAAGACTGGCATCAATTTATCAATCGGCAGAATATGGTAGGTGCATTTATCAGCCACCTCTCGTGTTGATTGACACTGAAACCTTGACGACGTTACCTAAGCGAGAATTAGTTGCCGGGTTTTGCGAGATGGTCAAACAATCGTTAGTAGCGAATAAGGCGCTCTTCAATACGACGACTAAACTCCTGGCGCAAGCGCAAAACGATCGCGGTGTGATTCATACTTCGGAAGTTCGAAGCGTTGATTGCTGCTCACTGTGAATTCAAAGCATCGATCGTAGCCAACGACGAACGCGAAGCTGAATCGATCGGATACAGGTCGCGTCGTATTCTGAATTTGGCCACACAACCGCACATGCGATCGAAGCGATTACTCACTATAAAGTCTTTCCGTCATGGTGAAGCTGTGGGATACGGAATCCTCGTCGCTGGGGAGATTTCAAAAATCTGGGTTTGCTATCGGACGTGGAGTTAGAATCTTTGCAGGATGCGGTTCATCACTGCGGTCAGCTACCAAAGGCCGACAATCTCGACATAAACCAAATCATCCGCGCATTGCAAGCGCGACAAGAAGAGCGTCGGCGGTCAGATCAACTCGGTATTGCTGAGGGAATTGGCTCTCCGAGGATTGTTTCCGGGAGCGAAATAAGTGCGAAGTTATTGCGTCTCTCGCTACGCACTGGCCTGAAATCAGCTGAGAGACAGAAAGACAAGTCCCACTAATGAAGAAGGATCACTCAAACGAACGAGGAGGTGCGTCCATCAAGTTTTTGATCGTGATGGCCGTGATTGGTTGCTGTGTTTATGCCGGCTATCAATACATACCGGTCGCCTATCGAGCTTACGCCTTCAAGGATCTGATGCAGCACTATGCGGATGTGGCGGCAGCCCAGGGCAAGCCAGCGACGTGGGCCGGAGAACAGCTGCAAAAGAGTGAGGCTGAGTACCAAATCCCTTCGAACGCTGTGATAACTCCTGGCGCCCAAAGTGAGCGAATTGAGGTGCGCGTCCAGTACATCCGGCCGATAGAGTTTCCCGGTTACACGTACGATTATGAGTTTGACTACACCGCAAAAAGAGTGTGTGGCCTTCATAACCATTCAAATAGATTCAGGTTAGGTATGAGGAGCGCCATCGAGAAAAGCCTTCAATTTTCTCGAACGAGATGGATGGCGTAGTTTGCGAAGTGCTTTTGCTTCGATCTGACGAATGCGTTCACGAGTCACCGCGAAGTGCCGTCCGACTTCCTCCAGGGTATGTTCCGATCCGGTTGAACCTAAGCCAAATCTCATCTTTATTACTTTCTCCTCACGAGGCGTCAGAGTAGCAAGTACCTCATCAGTGATCTCGCGCAGATTCGAAGCGACCACTGCATCCAGCCGGGTTGAGTATCGACTTGTTCTTCGATGAAGTCACCGAGATGCGAATCTTCTCTTCCCCGATCGGTGTTTCCAGTGAAATAGGCTCCTGAGCAATCTTCAACACTTTGCGAACCTTCGACACTGGGATGTCCATCTTCCTAGCGATCTCTTCGCTGGTGGGTTCACGTCCAAGCTCCTGCACTAATGATCGTGAAGTACGCATCAACTTATTGATCGTTTCAATCATGTGCACCGGTATGCGAATGGTGCGAGCTTGATCTGCAATCGCTCGCGTAATCGCCTGTCGAATCCACATCATGTTGCGTAGGTGGAGAACTTGCTAACCCCTTCTCCACTCCAAACTTGTCGACCGCCTTCAATTAAGCCGATATTGCCTTCCTGAATCAGATCAAGAAACTGCAAGCCACGATTCGTGTATTTCTTCGCGATCGAAACGACTAGTCGAAGATTTGCCTCTACGAGTTCACGCTTCGCCTGTCCGGTTTGTTGCTCGCCGATAACAATTGCTTGCAGCGAACGCTTCACCTCAACCGGTGAAATGTGGCTTGTCGAGTTCGATCTGTATTAGGCGTTTCTTTGCGGCGAGATTCGACGTTTAAATTCCTTCTGATCGTCTGGTCGCAACCGTTTCTTTGAAAGACGTTTCGGTATAGGTGGATCGATTTCGCGATTCGCTTCGCGGAACCGATTTTGAACGGCTCGAATTGAATTGATTAATCTCTGGCGAGCTCGCTCGGTTAGATTTAAACGGCCAATCTCTTGAGCAATCTCGAGACGTAGCCGGCCAACACGACGACGTAATCGAGTTAGCTTCTTACTCTTCTTACCTCGCGACGCTTTTTGTTCTATTCCAACTTTTTCAAACTCTTTTAGACCAAGCTTGTAAATCTTACTGATGCTTTTGAATACCCTCGATCGTCCAGCTTCGATACTCATCGGCTTTATCTTCGTCACCGGTTAGTTCTGCCTGTTCCGAAAACGTACACTGTTTCACGAATACTTACTCGTCCCGCCTCAAGTTCCTCGCCGATCTTGATCAGTTCACGGACGGCAATCGGGGAACGCGCAATGGCCTTTTGGGTTTTGAGTTGGCCCTCGCTCGATGCGTTTTGCAATAGCGACCTCACCTTCGCGAGTGAGCAGCGCACGACACCCATTTCGCGCAAATAAAGTCGGACTGGATCGTTTGTTTTTCGAGTGAGCCAGCGGAGAGATCAAGCTCGACGTCTTCCTCGAGCTCTTCTTCGTCTTCAGGGACAACGGCCGCAGCCTGTTCGAGGAGTCTTTCGTCAGAATCCGCGACAGCTGATATTGGAGCCTTCCCAGTTTCTGGAGAACATCCTCGATATCGTCAGGTGAGACGACATTGCTCGGGCAGTTCACGATTCAGATCGTCGAAAGTCAGGTATTTCTTGTCGCCGCCTAACTCGAGCAGGCGTTCCATTACATCGTGCACGATCTTTGTCGTCGTTAGTCACCGCTTAACTCCACAACTCCAAACTCCCGACTCGCGAAAATCCTCGCAACAACTCAACCTTCAATCCTTCAGTTGGTTTCGGCGTGAGCGATCTGGCTTTGAGGTTCATAACTTTTTCGACGGCGGTCCAGCTCACCATATTCCATGATCAATTCCACTCGCCGATCGTCTTCGCCATTGCGTTCTGCCGCGGCAATCTCGGCACTCAGTCTCACGAATCCGGCGGTCAATATTTACCAGCCGCAGGGCGTCGAGACATTTCCCACAGCAAGTCGCACATCCTCTGGTTTTTCATCTTCAGGCGCGATGGTGCCAATGAGTAACATCGGCAAAAGTTCCCAGAGCCGAAGTGTCATCTCCTGTTTTTCGTGATAGCGCATCAAGGTCGGGATCATTTCCTTCAGCCTGCAGCTCGATTAACGCCGGTGAAGATCGAAGCAGTGGCCAATTCTTCATAATCTGACTTTCCTAACAACGGCAGAAATTCCTGGCGGCAGCTGCTCATTGGCCAGAAGCAATTCCAAGCAATCGTTGTTCCGCCACAGTAGGTTTGGTGCCTGTGCGCCGGAGCACTTTTTGACCAGCACTCCGCAGCGACGTTCGCCGGTGTGCGCAGCGACTGCCATAGTTCGCGCTTCAGAGAGATGTCATTGATCTGAAGCGCATCCATCGCCATGTCAAAGTACTCTCGCTTTTGTATGCGACTCTGGACCTGCCCGAATGTACGGGAGAACTTCATCGACAGCTTCAGCCTTTTCCGCGGGCCGGTGAAGACTACGGTCGCGCAAAAGCGTTTTCCAATTACAAATTGTATGTGTGGTTGTGCTTTCGCTCGTCGCTGCTGATACTCGCTTGCGCCGAACTTTCTGATGAACTCATCGGGGTCAGCGTTCTCCGGGAGAACGAGAACTTTGACCTCGATATCTTCGGCGAGGAGAATTTCGATCGACTTTTTGCTGCCTGCACTCCCGCGCGGTCGCCATCATAATTGACGACTACTTTGTGCGCAAACCGACTCAGTAACTTCACTTGATCGGCCGTCGAGTGCTGTTCCGAGACTGCGCTGCTACGTTACGAATTCCAAACTGATACGGCACGATCAGATCGAGAAATCCTTCGACCAGGATCGCAAATCCGTTTCTTCGAATCTCGTCTCTCGTTAGATTCAGACCATACAGATTTCGTCCTTTGACGTAAGCCGGAGTCTCAGGCGAATTGATATATTTCGCATCTTCGTTCTTTAGTGTGCGTCCGCCGAACGCGATTGGCCGGCCCTGCGTGTCGAACACCGGAAACATCAAGCGACCACGAAACTGATCAGTAGGTCTTACCGTCATCTCGCGTTTGACTAACAGACCACTTCTTTCGATTTGAAACTGCGTCGCGCCTTTTTGACGCAGATACGACGACAACGCATCCCAACTATCTGGCGAATAACCAAGGCGAAACGTTTTCTTTTGTTTCGTCGGTAATCTCCCTTCCTCTAAATAGTCGCGGTGCCGTGCGAGCTTCCGCACTGGTTTCGAGTTGCTTCTCCCACCAATCGAGTGCCCAATTGTTGAGTTGAACGACTTCATCAGCTTCTTGCCTCTTGACGGCGAAACGATCGTCATCAACCATCTTCGGCAGCGGCATCGCCCACTCGGTCCGCCACAATCTTGATCGCTTCTCCGTACCCGACGCCCTCAATCTCTTTCACAAAACTGAAGACATCACCACCTTTGTGACAGCCAAAACAGTAGAAGATCTCTTTGGTTGGACTAACGGAAAACGAAGGCGTCTTCTCTTTATGAAATGGGCAGCAAAAGCCATCCAGTTCGCGCCTTTTTTCTTCAACTGGACGTAGTCTTGAACCACCCGGACAATGTCTGCCTGGCGTTTTAGATCATCAACGAATGTTTGTGGATAACGCATCGTCAGTTATTGTCTCAACTCAACCAACGTTGCACCAGTACCACCTTGATCAGGAGGCGCGGCGAGAAATCGCGCGACATGCGGGTGACCTTTCAGCAAATCGCCTATTGCGCGTCGCAACGCACCAGTGCCATGCCCGTGTACGATTCTTACCTGGCTAAGACTCGCCAATGATGCTTCATCCAAAAACTTATCGACGGCATCGACAGCCTCGTCAGTCGTTTGCCCAATCACATTCAACTCAGACCGGCTGCTCTGTTCGGTAGCACTCAAGTGAACCTCCGTGCGAGCCGCGCTCTTCAGTTTTTCCAGCTTACCTTTTTGCGTCTTTGCTTCTGGTGCTTCTTCAACTAATTCCAGGTTTTCAAGTTTCTCCCGGAACCGGAGTGCCTTTACACGAACTTCAGCTTCGCCATCCTTGATCGTGTCAACGATGCCAATCGAACCAAACGCACGGAGTTTGACTTTGTCTCCTACAGCAATCGCTCGATCCGACACGGGCAAAAATAAGTCCGTGGCTCGTTCGACAGGTTCTTCCTGTTTGGTCAGAACCTGGCCATCACGAACAATACGCACTCCTTTAATTGTGTCGTCATTCGCCGTTGTTCCAGCACTCGCGTGTTTGACGTGTTGCGCCACGCGCTCAACCTCGCGCTTCATCTCCGCAGTGTGTCGTTGGGCCTCGCGCTCGACTTTCAACCGCTCCGGCACGGTCTCTCGATTGTGGCAACGAGTTCGCGTGCACGCTTTTCAAATTCAGCCACAGTTTGGCGGGTGGTTTTGTTCGAAAGCCGCCTGTCTTTCCTCGTTCTCGCTTTGTCGCTTCACTTATCCAGTGATGCGAATTTCTCGGCGACAGCAGCACGTTCCCTCGTCCAGCGCTCTACGCAGTGCTTCCGCTTCTTCCGACTCACGCTTGATTCGTTTCAGATATTCGCTGGCTTGAAGGGATGAATCCTTCACCGATTCAACTGCGCTATCGATAATTTTCGCCGGCACGCCAAACCGCCGAGCAATTTCAAGTCCCGACGAAGCACCCGCCACACCCCACAATCAAGCGATACGTCGGCTGCAAAGTCTTTTCGTCAAACTCCACACGTCGCATTGATAACTCCCCGGTTCGTTCCTGCGTACATCTTGAGACCGCTGTAGTGGGTTGTTGCAATAACGTGAGCTTCGCAATCGCGACGGAAGTGATCGACCACGGCAACACCCAACGCTGATCCTTCTTCCGGGTCAGTTCCCGTTCCCACTTCGTCGAGTAACACCCAAAGCAGGGGCCTCGCAGTACTCGATCATTCGCGCGATGTTAGCCAGGTGCGAAGTAAATGTAGAAAGATTCGCTGCCAACGATTGCTGATCGCCGATGTCCGCGAGCACTGGAAGCATAAAAGGGAAGGTGCGCTGACTTCGCGGGCACCGAAAGTCCTGACATCGCCATCAGCGCCAGCAGCCCGGTAGTTTTCAAAACTACTGTCTTGCCGCCGGCGTTTGCTCCCGAGATGACCATCGCATTCCGCTCATCATCGAGCGCAAATGACACTGGAACAACTCGTACCGCCTGATGCGCGCAAGTTTTCTTCCAATAACGGATGTCGCGCGTCGACAAACGCAGGAGTTCCCGCTTGCGGCATGCGATTGCTCGATCGAAGGAATCACACAATTAAATCTCTTGTGGAAGCCGGCTTTGGCATTGATGAAGTCCAGCTCGGTAACAGCCGCTGCTGCCATTTCAATTGCCGGTAACTGCGCCCGCATTTCCTCGCTAAGCGTAAAAGGATTCGCGCCACCTCGCGCGCTTCTGCTTCATGTAAGCTTTGCAGTTCGTTGTTTGATTCGATTGTTTCGAGTGGTTCTACGAATGCGGTGGCGCCAGATGATGAATAGCCATGTGCTACCCCTTGAACTCGTCCGCGGTGATCAGCCTTCACTGGAATAACAAACCGGTCGTTTCGAATTGTGACCAGTTCATCCTGGATTGACTCCGAAGACTTGCGCATCAGGCTTTCGAGCGAACGGTGTGATTCGAGATCGCAACGCCGAAATCTCGTGTCGCACTCGCGCAAGTTCAGACTCGCACGATCGTCAAGTTCGCCTGTTGGCAGGATCTTGTTTGTAACGCGGGCGATTAGTGTATTCAGATCTCGCGGCAGGTTTTCAACCAGCTGCCACAACACTGGGCTTCATCGCGTTCACGCCAGTATTGCTGAGCGAGCAGATAGTGCCTGCTCACAGAGTCGCGCCGTTTCTAGAATCGCCAGTGAGTCCAGCGAATTTCCTTCGATACGCAAGCGGCTAATCGTTTCGGTGGGATCGGCAAACTCGCTAAACGACCAGTTCACACCGCGGTTTCGAAGAGAGACGCACTCTGAAACGGCCGACAGTTCCCGTCTCAATTCTTCAATGTCACCAACGGGAGTTAGAGCTGTTATGTGGGCGCGACCCATTTCCGTTTGTGCGCCGCGCTTAACGAGTTCGAGCAGTTGGTGATATTCCAGAGTTTTGAATGCCTGATCGTTCATAGTTGCCAGGGCTGCGACCGTAGGCGTCCAGCCTGTTGCTCATCTCACAGTCTTCGTCTTCTTCGCTCTCTGCCACGGATGATGCCCGCAAACAAGGAATCGACATCAAGCAACAAAACTTGCTCGCCGTTAAATCGAATTGTTCCTTGAGATCAGATCTGTTTCTGTTTCGTTCACAACTTCATCAGGTTTGACTGAGACGACCTCAAGCGGTTCATCGACCGCAAGCGCCAGTTGCTCGTCCCCTCGAAGCGCAACGATAGGACGACTCTGGGTTGCAGCCTTGCGTGCAAGTAGAACGGCAACATCCACGACAGTGAACATGCGGCCATGCATACTGACTATGCCCAGGACTGATGGTGGTGCAAACGGGAGCAGGTGCTGGTTCGGTCCAGTCGGAGATCGCCAAAATCATCTCGTCCGGCACTCCCAACGTCAACGACTCGACTCGCAGCAGTCTGAGACTCCGGATGTCTTCTGAAAGGTTGTCACTTCCAGTCGTCACGATGTGTGAAGGTTACAGCCACACGTCGGCAAGACACAAATAGGCGGTCGGTTGAACTTTCTGTGACTTGGATCTGTAAAGGAACATCGATTTACTCAGGGCAAAACTCTAAGCACAAAGCACAAAGATCGAAGCACAAAATACCAAAGCACCAAGCTCAAAGCACCAAGCTCATATACAATACCTGACAAACCTAAGGAGGGGCTCTCGCATGGATGAGTTTGACCGTTATCGTGCGGCAATGAATGAGAAACTGATCGGCAGCGATCATTTAGGCATCAAACGTTTCTTCGCTCTTGATACCCAGGCTTATGAAGATGGCGCAGCTGGACAAACGTACGAAGGAATTGATGGGGTTGGTTTGCGTCAACTGTGCTTCGTTGCGACGATTGCATTACTTATCACATCAAACAGTGTGTCCAGATTGGGATTACGCGAGCCGAATTCCTTGATGCTTTCAATGTTGCACTCTGTGGTTGGCGGGTCGATTACGATACCCCACCTGCGACGCGCGATTGATCGGGTCAGATCAACTACTTGAAGGACGAGACCCGATTCCGGGTCGAAGCCGCCGGAACATCAACACTAAATCTAGACGGCAGTTGACTCTCGTATTTAGTTTATGAAGATAGAAAACAACGATCCTTCGTTTCCACGACGCCATTATTCACTGATATTTGCGTTGATTGCGTTATTCGCAGTGTTTGCCTTGCAATCGTCGGTATTTTCAAGGGGAGGTCTCTCATGTCAGTTCAAGATCGTGCACGCGTACGCGCTCCCGAGATCACCGGCGGCCGCGGCTGGTTGAATACCGACAAGCCGCTTTCGATAGCTGCCCCTCAAAGGCAAGTTCATTCTCCTCGACTTCTGGACCTATGGCTGCATCAACTGCATCCATATCATTCCGAGACCTCAAGAAACTTGAGGCGAAATACGCCAACCAGCTCGTTGTGATCGGCGTCCATTCTGCAAAGTTTCAAAACGAAAAGGACACCGAAAACATCCGGCACATCATTCTTGCGCTACGAACTTGAACATCCGGTGTTACAACGACGCAGACTTCAAAGTCTGGCAAAGCTATAGCGTTCGTGCATGGCCCACACAGGTGTTGATTGATCCAGAAGGGTACATCGTTGGGGGCGTGACAGGCGAAGCGGAAACTACGACGTGCTCGACAGTACCATCGCGAAGCTCGTCGATGGGTTTCGAAAACGCGGTGAACTAAACGAACAACCACTGCAACTGGTTCTGGAGCGTGCAAAGGTCGGCGATCTGCCATTAGCCTTTCCCGGAAAAGTGCTGGCAGACGCGGCTGGCAATCGGCTCTTCATCGCTGACTCGAATCACAATCGCCTGGTGATCCACCAAACTCGACGGGACTTTGATTGAAACGATTGGAACAGGCGAGCGTGGAGCCGTGGATGGAGCATTTGAAAAGGCGAGTTTCTACCGGCCGCAGGGTTTGGCCCAGTCGGGCGATTTGCTTTCACGTCGCTGACACCGAGAATCACCTGATCCGGCGAGTTAATCTGAAGACGAGAACAGTCGAGACGATTGCCGGAACAGGGACGCAATCACACGAATATTTCCAGGAAGGGCCGGCACGCTCCATCGCACTAAGTTCTCCCTGGGATCTTCAGCTGGTCGGCCAGACCCTTTATATCGCCATGGCCGGACCACATCAGATCTGGAAACTCGATCTTGAAAAGAATGAAGTTTCAACCTTTGCGGGTTCAGGCCGCGAGGCTCGTTTGGATGGACCACTACGCGAGGCAGGCTTTGCACAGCCTTCCGGACTCGCCACGGACGGTAAACGTCTGTACGTCGCAGACAGTGAGGCGAATATCATTCGCGCTATTGATCTGAAGGCTGGTGAAGTGAAAACCCTGGTTGGAGGAGATCTGTTTGAGTTTGGAGACGTGGACGCAACGGGAGATCACGTTCGACTCCAGCATCCGCTCGGGTTAATTTCGATTGGTCACAAACTGCTCATCGCTGATACCTACAACCACAAAATCAAGGAACTTGATCCCGAACGGCAGAAAGTGACGACGCTTCCTGGAGTACAGGCAAACCGGGTCAGGTGGATGGAACGTCGCCATCGTTCTACGAACCGGGTGGTTTGAGCGTAGCGAATGACAAGCTTTTACGTCGCAGATACCAACAATCACGCCATTCGCGTTGTGGATCTGAAGACAAAGCAGACAACGACACTACGGATCAATGGATTAACGCCCCCGGTTCAACCAGTAGCAAAATCATCAGTCGAGAGCTGGTCCTAACGCGGAGACTATTGAATTACCGGCTCAACAACTTCGAGCGGGCACCGAAAGTACGCTTCTGATCGATGTCGACTTGCCGACGGGATACCACCTCAATCCTGTCTGCACCTCAGCGTTACGCAGTATCTGTCGACGGCGATAAGACTATTGGAATCGAACCGAAGAACGAGAGTCATGTCGGAAACGATTTGCGTTTACCTCTGCGTGTGCCTGTGCGGGCTAACGAGGGTGGGCTCTGCAACCCTGAAAGTGCAAGTGACGCTCTTCTATTGTCGTGAAGACAACACCGGGACTTGTCGAATAAAGACGTTGGTTTGGCGGGCACCTATCAAAGTTACAAACGATGCCGGCGCTCCCAACGAAGTAAAGGTTCACAGCAAGCTGACGGCGGAGTAGTTGGCACGCGTTAATTCTTTTTCAGGAGGTTTGTGGTGTACTCAGTGATGCTTGGAGGCTGGGTCATTTCTGCGGTGTTAACGCGGTGGGCCTCCGAGAACAGTCCCGGAACTTTGAGACGGAGGTAGATAGATCTTGTCGGCCGAGGACAACGATCGCCGACGTCGACTTCGCATAATCCTCGTCCCCTTTCATAAAGAGTCGGCAGTAGAGCATCCAAACAAGACTCGCAAGGAATACCAACAAGGGAACAGCCAACCATTGCGGTTCTTTCTGCATGGCGCCAACGAACAGACCAATCGGGGAAAGGATCCCACTGAAGAACGCGACCTTTGCAGCACCGACGATGTGACGTCTTCTTGGAGAAGCCTGTCTCGGTTCGCCTTCGGGATTTATCAGTTCGCCGGCTCCGCGCAACCAGGGCCCAATTTCGTAAAGCGACAGACCGCAACGTGAGCAGTACGTGAACTTCTTCGGATTGCTGTTGACCACATTTTGGACAGTACATGTTGGAACCTCGCTATGTGGGTTGTGACGAAGCTTATCAAATTTACGATAGCTTGCGTCTTGTAGTTTCCATGAAACGTTTCGGGATCTCGTAATGCCGGGCTCATAAGCACAGAGGAGGCCGAGTTATGCACAAGAATGAAACCGTACTGCGATCATCTTCGCGCCTGCTTGCTCTCACTTCAAGCGCCTTGTAATATCAAACCTCCCTAAATTCAAATCTAAGGAGTGAGGGCTGTGGCTAATAAACCATTTCTCACTGACATCAAAACTTTGCGTGAACGCGCTCGACAGCACATCGAGAACGGGGCAGTCACGGAAGGTTATAAAGCCGATCGAGAAACAGTTGTGAAGCTTCTTAACGAAGCCTTGGCAACTGAGATCGTTTGCGTATTGCGTTGCAGGCGCCACTATTTCATGGCGTCAGGCATTTGCTGCCGAAGGTGTCGCAGCGGAGTTTCTGCAGCATGCAAACGAAGAGCAAAGGGCACGCCTGATCAAATTGCTCAGCGAATAGTGCAACTAAAAGGCGAACCGAATTTCAATCCAGATGGACTGCTTAGTCGGAGCCATGCGGAATATGTTGAGGGAATTCGCTCATCGATATGATCAAGGAAGACCTGGTGGCTGAGCGAATAGCTATCGATAGCTACCGCGACATGATTAATTACTTCGAAACGATGATCCCACTTGAGGCGAATGCTTGAAGGCATTCTTGCCATGGAAGAAGAACATGCGGATGATTTAGTGAGCCTGTTGGCGAAGATGGGCCTAGCAACTCTACCGTGATTCGTTGATCAGACACTCCGACCTCAACCAGGCGTGATGCTTTGCAGCCGAAGCATCACGCTTGTTAGCTCTCTACCTAATTGTCATCATAGCCTTCAAACTCAACCAATGGTCGGCCCACGCTTTGCCGCGCAATTGCGGAGAGCAATCGTAGGCGCGGGAGAACCCGCTTGCGGTGTCTGCGGAGCATCCACGGCAGTTCAGCCGGCCTTACGATCTCAGCACATACCTGATCGAGAAACATTAAGATTCGCTCGCGCTGTTCTTAATCGACCCTACAAGTTCACCATAACCTTCCTGGTCGCTAATCTTTTTGTCTTTTTGATGTGGGAGTCGAGTGGACTCACTTCACAGGTTCTTTGGTCGGTCTCTCACTCCAGGTGCTGGTCGAATATGGCGCAAAAGCTAAACTCGCTGATTGCGGGCCCGAATCCATCAATGGTGGCGCTTTGTGACTCAATGTTCATCCATGTAAACCTGATTCATATCCTGGTGAACATGTACTTAGCCTTTGGATCATTGGCCCGTATGTTGAAAAACTTTATGGCTCAGCGAAGTTCGTCGTGTTTTGGGTGGTGGACAGGGAATCGCAAGGGGCGCGTCGTCGCAAGTTATTTGACTGTACGACCCTCGCTCTGGCAACGAGTGAGCGGTTTGGCTCGCTTCCATATTCCAAAGCGATGGATGAGCCTTCCAGCTGGAGCGTCCGGGGCATTGCGTTTTTCCGGCCTTGTCGGAGTGCTGTTTGCTTTCGGAGATAAAGTTTTCTGACACGCGAACTACCCGAGGGAATTCAAGCGCGCGCCCGGAACCGGAGACGTTGCCGGGTGATCATGATCAATCTGTTCATTGGGCTTCTCGGCCGCGGTGTCGGGCGATAACGCAGCGCACCGCGGGGGCGTTGTTATCCGGTGCTGCACCCTGCAGGTGCCGTTGGCTACCGTCGAACCCGGGGAGAGCCAGGGCAGCGCTATTGTTTGGCGAGTCTTGCAGATTGCTGGCGTTACCTTGTGGCGATTAGCTTTCTCAAGGTCGCTCAGGAACTTCAGCGCCCGCAATCACCCCGGGTGATTCACATTACTCTCGCGCGATATCTTTCTGAACTGCATGCAAGCATCATGAACCAGGCGCACGAAACCGTCGGGGCGGTGGTTCACGAAGGGCGACGGGTCACCACCAGGTTCGATCAGACGATCCAGCAGCGTGGCGTCAACAATTGCAAATCTCTGATGCGAAGTGGCCCCGGAAGAATTGAAGCAGCACCTGATTGATCTGCTCGTCAAAAACCAAAGTCACGTAGGCACACGCGCCTCGGTCCGTCGCCGCCAACCGGGCCAACGACAGGAGAAACTGAATGACAAGCTGATCGCGGGATATCCGGTCCCGGAACCAAAGACTACGATGCATGGCCCAAGACAACGGTTCAAACTTCTAAATCAATAGCGGTTTATCTAAGTGCAATAGCAGGAGATCGAAATGGAGATAAAGAAGTCAGTGCTAGAGTTGCGGCCTGATGGGTGCCGGCATCGCACAAATTGTCGGCGCACTTAAGCGCCGGATTTGAAACTGTGGTCAAAGGGTTTCGGATGATCTTATAGCAAGAGTTTGGCGGGTGCAGAAAGTCGCTCGCCAAAGTTTGCCGAGAGGGCACGACTCAACCGAACAACAGCAACAGATTCGTGGTCGCTTATCGGAACTACTTCATTTGCAAGAACTCGCGGATTGCGACATCATCATCGAAGCCATCATTGAAAACCTCGACGAGAAGCAATGAAGCACCTATAGCGCAGCTTGATGCGGTTTGTAAGCCGGAAACAATTTTCGCGTCGAATACCTCTTCGCTGTCGATCACCGCAGATGATGACGGCGACATCAGCCGGGCGTCAGCAACGTTTCATTGGCATGCACTTCTTCAATCCCGTGCCGCTCATGAAAGTCTGGTTGAGGTGGTACGCACGATTCTGACGGACGAGGATGTTTGCGAAGATGCAGTCGCCTTTGGCAAGAAGCTGGGCAAAGTCCCGGTGCGTGCCAGCGACAAGACCGGATTCATTGTCAATCGTTTGCTGGTGCCGTACATGCTCGGATGCGATTCGCGCACTGGAAGAAGGGTGGGCTCCGATCGTCGACATCGACAATGCAATGAAGACTGGGCTGCGGGTACCCGATGGGCCCGCTCACACTTGGCGATTTCGTCGGACTCGATACGACCTTATTACATCGCTGAGATCATGTCTTCAATGAGTTTCGCGAAAAGCAGTTCCTGCGCCGCCGCCGCTTCTCGAAGCGGATGGTGATGGCCGACTTAGTGTGGCGCGCAAATCAAACAGCGCAGCGCGGCTTTTACGACCACACCAAAGGATCCAGAAGAACCCCACACCAATGAATCTGGTGTAGTGGTTCTTCTGCGTTGAACATGTAGTTACTGCCTCACCGCCGAGGCGCAGAGAAGAGGAGACGCGGGAAACTCAACTACCTCTTTTACATGACGCTCTCTTGTCACACTTGAACGAACTTCGCTGTTTGCAATTCTCCGCCTTAATCGTCCTGAAGCTCAACGCCTTATCGAATGAAATGTTTGCCGCGCTCAACGAGCACCTGGATCATCGAGAGCGACAGAAACTTACGCGCACTAATAATCACTGGCGGGGACCGTGCACTGCGCCGGCACGGACATCACTGAACTACATGCTGCGGTCGTTGGAGCAACGATTTACAGAACGAGGCCAACAACTCTGTGTGGTCGCATTGAATCATTACCAGTACCAGTCATCGCGGCAATAAACGGTATCGCTGCGGGAGGTGGGCTCGAGTTAGCGCTAGCTTGTCGCTTAAGAGTCGCATCATCATCAGCCACCTTTAGTGTTCCCGAGATCAAACTTGGACTAATCGGGTTATGGTGGAACGCGGCATTGACGAACTCGGCGCTGGTCGGCACTGGAAATGATGTTGACCGGAAAAGCATCACGGTACGAGCGTTGAAATTTGGTTAGTAAAGTCGCTGTCATTGCAACCGTCAGAATTGATGTCACGGCGACGTCACTTTGCTGAAGAGATCTCAGAGTTGTCTCCGCTATCAATCCGGGCTTGTTGCAGGCAGTGATTAAGGACTCGAACTTCCACTGGAAGAAGGTCTGAAGCTCCGAGACTGAATTGTTTTCATCGTTATTTGGAAACAGAAGACGCGCGCGAAACATCGGCATTTCTGGAGAGAGCGACCTGTCTTCAAAGGTCGGTAACGAATAACCTTGGAGTGCGGTGCCCCTGCACCACGCTTTGGTAATACTTTCATTCTGCCGAAGTAAAAGCAAAGGAGTTAGCAGCACATTCGGGCCTTATACCAAAGCGGTGGGGGCACCGCACTCGATATCATCAACTTGCTGGCTCAGTGTCGTTCTCCTATACTGCAAAAGCAGTACGCGATCTTGTTTGCGGAGTTGAAGTGGATTGCAACCCACGGTTTACGAAGGTCGCCTTAACGCTGAAGGATTTGGTTTCGCCATCGTCGCTAGTCGCTGGAATGAATTCATCTCCGGCCGCTTAGTGGATGGCGCTCTCGATGCCCTCAAGCGTCTTGGTGCTCAGGAAGGCAAGGTCACGGTCTATCAGGGTGCCTGGCGCATTTGAGATTCCGTTGCTAGCACTACAACTCGCTTAGAGTCTCACAAGTTTGACTCTATCATCTGCCTCAGAACTATCATTCGTGGTCAAACTCCACACTTCGACTACATCGCCAATGAAGTTGCGCAGGGAATTTCAGGGCTGGTTTGGATACGGGAGTTCCGGTCGTGTTTGGAATTGTGACGGCAGATACGGTCGATCAAGCGATTGATCGAGCGGAGTGAAACTGGGAACAAGGGGTTTGAAGCCGCCATGACGGCGGTTGAGTTAGTAAATCTTTACCAGGAAGCTTTTAGGAGGGATGAAGGTCAGCGAATGGTTTTCGTTCGGCACTCCGACTTCATCCTTGATTTATTATGGGTTCGCGTCGTAAGGCACGTGAATGTGCCTTGCAAATGCTCTTTGCGGCTGATGTTGCCGAAATGCCCGCGGACGATGTGGTTCGCACCTACTGGGCTGAGCTCGGAGAACCGGATCTCGACGAGACAGCGCGGGACTTCTCCACACGCCTCGCTTCGGGAACGTTAGCGAATCTCGGATTGCTCGATGAGCGGATTCGCTCACGCGCAGAGCACTGGCGCATTTCGCGCATGGCGGTTGTCGATCGCAATATCCTGCGTCTCGCCGTTTACGAGTTTCTCTTCGAACCTACACCTCGGACAGTTGCAATCAACGAAGCACTTGAAATAGCCCGCCGGTTTTCTACTTACGAAGCCACACAATTCATCAATGGCATTCTCGACGCCATCAAGCGCGACCTCGATGAACAACAACCGCAGGTAATGTTCAGCCGGAAATAGAAGAGTAAGAATCTCGAGGATCTCAGATTTCAGATCTCAGATTTTCATTTGATACGTACCTTCTGATCTAAAATCTGAGATCTTCAATTATCTTCAATATGAAATCTTCACGATCTTGATTTCCTAATGGATCCACTTCTTGATGAATTAGGATCGCGTTGAGCAGATCTTCAGCGCGACTGAGAAGCTTCACAATCTCACAACCGAAGGAAGAACTGCGCGTCAACTACTCGACTCAACTTTCGCAACGTCCACGATCTTAAAGCTTCTGCCGCCGCAAACAATCTCAACGAGCTGGCACTAATCTCGCACGAGTTCGAAAGTCTTCTTCATTCACTGCGTGTGGAAAGACTCAAGCTGACCGATGAGTGTTGCGCGCATTCGACGATACAGCTTGAACGCCATGTTCTCGAGTCTTAAAATGCAAGGCCATTATCGCATCGAAAATACAATTGATCGACGGGCCTTATCAGAGAGCACACCTGGTGATGGTTAAAAAGTAGATGTTACTGCTGACATTGTTCCAGCGAGATCTGGAAGTCTTTGAGTGAGGACGGAAGCACAGGATCAAGCGGAGTCATTAATGAAGGCGCAAGTTTATTTCAGATCTCTGTCAGTCTTGACGTAGCCAACTTCGATAAGCAATTCCAAAGTCTTAAGGGTAGACTGACAGCCATTGGCGAATTGATTTCCTGCTCCGGCACTCAACACTGACAATCTGACAAAGTCGACTTTTGCATTCTCTACGCGTCTGAATTCGATCATGAGAATCTCAATCAACGCTTACCCAGATTAGACAACACCAGCATCACCGAAATCTCCGCCGTCAAAGTACGGTTTCACCTCATCCCAACATTAGCAAAACCTGAAAACAGTTTCCCGTTCTCTGCGAATCAGCGGACGACCTCGATCAATTGATCTCTTCAACTCAACAGCTGTTTCGCAAGACGAACGATTGTTTGAGCACACTGCTTCCGGCCGCATTCTGGTGCAAGTCGAATCGATAAGCGCTTCATTCATGAAACTCGCTGCCGATCTAGTTGACCTTCGCATGGTTCCCATTGATCCGGATTTTGCAACGAGCCTATCGTGCCGGTCGTTCAGCTGCCGTTGCAGCGGAGTAAACAGATCGAGTTTGAAGTAATCAGGCGAGATAAAGGTGATACACTGTCCGATGCGATAGCCGATCCCTTAATTCACCTGGTGCGAAAGTACCGTCGCTCATGGAATCGAAACGGAACCTGAGCGACTCAACGCAGGCAGGATAGAAAGGCAAGATTCGCATCGAGGCGAGCACCCTGCAAGGACGAACGACGATTAAGGTGGTGACGATGGTAGAGGGATCGACTCGAATCAATCTGTACCGAGGCAAAACGTTTGAACCTGATTGCTGAGGACGCACGAATCGATCTCGAGCGCAGTGTGCGTTTGATTTTCCGCGCGGGATTCTCGGCTATAGTGATGTCTCGGAGTTTCAGGGCGGAGTATCGGTCTTATTGTCGTGGAAACTACGATCCGAAGGAGCGGTGGAACGATTCGTGTCAAGAGTACGCCCGGTGAGTTTCAGTGTTTGAGATTTTGTTGCCCGTTACTTTCAGTCTGCTCAACGCCGTCGTAGTCAGGAGTGCGAGGTTCCGTTACCTGATCGATACGAAGCACGTGCTATCGAGTGAAGCGATCGATGAGAAACCAATTGACGACGAACGCAGCAACCATTCAACCTCGATGAGCTTCTTGATTCGACGGGTCTGACATTGATACCAACGCGCAGTTGATTTGCAGGAGTCGAACATTCGAAAGTGGCCGGATCGATTGTCTTGAGAGTGAATGAGGTGATGGGGACAAGAACAAGTCCTCGTTCAAATCTTGGCAGTCGTGGCGGTCGTTGGTTAGGCGTCGCCGGTGCCGCAGAGATGAGAGATGGAACTGTTGCCCTGTTGCTTGACCTGCCTGCTTTGATTGAGACGTCTGTTCGTTGAAAGCGTGAACGAGCAAGCGGCAACATCACGCGAGGAGATCCATTCCGGATGCATCGTGTGCCAACTCGTTGCTCGTTCGAAGGCAAGCGCAGCTCGCAACGGCGAGACTTCGTCGTACACCGCCTGTAAACATGATCGCCAGCGGTCTGTCGTTCACGAATCCGCCTGGCTTTAATGTAACCGGATTGCCGGTTAAGTTTGATACTAACAAACTGGAACTGCCCGGAGCCGGACGACGAACACATCCCACTGCGACATCAATTTTTCCATCGTGTATTAGCAGCGTGCGTGCCCGTTGGCTCGCAGGTATTCGACCGCGGGAATAAAGCGAGAAGTGCGGAATGTGTTAGGCCAATCTCCAGGATTCTGTCTGACAACTGATTGACGCGTCCGTCGCGTGTGATGTCGTCAAACGCAGCAGCTGCCTCCGCCGTGAGAATGAAACGAAGCGAAGCCGTCTGAAGCTTTGGCATTTTCAATGGGAACAGTTTCGCGCCTGCTTTTTCAAGAACGTCCAGCGCTTTACTTTATAGGCAGCACGTCTTGTTCCTGCTGTTGACGGTTGTATGTTCGTGAACTGTCCCTTCAAACTCAGACTTAAGATAACCAATTCGGAGCGTGCTGAGGTTTGTGTCAGGACGATTGAATGGCGCATCGCCAACCGTGATATCTTTACCAAATCTGGACCGTAGAGCGCGTTTAGCGCGCGCGCAATCTTCGCTCACGACAAATCGGTCCGATCTTGTCCATCGTCCGAAACCAGACCCATCTGCTTTGCCATAACGACTGACTCGGCCATAAGTCGGCCCGCAATGCACAACCGCAAACTGATGAAGGTGAAATGATCGAGGCAGAAATTCTCAGTTCAATTGAGAAACCGACGAGACCCGCAGCAGTGGCTGACGCTGGCCCAGCGGACGATCCGCTCGAGCCTGTCTAGGTATCATCAGGTGCAGGGTTGCGGTGACACCGCCAACGTGGGCCCTGGGCGAGATGCGCCCATCGAAAGTTGGCAACGAGTACTGCGCCCGCTTCATTCCAGTCTTTTGTACGACGATCGAATCGTAATCGGGATCGCGATACGGCTCTGCGCCCCAGGTTGTCTTTATCCACTTTGGTGGCGAACAGGATCGCTAGCGCCCCAGGGGATTCCATGCAGCGGCCCCGATATTTTGCCGCGTTTGATTTCATCGCCGTCAGCAGCAGCAGCTTGTTTCAGGCGAGGTCTTCCGTGAGTGTGACTACACAGAGGAGCTTTGAACCAAAGCGCTTCAGACAGGTACATTTTGGTCAAATCAGTCGAAGTGATTTTCTTCGTTCGAATAAATTCTGCCAGTTGAGGAACAGTGGCAAATGCCAGGTCGTCGACGGTACTTGGATTGCGGCAGTTCAACTTTGGCGAAGTGAAACTTGTTCTTAGTTCCGTAGAGTTCCTTGCGCGCGCGCGTGCGCAGGGTGGAAAGCAAACGCAGGTTCGGTGTCGAGCGGCACCTCAATCTTACGAACCGTTTCATATGCATCAAGATTGCGATTTACTCCGGCAAGAGCCATTTGCTTCCTGAGCGTCAGTAAATTCAATCCCCATCAGCTTCTCAGCCACATGCAACATATCCTTTGTGATTCATTGGCGCGGGGTTGGCGAGGTGATGGCGACGGAAGCCGGAGTAGGCGTTGGCGTTTGAGCCAAGTGCCCACGGAAGTCTTGTTGCAACAAGACCTGCGGCGCCCAATGCCGGCAGAAGTTTTTACAAAGAGACGTCGGCTCTTTGAAGTCTTGCTTTAGTTGGTTACCGGCTGGTGTGTTTTCACCTTTGCGTTTCACTTGTGTCTCCTCAGTTGAGCTTACTGTGGTTTTTCATTGGGATCATGGTTCCCGTTCCGGCTCCTTGCGTGCTCTGGCGCCGTACTTCCAGTTTGACTACCTTTGCCTTTTTCGAATCGATAGATCGTCACGATGAAAAGATTGTCGTATTCACTGTCGGGAATGACTGGAAAGTTTTCTCCGCTCAGATAGATACCAGTGCCGGCACGGTGTTGTTGTGACCAGCTACAAAGATTGTCTGGCCGCGACGGTTAGTCTGGATTTGTTTTGCCAACTCTTCTGTTTTACTCGCATCAGAATTGTGGGTGAGATTCCAGTTAGATTAGCCCGGTTTGACCTGTTTGCTGTGTACGCTTGATTGAGTGGCGTAGATTGCGTTGGTATACCGGCATCTCGAAACATGCGCGCGATTTCTTGTGCTCTGGCTTCACCTGCGGGGTCAGATCGGGATCAGGATTATTGGGCTCGATCTTCTTCTTCTCGGCGTGACGGACCAGGATGACTGTCGTTACGGGACGTGAAAAGGTTGCGAACCATCAAAAGCAATGACGGCTCGAACACAACCAGGAGCATGGCAAAACACGACAATGGTTTTGAGACGCGTCGGGGCTCAGGCGTTTCGTTCATTTTGTTATGACTGAAGCGGATTCAATTTTGTACTGAAAATGGGTTGTTACGATAACACCCGAACTTGCCCAATTTCGAGAAAAAGAATTACATTCATTGAGTCGGTGGTTTTCTCTGTGTGCTCTCTGCCACGACTCCGACTTCATGGTGAAGAAGAGAAACTTGGCCCACCACGAAGGCGCGCCGAGACACGAAGGGCCCACTGAGACAGCAACCGTCAAGAAATGCAATTGATTTCCTTTGATGGTAGTCTATTCGGTCAGGCACATTATCCGACAGATTTCCTCTGTAAAAGCGTTGAAACGCGTCGATCCGCAAGACGGGTAGCAAGGTTGAGCCCGCAAAAACTAACCGGGAATTTGTCGAGCTGATTGCCGGGGAGTTCGGCGCCAACGCCACGTACGTTCAGGACTGTTGGAACGATTCCGCAGTAATCGAGCCTGGTTGATATTCTGGCGAGCATATTTCAGTGAACTACTTGGCGACTCTACTGCTGCCAATCAACCATCGAGATCTCAAGCAGCGACATCGAAATCCGATAGCGATGGCGCACCACAAGCAAACTCGCGAGCGTTGCTGCAGCGGCTCCGCTGTCGAAACCAAACCTCTTCGAGTCCGACCGTTAGCGCTGACGCGAAGTTACTGCAGATTAGCGGCCCAGCGTTGAAGAAGATAGTCGAGAACATGGAAGCTAGCCTGTCGACGGCAACTTCCGAAGACGAATCCCGGTAAAACTGCTTGATGAAAACCGCCGGCTAATCAACAAGTACCTGGCGAACGACGGCGGCAAGGCTTCATACGCACATGTGATCGCCTGGGCGATACTCCGAGCCTGGATGAGTTTCACAACTCAATGAGCGGTAGCTTCCCACTGTCGTTGACGAAAGGTGCCAAGTCGAAGAGTGAAACGACGAGAGGTCAACTCTCGGCGTCGCTATCGATTTAACTAAAAAGGACGGCGCCACGCGGTCTCACTCGTGCCAAACATCAAGAGCGCCAATCATCTCTCGTTCCTCGCAGTTCCTCGTCATGCTTTCGACGATTGTGGTAGAAACGAGAGCGCTGTCAAGGGAGATTGCAGATCGCTCGACTTTCAGAGGAACAGGTCTCACTAACTAAATCCGGGCTGCAGCTCGGAACTGTCAGCATCCATGTCCTCGCCTGATTGGCCGGCCGGTCAGTGATCATCGCGATCGGGTTGCCAATTGAATATCCGGCGTGAGTATCAGGCAATGGCGGCCGAGGCTTTTCTCCTGTACAGCATTGGCATCAGAGGACGATTACGATCAAGCAACCCTGCCCCGGCCATCGCGATCATTTCGAGGCGCGGAGTCTGGGGCCTTGCTCGCGCGCGTGCACGACTTTCTAATCGGGTGACACTAATTTCTACAGCGGAGTCTTTTCGGACACAGGGATTTGCCATACCCACCGCACATCTGGAACCAGGATCATAATCCACGTTCTTTCTGATCCGCAGATCATCAGCGTGAACAAACGATCAAAGAAGCGCGCGATCATCCGTACTCATCAAGTAGCTTACACGCGGGTACGCGGGCGCTTGATTTCGCGGACGCGAAGTCCACTGCGCGTTACCAGTTCTTTATCATCCCGAGTTGGACATCGAAACATACGGTCTAACAATCTGGGACCTTGATCGAGTTTTTATTACTGATGGCTTAGCCAACAAGAAAGCGGACGCTTGCCACGCGAGATTCTCGACATCCTGCAACGCGCATATTGCGGCAAGGTGGGCACCGAGGTATCGCCACATTCAAAGTAAAGAAGAGAAGACGTGGATACGTGAACGCATACGTCGCGAGTTTGTAGAGCCGTGAACCGATTCCAGTCGCAGTTAAAGCGTCCCTGTGGAAACTGATTTCCGCAAGAACAGTTCGAACGTTCTTCACACACGAAACATTTAGGACAGAAGCGGTTTTCACTGGAAGGAACCGAAACCATCATCCCGTTTTCGATCGCCTGATCGAAGGAGCCGCCCGAGCGTGGTGTTGCAGACATCACATTGGGAATGGCCCCATCGCGGACGTCGAACGTTCTCGCAAATGTTATAGGCAATCTTTGCGAAAGGATCTTTGCGGCGTTTGAAGCAATACGTAATGGC